>Ga0209147_100042_pt1 | contig 301263 bp, 291 predicted proteins | sample AraplaCol_mLB_r2_FD_184278 | JGI IMG/M metagenome (GOLD analysis project Ga0209147, IMG submission 184278) | Arabidopsis root microbial communities from North Carolina, USA - plate scrape CL_Col_mLB_r2 (SPAdes) (version 2) | ecosystem: Host-associated > Plants > Roots > Endosphere | place: USA... | reverse complement strand
TTTTTACAATAACGAACGATTGCAGGCAAAATTAGACGGCCTTAGTCCCATGGAATTCAGGACCAAGGCCGCTTAACCGATTTTTATTTTTTGTACTGTCTACTTGACGGGGTGCAGTTCATAGACGGGGTGGCCTCATTGTCTTTACCAGGGAAAATAGAAAAACATCGGAACAACCAAAGAAACGACCAAGATCACGATCAGAGCTTTGGCCACGACAGACTGCTTCAACGAAATATCCCTCCTCTCGCATGTAAAACTCTCATAAAAAATGAGTGCCAGACTTGTGGAATCACCATTTTATAGGCTTGAAGCTGTGCTAGAATAAAATAGGGATAGACTACCACAAATTGTACCCAACTGTTCAAGCGGTGGCAACAAGCCTGTACTTTTTTTGGACGATGTGGCAGGATTCATCCTGATTTGCATACCCTACACTCATGGAGAAGAGGAGGAACGAAATTGACAGCACCTAACAAGATCGCCCATATTGGCATTGCTGTAAAAAGCCTGGAAGCGACCCTTCCCTTTTATTCGGTGCAATTGGGGTTGAAGCTGCTCGGGACAGAGGAGGTGCCGAGTGAACAGGTAAAAGTCGCTTTTCTCGAAATTGGAGAAAGCCGCATTGAGTTGTTGGAACCGCTTTCTCCTGAGAGTGCGATTGCCAAATTCATCGAGAAGCGTGGAGAAGGGATTCATCATATTGCGCTAGATGTAGAGGATGTGCAGGCGCGTCTGGATCGATTAAAGGAAAACGGCGTTCCGCTGATTCATGAACAGCCCAAAGAAGGGGCACATGACGCGATGATCGCATTCTTGCATCCGAAAGCGGCCAATGGCGTTCTGTACGAGCTTTGCCAATATCCGCCTCAGGGAAAAACTCACGTCGATTGAGAGAACGTGGTCGAGAAAAAATTTTTGCTGTATACTGGAAGAGAAGAGTACATACCCAAATTGGATGATGATCTGGAGGTTAGGCTTGTGATTAATCAAGAGCGTTTGTTAAACGAATTTTTGGAGCTTGTCCAGATTGACAGCGAGACGAAAAATGAAGCGCAAATCAACCAGGTGTTGAAAGAAAAGTTGACGGCTATCGGATTTAAGGTAGAAGAGGATGACGCTGCAGCTAAGACTGGACATGGTGGAAATAACCTGATCGCCACTCTGGAGGGAACAGGAAATGGCCCTACGATTCTATTCAGCAGCCATATGGATACGGTAGTTCCAGGAAATGGAATTAAGCCACAAATTCGCGATGGCTATGTCTACTCGGATGGAACCACGATTCTCGGAGCTGACGATAAAGCGGGAATCGCCGCGATCTTTGAGGGAATTCGTACACTGAAAGAACAGAATCTCCCCCATCCAACTCTCCAGGTTGTCCTGACGGTTGGTGAGGAATCTGGCTTGGTCGGTTCCCGTGCGATGGATTCCAGCCTGCTGAAAGCCGAGATGGGTTTTATCCTGGATTCGGAGGGGCCGGTCGGTAAAATTACGGTTGCGGGTGCGGGGCAGTATCGCATCGTGACCAAAATTCATGGCAAAGCGGCGCATGCCGGAGTCAATCCAGAGGACGGTATCAGCGCGATCACGGTTGCTAGCAAGGCAATTTCGAAGATGCCATTGGGACGAATCGATGAAGATACGACTGCCAATATCGGCCGCTTCGAGGGTGGAAAAGCCTACAATATCGTCACTGATTACGTGGAAGTATGGTCCGAAGCGCGCAGCCTGGTGATGGACAAACTGGAAGCGCAAGTGAAAAAAATGACTACAGCGTTCGAAGAGGCAGCAGCCGAAATGGGTGCTACTTGCGAGAATGATGTCATCTTCATGTACCATGGCTATAAATTCAACGAAGAGACGCCAGTCGTGCAAAAGGCGATCCAAGCCGTGAAAAGCGTCGGACGCACTCCAGAACTGGTAGCGAGCGGCGGCGGCAGCGATGGCAACGTGTTCAACGGCTACAACGTTCCAAGCATCAACTTCGCGATTGGCTATGAAGAGATTCATACCAAGAACGAACGTATGCCGATTGCAGAATTGAACAAAGCAGCTGAGCTGGTTCTTGCAGTGATTCAGGAAGTGCAAAAATGAGTAACGAAGTACAATGAAGTCGGGTCTCCTTTGGGAGTTCCGACTTTTTTTCATTCCTGGCGTTGGACGAGGCAGCACGGACATAGACTGTTAAGAAGGTGGTCCGCAAAGTGCGGAATAGCTTTTATAAGAAGGGGGAGCAGGAATGCTTCGACTTGCTGCAGGGATCGTTATGAGCGTCTTGGAAAAATACCCGGGAATGCAAATCCTCGAGGTCGAGCTGCATACAGGAGAGCAAAGGGAAGTCGCGCAAGCCATCTCATATGCCGAAGAAGAATATGAAGCAGGAGAAATCCTGATTCTAAATACGACGGCTGTCCGGTTGCAGCTAGGTACTGGTGGCTATCATCTGGTCGTGGCGAAAGCAGAGGATCGCAGCGAGCGAGATCTTGCGAAAGGAAACTGGGGCCATGTGATGAAAATGCGCTATGCGCCGTGGCAACTGGCTGTCGACACAGTCGAAGAGCAGGCCAGCCCGTATCACGAGCTTTTTTTGCGTGAGGACCTTTCCTTGGAAGCGACACCGGTCATTATCGGCGAGCTGCATAGTTTGCTCCCCGTCGTTACGGCTGCCTTGAGAAGACATCAGAAAGTGGGCAAAATAGCGTATGTGATGCCAGACGCAGCGTCACTGCCGGTGGCGATGAGTCGGCATGTCCAGCAGTTAAAGGCAAAGGGGATGCTGGATGCGGTCGTCACGACAGGGCATGCCTGGGGTGGAGATCGGGAAGCTGTCACGATTCACAGCGGCTTGCTGGCTGCACGTCATGTAGAGCAGGCAGATGTCATTCTTTGCATGCTCGGGCCGGGGGTTGCCGGCACAGGTACTTCATACGCGTTCTCCGGTGTGCAACTGGCGGAAGTGGTTCATGCTGTATCCGTTTTGGGCGGTATTCCATTCTTTTTGCCGCGCCTCAGCTTTGCTGATCGACGAGTCCGTCATCGAGGGATCAGCCATCATACTCTGGCGATTCTGGGACGCTACGTCGTGCGGCCGGTTCTATTGCTTATGCCGAAGTCGGGCGGTGACCAGGAGCGGCTGATGAGAGAACAGATTGCCTCGCATCAAGAGTTGAACCAGCATGAGGTCATGTGGAGTGAAATGGTATCTGAATCACGCCTTGCAGATCTGGAACGGAAGTATGGACACCCCTTCATGTCGATGGGGCGTAGTTGGCGTGAAGATCCCGTTCCTTTTTTGACAGCTGTAACAGCAGCAGACAAGGCAGCCTTTTCTTTGGATTATAGGAAGGAGCGTCTCAACGCCGGTTTAGATTGCTGCGCTTCGCCAGATACGCTTGCAGCGTTACGTCTTTATTTGACCAGGAACGAAGAGCGGCTCTGATCTCCCATGCTTTTCCGACCATACGCAGTTCCTTTTCACTAACATAGGTTTTCATCATGCATCTCCTCCGATACAATAGTGTGGACAGGCTTCATGCTTCCAGCCTATGGAGGTTTTCATACGAATAGAACCAGATTTGTGATCGAGGAGGATGAACGTGAGTCAACGTCAACAGGATCATCTCTATGAGAAAACCATCTCTACAAAGCCAATCTACGACGGCCGCATCATCAAGGTGCAGGTCGATGAAGTGTTGCTGCCGAACGGACATACAGCAAATCGGGAGATCGTCAAGCATCAGGGGGCCGTCGCTGTCATTCCTCTGACAGAGGATGGCAAGCTGGTCGTGGTGCGCCAATTCCGCAAGCCTTTGGAAAAAACGATCGTGGAAATCCCCGCAGGCAAATTGGAGCCGGGTGAAGAGCCGCTTGTTTGCGCCAAGCGTGAATTGGAGGAAGAGACGGGATATACCGCAACTCATTATGAAAAACTTAGTTCCTTCTATACATCTCCCGGCTTTGCGGATGAATTGCTGCATGTCTACGTGGCGACGGGATTGACCAAGGGAGAAAGCCGACCGGATGAGGATGAGTTCGTCGACATGATTGAGCTGACTTTGGACGAAGCCCATGAGCTTCATCGTACGGGAGAAATTTGTGACGCCAAGACAATTGTTGCCCTGTTCGCCTGGGAAAACAGATTGCTCCGTTCCCATGGATAAAGGAAATCAGCTTCTGACTCCATTTTTTTGCGATATGCACATCCACATCGGGGGGACGCGTTCCGGAAGGCCGGTGAAAATCACGGCTTCCCGATCCATGACGATTACGCGGATCCTGGAGGAAGCGTCGAATCGAAAAGGAATGGAGATGATCGGAGTCATTGACGCCCACTCTCCAGAAGTTCAAGAAGAGCTGGCAGATTTGATTTCCCAAGGCGAAGCGCGTGAGCTTGCAGGAGGGGGCATTCAGTTTCAGCAAACCGTTTTGATCCTCGGCTGCGAGGTGGAGATCAAGGAAGCGGAAAGAGGAGAAGCCCATTTTCTCGTGTATCTGCCTACACTAGATGCGATGCAGGCTTTTACCCGATGGTTGAGTGAGCGCTGTAAAAATGTCCACCTTAGCTCCCAACGCATCCACGCCAGCATTCGGGAGTTGCAGGACACCGCCAGCGATTTGGGAGGGACAGTGGTTCCCGCGCATATTTTTACGCCGCACAAGGGCTTGTACGGAAGCTGTACCGATTCGATGAAAGAAGTCATGGACCCTGCTCTAGTCGATGCGGTCGAGCTTGGGTTAAGCGCCAATACCCGGATGGCGGATCAATTCTCGGAGTTGTGGGACAAAACATTCTTGACGAATTCGGATGCCCATTCTCTCGGAAAAATCGGCAGGGAGTATCAATCAATCCTGATGGAGGGGCGCTCCTTTGCGGAATGGAGGAAAGCGCTCAGAAGGGAAGAGGGTCGAGGGGTCTCAGTCAACTACGGCCTTACGCCACAGCTTGGCAAGTACCATCTGACTGCCTGCCAGGGTTGTCAAACGCTTCTGCCTCCTGATTCCGCACTTCGCTGTCCTGTCTGCGGATTCAAGCGTGTGGTACGGGGAGTGGCAGCGCGTATCGAACAATTGGCCGACAGGGAGCTTGGGCAGCATCCGTCTTTTCGCCCGTCTTACGTCGAGCAAGTGCCTTTGGAGTTCATTCCGGGTGTGGGACCGAAGCTTTTGCAAAAGCTGTACGACTCCTTCGGCACCCAGATGGACGTTCTGCATCGCGTAACTGAGCAGGACTTGGCAAGTGTCGCAGGTGAAAAAATAGCCGCCTTGATCGTCCGGGCGCGGGAGGGGGCCCTGGGGGTGCAGGCTGGGGCAGCAGGCACCTACGGAAGAATCACAGACCGATAGTGGCATAGGGGGAGACTCGTCCGCATAAGCTGTACAGTAATCAGCGAAGCGGGAGGGGACCCAACTTGCGTACTCGTATCGGACAAACCATCCAAAGCTATGCCAAGGAGCATCAATCGCTCTATTGGTTCACGATAGTCCTGTTTGCCATGGGGGTTATTTTCGGGGCCGTGCTCGTGCAATCATTGCCTCTTTCGCAGAAGCAAGAACTGTTTGGTTTTCTGCAGTATTTTTTTCATCATCTGGGAGAGCAGGGAATGCCCGCTGCGCGGCCTCATTTTCAGGAGTCTTTCGGCCATTACGCCAAGACAGTCGGGATTATGTGGGTGTTAGGACTCTCGATTATTGGACTGCCGATGATTCTTCTGATGCTGTTTTTAAAAGGGGTTGTCGTCGGATTTACCGTCGGGTTTCTGGTCAGCCAGATGCAATGGGACGGGCTGCGATTTGCAATGATGGGGGTACTGCCGCAAAATCTGATTGTTGTACCAGCTTTGTTTATCGTAGGCGTAAGCGGAATTTCCTTCTCATTGCGTCTGATCAAAACCCGGCTAATCAGCAAACGGGACGGAATCATGCCGCATTTTTGGGGCTACACCGTTCTGGTGGTTTCCATGCTCGCCGTGCTAATGATCGCGTCATTGTTTGAGACGTTTGTTTCGCCCCGGCTGATGCAGCTTGTCCTTAATTAAGAATGATTATCAGGTAAGAACTTATGTATTTGACTTAATCGACGCCCCTCTACTATAATAGGAACAGGTTTCAAGCGAGCGGGGAGGGGCACTAATGTTGGAAGAAAAGTTAGAAAAAATAAAGCAACAACTTCATGCACAAAACTACAAGTTGACGCCACAACGTGAAGCCACTGTTCGCGTTTTATTAGAAAATGAAGAAGATCATCTCAGCGCAGAGGACGTTTACCTGCTGGTCAAGGATAAAGCGCCTGAAATCGGGCTTGCCACCGTGTATCGGACCTTGGAGCTGCTGAGCGAGTTGAAAATCCTTCACAAAATGAACTTCGGCGACGGGGTAGCACGTTACGATCTCCGTGATGACAATGCCGCCTATCATCATCATCACTTGATCTGCCTCCACTGCGGGACCGTAGATGAAATCTTTGAAGACTTGCTTGTTTCCGCAGAAGAAAAAGTCAAGAATGTTTACAACTTTTACATTACCGATCACCGCTTGACTTTCTATGGCATCTGCAGCCGTTGTATTGATAAAGTAAACGTGGAAGATTTCAAATAAGCAAACTTCTCTTTGCCAGAGAAGTTTTTTCTTTTTTTGTTATGGGCAGCTTACGCCTGTGGCAACATAAAGCGGAATGGGGAATCTCTGGCAGGAGTACTGGGTGTGATCAGCCCTGTCATGGGGGATGGGACAAGAGCATATAGTGAAGCAAACGCGAGGAGAGGAGATGCCTGGATGCGCATGTCGTACCGCCGCCTCATGGAGGTGCTTCGCTTCCTGCTGCTGTTTGTCACTTGCACGCTTTTGTCGTATGGTATTATTAGCTTTTTATCCCATACCTTTCTTCCTTCCAACCCGTATCAAGTGCCAGGCGGAGAAGCCGTCAAAGTGGTCAAACTGATTCATACATCTGAACCGCAGGACTGGGAAGGCTATCTGGCCAGGCTTCAACTGTTTTATGTTACGGGTGAATAAATGTATATTTTTCGCGGGAAAAGGAGGATTTTTTTTATTCACGTGGAATGCAATACGAGATACTTAAACATCCGAAGGGGACGGCTTCATGGACAGTCTGATTGATCAATTTATCCATTTCCTGGCTGTAGAGAAGGGTCTTTCTCCCAATACCTTGGAATCTTATCAGCGGGATATGGTGGCCTATACCACCTATTTGCAGGAACAAGGAGTGATGCGAATCGAGGATTCCGCACGAACGCATATTCTCGGGTACCTGCTGATCCTGCGGGAAAAAGGACGTGCGACTGCGACGTTATCACGAAATATGGCATCGATTCGCGCCTTTTACCAGTTCCTCGTGCGGGACAAGTATTTGGACATGGACCCATCGATTCATCTGGAGACTCCTAAAATCGAGAAACGGCTTCCGAAAGTTCTCTCCGTCGAAGAGGTGGAGCATTTGCTGGAGAGTCCCCCGGTCAACCATCCGGCTGGGCTTCGCGACAAAGCGATGCTGGAGTTGCTGTACGCAACTGGCATTCGCGTCTCGGAACTGGTAAGCCTGGATGTCGCTGATGTCAATCTCGATATGGGATTTGTCAAATGCATGGGGAAAGGCTCCAAAGAAAGAATTATTCCGCTCGGATCGGTGGCGATACAGATGGTCCGCCACTATATGCAGGCTGGGCGGCCGAAACTCGTCAAGAACAAGGACGAGACCGGATTGTTTCTCAACCACCTGGGCAAACAGATTACCCGTCAGGGCTTTTGGAAGATCATTAAGCGATACGCGTTGAAAGCGAATATTCGCACGGAGATCACTCCGCATACCCTACGCCACTCCTTCGCAACCCACTTGCTGGAGAACGGTGCTGATTTACGGTCGGTTCAGGAAATGCTCGGTCACGCGGATATTTCGACAACCCAGATCTACACCCATGTGACCCGCACCCGGATTAAGGACATCTATGCCAAGACGCATCCACGCGCGTAAAAACATCATCTGAACCAACCTACTCCGTCGTAATTCAGGCGGAGCCAACTTTTACACAGCAGGTCAGACGTCTGACAACCTATAGGGCAGACGATCCTTTTTCGACTAGGAGGCGTTACAATTGCGTTTTTCTCGAGTGTTTCTCATCGTGATGGACAGTGTAGGGATCGGCGAACTGCCAGATGCACCGCGTTTTCGGGATGAAGGGGCCCATACGCTGGGACATATTGCAGAGGTTGTGCCAGGCTTTCGGATGCCGAATCTGGAAAAGCTAGGTTTGGCGAACATCGCTCCCTTGCACAACATGCCGGCAGTAGCTCATCCGCAGGCGCATTATGGGAAAATGCAGGAAATCTCCATGGGCAAAGACACGACGACTGGTCACTGGGAGATCATGGGGCTGCATGTAGCGGTTCCATTCAATACGTATCCCGACGGATTTCCCGCAGAGCTGATTGCAGAATTTGAAGAGCGGATCGGGCGCAAGGTATTGGGCAACAAAGTCGCTTCCGGGACCGATATTTTGGACGAACTCGGCGAAAAACACATGAAGACAGGCAGCGTCATTGTCTATACATCTGCAGACAGTGTATTTCAGGTGGCCGCTCACGAAGAAGTAATTCCGTTAGAGGAGCTGTACCGGATTTGCCAAGTGGCCCGGGAGTTGACATTGCGCGACGAGTACGCCGTCACTCGGGTAATTGCCAGACCTTTTGTCGGGGAGCTGGGAAATTTCACCCGTACGTCCAACCGTCACGACTATTCGGTCAAACCATTCGCTCCGACGGTGATGAACCGTCTGCAGGCAGGAGGCTTCGCTTCCATCGCGCTTGGAAAAATCAGCGATATTTACGCTGATGAAGGGGTTACCCAGGCTATTCGCACGAAGGACAACATGGATGGTGTCGATCAAATGCTGGCGACGATGAAACAGGATTTCACAGGTCTTAGCTTCGTCAACCTCGTCGACTTCGACGCTAAATACGGCCATCGCCGCGATCCGCAAGGCTATGGACAGGCGCTGATAGAATTCGATGCACGCGTTCCCGAGCTTCTCTCTGCCTTAAAAGAGAATGATCTGCTGATTATTACGGCGGATCACGGGAATGACCCGACCCACCATGGAACGGACCATACCCGTGAGTACGTACCGCTTCTCGTCTACCACAAGCATATTGACGAGGGAAGCAATCTGGGTATCCGGCAAACCTTCGCGGATCTCGGGGCGACGATCGCAGACAACTTCGGGGTAGAAGCTCCCGCTATTGGAGAAAGCTTTTTGAAAAAAATATAGTGTAGATCCACCAGACATAAAAAGAAGAGGAGTGTTTCACTTGGCGAATGTTCAGGATGCAGTAGCGTATATTCAACCGAAATTAACAGAAAAACCAACAGTTGGTTTGGTGCTAGGCTCAGGATTGGGAGTATTGGCGGATGAAATTGAAAATCCGGTAGTCATTCCCTATGATGAAATTCCTGGTTTTACCAAGTCGACAGTAGCTGGCCACAAAGGTCAGCTCGTGATTGGCAAACTGCAGGGCAAGCAGGTCGTCGCGATGCAAGGTCGTTTCCATTATTATGAAGGCCATGAATTGGAATCGGTTGTATTTCCGATCCGCGTCATGAAGTTTTTGGGTGTGGAGACGATGGTGATCACGAACGCGGCTGGCGGCATCAACGAGAGCTACGGTGAAGGCAATCTGATGTTGATTGCCGACCACATCAACCTGACCGGGCGCAATCCATTGATTGGACCAAATGATGAAGCGATGGGGACTCGTTTTCCAGATATGTCGGAAGCGTATTCCAAAGAACTCCGGCAGCTTGCGAAAAACGTAGCAGCCGAGCTGGGCATCAATGTGCAGGAGGGTGTGTATGTAGGTCTTTTGGGACCAAGCTATGAAACCCCTGCCGAAATTCGCATGCTGCGTACTCTGGGAGCAGATGCAGTCGGGATGTCGACGGTTCCGGAAGTAATCGTGGCGCGCCACATGAAGGTAAAAGTGCTGGGAATCTCCTGCATCAGCAACATGGCAGCGGGGATTCTGGAACAGCCGCTCTCCCATGAAGAGGTCATGGCGACGACTGAGCGCGTGAAGTCGCAATTCCTGTCCCTGGTGCAAGGTGTCATTGCGAAGCTGTAAGGAAAGCGGAGGGATATACCCATGCGTATGGTGGATATCATTGCCAAGAAAAGAGATGGCGGGGAACTGACGACAGAAGAAATACGTTTCCTGGTAGAAGGGTACACAGAAGGAAGCATTCCTGACTATCAAATGTCTGCATGGGCGATGGCAGTCCTGTTTCGTGGCATGACAGCCCGGGAAACGGGAGATTTGACATTGGCGATGGCAGGTTCCGGGGAGCAGCTTGATCTGAGCTCGCTTCCTGGAGTCAAGGTCGACAAGCACAGTACAGGCGGGGTCGGGGACAAGATCACCTTGGTCGTCGCGCCACTGGTCGCTGCTGCCGGTATTCCGGTCGCCAAGATGTCAGGAAGAGGGCTTGGCTATTCGGGAGGAACAGTCGACAAGCTGGAATCCTTCGCGGGTTTTCAGGTGGAACGCACACGCGAGCAATTTTTGCAGCAGGTTCGCGATATTGGCGTCTCTGTTATTGGTCAATCAGGCAATCTGACGCCTGCTGACAAGAAGCTGTACGCCCTACGCGATGTCACGGCGACAGTAGAAGCGGTTCCATTGATCGCAAGCTCGATCATGTCCAAAAAAATTGCGGCAGGCGCAGATGCGATCCTGCTCGATGTAAAAGTGGGCAAAGGAGCCTTCATGAAGAGCCTGGAGCAAGCCGAGACGCTCGCACGTGCGATGGTGGAGATCGGCAGCCAGGTAGGGCGCAAAACGGTGGCGGTCATCAGCGACATGAATCAGCCGCTTGGCTTCGCTGTGGGCAATGCTTTGGAGGTCAAGGAAGCGATTGAGACCCTGGCTGGAAAAGGGCCCGAGGACCTCACAGAACTGGCTCTGGCGATCGGATCGCGGATGCTGGTATTGGGAGGACTCGTATCTTCCGTCGATGAGGGTCATGCGAAACTCGCAGAAATCATGGCTTCTGGCAAAGCCGTAGACAAATTGGCAGAGATGGTAGAGGCGCAAGGAGGAGACAAGGCAGAGGTATACAGCCCGGAAAAACTTCCGCAGGCGCAGATTTTGCATGTCATCCAGGCGAAGCAGGAAGGTTTTGTTGGACAGATTGATGCTGAAGCGATCGGTCACGCATCTGTCGTGCTTGGCGCAGGCAGATTGACCAAGGATATGCCGATTGATTTGGCGGTAGGGATTGTCCTGCACAAAAAGCGGGGGGATCAAGTAGAGGCTGGTGAACCTTTGGCCACTGTTCACGCCAATCAGGAAGCGCTACTACAAAGCGCCTTGGAAGAGATGAGCGATGCCTTTATGATCGTACAGCAGCCTCCTGCAGAACAATCGTTGATTTATAAAATTGTGGAATAATTCGGGGCGTGTTGCGAGCAAAAGAGGGGATTTCTGTAGAGTCCCCTCCCTATTGGCATTGATTGGGAGTATGATTTCCGAAAAAAATTTATTGATCAAAAGCTGTTTTTCATATTCAATAGATATATATATACCGAGCATTTTTGTAAAATTTTTTTGATTGTTAGGATGCTCTTTATAATATTTTATTATTCTACTTGTCAAATTTCGTTGACACCGCTATCATTTCCGATTACTTTTATTGTAACAATTAAATATGAAAGTTTTTTTCGAATTTCGTAAAAAAAGCATGGAGGTTCTTAAAAATTCGTATCTATGAAAAAGCTGGACCATGTTGACAAGCAGATCCTGCAGATCCTCCAGGAAGATGGCCGTATACCCTACACTGAAATAGCCCATCAGCTTGGAGTAAGTGAAGGTACGATTCGAGCCAGAATCACCCGCCTGTTGCAAGACGGAGTTTTTCAATTTGTGATTCACCCAGACCCCGAAAAGTTAGGCTTACACGTACAGGCAATCATCGGGTTGACCACAAAGCTGGGATCGCAGAAAAAGGTTGCAGAAGAGTTGAGCAAATTTTCTGCCGTTCGGTTCGTGGGCTCTTTTAGCGGTAAGCACGACTTGATCATCCAAGCGTGTTTCCATAGCAATGATGAGCTTATCACGTTCGTCAATGAGCGACTCTCTCAAATTGAAGGAATTGTGTCTGCTGATGTTTCACTCGAACTTAAGCAGTACAAGGATTCCTTCTCTTTCGTTCAGGATGACGATGTGACATTGCAGTGAAAGGGGTTGATGCCTCCCGGCTGAAGTCATGCTTGTTTCGCGTATTGTTCTTTTTTTCGTTCGCTGTTTTCTGAAAAGAGACAAATAAAGAAAAACGTACTGGGGGTAATTGAGTTGAAAAAGAGCGTATTTGCAGTAGTAAGTTCATTGGCAGTTTTGGGGACGGCATTGGCTGGTTGCTCAGGCGGTCAACAAGCATCCACACCACCTGCGCAACAACCTGCAGGAGGCACAGCAACTGAAACACCTGCGACACCAGCTGCAGAAGCGAAGCCACAAGTACTTCGTTTTAACCTCCACTCCGAGCCGCCGACGGGTGACCCGGGTCTCGCTGAGGATACCACATCCGGTGCGATCATCCTGGCTACCTTCGATGGTTTGACACGGATCGTGAAAGACAAGCCAGAAGTGGCAGCAGCTGAAAGCTACACAGTATCTGACGACTTGCTGACTTACACATTCAAGATCCGCGATCACAAATGGAGCAATGGTGACCCTGTTACTGCACATGACTTTGAATTTGCCTGGAAGCGTGTGCTGGATCCAAAAACAGCTTCCAACTATGCCTATCAACTGTACTATTTGAAAAATGCAGAAAAAGCGAACAAAGGCGAAGCAAAGCTTGACGATGTTGGTGTGAAGGCACTCGACGACAAAACGCTGGAAGTGAAGCTGGAAAACCCGACTCCATACTTCCTGGAACTGCTGGCATTCCGTACCTACTTCCCAATCAACCAAAAAGTCCATGAAGCCAACGAAAAATGGGCTGGTGAAGCAGCTACACACGTAGGTAACGGTCCATTCAAAATGGAGACATGGGATCACAAGAGCAAGATCACGCTTGTCAAGAACGACAACTATTGGGACAAAGACAGCGTGAAGCTGGACAAAATCGAGTTCTCGATGGTAGAAGACGAAAATACAGAATTGTCCATGTTTGAAAATGGCGAGCTGGATTGGGCTGGTAGTCCAACTAGTGCCTTGCCAACAGATGCGATGCCTGCTTTGAAAGCATCTGGAAAAATGACCACTCAGCCAATTGCCGGTACTTACTGGTACAAATTCAATACCGAAAAAGCACCATTCAACAACGTGAAGATCCGCAAAGCCTTCACCTACTCGATCGATCGCGTATCGTTGATCGACAATATCCTGCAAGCGGGTCAACTCCCTGCGACCGGAGCTGTTCCTCCATCCATGGCGTTGAACAAAGACGGATATTTCAAAGACAACGATCTCGAAGAAGCGAAAAAACTTCTCCAAGAAGGTATGCAAGAGCTGGGAATTACCAGCCTGCCGTCCATCACCTTGTCTTACAACACTTCGGAAGGCCACAAGAAAATTGCCGAAGCAATTCAAGACCAATGGAAGAAAAATCTTGGCGTAGATGTCAAGCTGGAGAACAAAGAGTGGAAAGTGTACCTCGAAGACATGCACGAGGGGAACTACCAGATCGGTCGTATGGGATGGCTGGGTGACTTTAACGACCCAATCAACTTCCTCGAACTGTACAAGGATAAAGACGGCGGAAACAACGATACACGCTGGGAGCATCCGAAGTTCAAGGAACTGTTGAACCAGTCCGCACTGGAAATGGATATGGATAAGCGCAAAAAGATCTTGGCTGATGCCGAGCAAGTGCTGATGGATGAAATGCCGATCGCGCCAATCTACTTCTATACTCAATCCTGGGTGCAAAACGACAACGTCAAAGGTGTACAAATTACCGGCCTTGGCGACGTTGACTGGAAATGGGCTTACGTTGAGTAATTGATGCGAAGGAATTGAGTTCGTCGGGGATAAGGTATATGGCCGTCCATATACCTTATCTTATGCCGACTCTTCCGATAGATGAGAAGGCGTTTACGCCGAAAAGAGAAATAGAGAGAGAAGTATTTTCGCAAGAGATCATTTACGGGTTATTTACACAGCCGATTTTTGCACTGTGTTCAAAAACGTCCGCAGTGTAAAGATGGGACGTGAAAGCATATGAAAAAGTGTTTGACCGCAAGCGGTCAGGTTACCTTTTATGAAAAACGTCGAGATGTTTCAATCCCCCGATGAGAGGGGACGTTTTTCACAGACAACCGTTAAGGGGGTAAGTTAGTTGATCCGTTATCTTGGCAAGCGTATCGTCTTTATGCTCATTTCCCTTTTTCTGATCGTAACGGCCACCTTCTTTATTATGCAAGCAGTACCAGGCGGCCCTTTTACATCAGAGAAAAATGTTCCTGAGGAAATTAAAAAGGCACTCGAGGCAAAATACAAACTTGACCTGCCATTGCATGAGCAGTACCTGAACTATCTGAAAGGGGTAGTGACCTGGGATCTAGGCCCTTCCTTTACAGAGAAATCTTCGACGGTGAATCAGATGATTAATCGAGGATTCCCGGTATCTGCCCACTTGGGTTTGCAGGCTTTGATCATCGCGATTTTTGGCGGGATTATTTTAGGGGTCATAGCTGCACTTAAGCATAATAAATGGCAAGATTACACGGCAATGGTCGTAGCCGTGCTCGGCTTATCCGTTCCCGGCTTTATCTTGGCATCATTTCTTCAATATTTCTTCGCGATTCAATGGGGCATGTTCCCGATTGCGAAATGGGAAGGCTTTTCTTACACGGTTCTTCCATCCTTGGCGCTCGCTGCATCACCATTGGCGTTTATCGCACGTTTGACTCGTTCCAACATGATTGAGGTACTGGGTCAAGACTACATCAAGACGGCGAAAGCAAAAGGTTTGCATACAGTAACGATCACAGTGAGACACGCGATCCGCAATGCTCTGTTGCCGGTCATTACTTACCTGGGCCCACTCGTTGCCAACATTTTGACAGGTGCATTTGTAATCGAGCGTATCTTCGGGGTTCCTGGTCTGGGACGCGAATTCGTACTCTCCATTACCAACCGTGACTATACAGTCATTATGGGTACCACGGTATTTTACTCGATCATTCTCGTCGTCATGATTCTGATCGTCGATATCGCGTACACCCTTGTAGACCCACGGATCAAGCTGGCAGACGCAGGAAGGGAGTAATGAAATGATGCAATTGAATAAAGAGCATTTTGAGCCGATTTCAGTTGACCTCCGTCAATCAGAAACCATCAAGCGTCCTAGCCTCTCATTCTGGGCAGACGTATGGCGCCGCCTAAGAATGAACAAAGTTGCGATGGTTTCCATGATATTCATCGTCGTGTTGATCCTCTGCGCGATCTTCGTGCCAATGATGACCAACAATGATTATTTTACGACTAATCTGGCAGGAAAGAACCAAAAACCTTCTGCTGAACACTGGTTTGGTACAGACGACCTCGGCCGAGATATCTTTGTCCGCATCTGGCATGGAGCGAGAATTTCCTTGGAAGTCGGGATTTTTGCCGCTTTGATCGACTTGATTATCGGTGTGATCTGGGGTGGAATTGCAGGATTTTATGGCGGCAAAGTGGATGAGATCATGATGCGTATAGCCGATATTTTGTTTGCCATTCCATATCTTCTCGTTGTTATTTTGCTCATGGTTGTGTTAGAACCAGGAGTGACGACCATTATTATTGCCTTGACCATCACGGGGTGGATCGGGATGGCGCGGATCGTACGCGGACAGATTTTGCAATTGAAATCACAGGAATATGTACTCGCGGCTCGTTCGCTGGGTGCTAATAGCAGTCGTCTCATCTTTAAACACTTGATTCCAAATGCTCTGGGTCCCATCATCGTTACCTTGAGCTTGACGGTACCAAATGCGATTTTTGCGGAATCCTTCCTCTCCTTCATCGGTTTGGGGGTTGCTGCACCGATTGCTTCATGGGGCACGATGTCTTCGGAGGGCTTGCCGGCGATGAAGTACTTCCCATGGCGGCTTATGTTCCCGGCAGTATTCATTTCGGTTACAATTTTGGCATTCAACTTGTTTGGTGACGGTCTGCGCGACGCAGTAGACCCACGCCTGCGGAAATAGGGGGGACGATCAGAATGGAACGTATACTTGATGTCAAAGACCTGCATGTCTCCTTCCACACGTATGCAGGAGAAGTAAAAGCCGTTCGTGGCGTTAATTTTCACGTCAATCGCGGAGAAGCTGTAGCGATTGTAGGGGAGTCCGGCTGCGGTAAGTCCGTTACGGCCCAAACCCTGATGAAATTGATTCCGATGCCTCCAGGTGAAATTAAAAAAGGAGAAATCCTTTTTAATGGCGAAAATCTTGTAAAGAAATCAAATAAAGAAATGGAAGCCATCCGCGGGAAAGACATTGGGATGATTTTCCAAGATCCGATGACATCTCTGAATCCGACCATGACGATTGGAAGCCAGATCTCAGAAGGGCTGATCAAGCATCAGAACATGTCCCGCACTGACGCCCGCCAACGGGCGATTGAGCTGCTGACCATCGTTGGAATCCCTCAGCCTGAAAAACGTGTCGAGCAGTATCCGCACGAATTCTCCGGCGGGATGCGCCAACGCGCGATGATCGCGATTGCACTTGCTTGCTCTCCAAAGCTTTTGATTGCGGATGAGCCGACGACTGCACTCGATGTGACGATTCAGGCGCAAATTTTGGATTTGATGAAAGACCTGCAGAAAAAAACTGGCACATCCATCATTTTGATCACGCATGACCTGGGTGTTGTCGCCGAGATGTGCGACCGGGTCATCGTCATGTACGCTGGTAAAGTGATTGAAACAGGGACGGTAGATGACATCTTCTACAATCCACAACACCCGTATACAAAAGGACTGCTTCGTTCAGTGCCGCGTCTGGACCTGAATCGGGATGAACCGTTGACACCAATCTTCGGCACACCACCGGATCTCTTGCGTCCACCGGCAGGATGCGGATTTACAGCTCGTTGCGAATCGGCGATGCGTGTATGCCAGGAAATGGATCCTGAATTAAACGACGTTAGTTCTACGCAACGTGCCGCTTGCTGGTTACAGCATCCGCTTGCTCAGAACCGCTCATGATCGTAAGAGGGAGGGTATACAGTGGGAAATAACGAAAACCTAATTGAAGTACGCAATCTGAAAAAGTTTTTCACGATTGGCGACAATACACTCAAAGCTGTGAATGACATCTCCTTTGAGATCAAACGCGGTGAGACTCTTGGTGTGGTAGGGGAGTCCGGTTGCGGTAAATCGACTGCAGGTCGTACGCTTTTGCGACTGTATGATGCGACTGCTGGGGATGTCTTGTTTGAAGGCAAAAGCATCATGAATTTGAATAACCAGGAAATGAAGGCGATGCGCCGCAACATGCAAATGATTTTCCAAGATCCGTACGCTTCCTTGAACCCGCGTATGACTGTTGGAGACATCATTGGCGAAGCGCTCGATATCCATGGTCTGGCTACTGGTCAAAAGCGCAAAGAGCGCATTCAGGAGCTTCTCTCGCTGGTAAGCTTGAACCCAGAGCATATGAACCGGTTCCCGCATGAGTTTTCCGGTGGTCAACGCCAGCGGATCGGGATCGCCCGTGCTTTGGCTGTAGAACCGAAGTTTATCGTTTGTGACGAGCCGATTTCCGCCTTGGACGTTTCCGTTCAGGCACAGGTAGTGAACCTGCTGGAACAGCTCCAGGAAAAAATGGGCCTGACTTATATGTTTATTGCCCACGATCTTTCGATGGTGAAATACATTTCCGACCGTGTAGCGGTGATGTATCTTGGGAAAATGGTCGAGCTTGCAGACAGTGAAGCGTTGTATGAAAAGCCTCTCCATCCGTACACGCAAGCATTGCTGTCAGCCATTCCGATTCCAGATCCGGAAGTAGAGCGCAACCGCGAGCGTATCGTGCTGCAAGGGGATGTTCCAAGCCCGATGAATCCGCCAAGTGGATGCCATTTCCGTACACGCTGCCCGAAAGCAATGCCAGAATGCGCTGCAAAAGAGCCAGTCTGGAAAGAAATCGAAAAAGGACATTTCGCGGCCTGCCATCTATACAACTAAGAATAAATACATCATGCGGGTTTCCAGTAAAGTACGGCTGGGAACCCGTTTTTTTTACCACTATTTACTTAGGGAAAATATGGGATAACTTTGTGAGGGAGCAGAGAGAACATGAACCTATTCCGCTTTCCGAAAAATAATATGAAAACGGTTTCTTCCAAAGCTAGGAATCACGACAAGTCTTCCCTATATGCTCAGACCGCAAGTCAATTCAAAGGTTCCATCGCGACAAAAATGATTCTGTTTGGCCTTATCCTCGTCCTGATCATTATTGGTTCGTTGAATTACATAGCCATCTCGTTGTCGAAATCCACTTTGATGAGCATTACCTCCAATCAGTCCAGAATGCTGGCAGAACAGCATGCGGAAAGCATGAATGACTGGATCAATTCGATTCGGACCTCTGCCAAGCAGATCGCCGCGAAGCGTATCATGTTGACAGAGATGGAGCCGCTCATTATGGAGCAATTCCGCTTATTGGTACAGGAGCATAAAGAAGTATCCAAAATCTATCTGGTCGACGTCAATTCCGGGAAAATGCTGTATTCACTGACCGGGAAAACCGATTTTGATTTCCGCAGCATGAAATATTTTCAAAATGCCTTACAAGCTACCGATGCCATCATGTCTGACGAAGAGATCGTAAAAGGCATTAATAAAAGCTATCTCTTCGTGGCAAGCACAGTAGGTGAAGGAAATAAGAACAACACCCGTTTGTTAGTCGTCGGATTTGATATAAACGAGTTAATTCACAAAACACAGGACATCTCCTTTATGAAGAACGGACATGCCTTTGTGGTACGCCCGGACGGTCTGGTTGTGGCTCACCAAAATACGGAGCTGAACAATGAACTCGTCTTGCAGGAAAATCCAGCCTATGAAAATTTGATAGCTGTAGCCAACCAGCAAGTGAGTAACAGCCTCGTGTATACAGACCAAGGGAAAGAATCCTTCGCCGCAATTGCGCCGATTCCGCTCTTGCAATGGAGCCTCGTCCTTACGACAGGTATAGAAGAGGTATACGGTGAGGTCAATGAAATGGCCTTGTACTTCATCCTATTTGCTATTCCGATCATCGCCGTATCGATGTGGCTGATCTGGTGGTTTGCAAAGCGTATACGGTCTTCCCTGTATGCTGTAGCACAGGATATGGATCGCATCGGCTCCGGTTATTTTGACGTGAACATCCAGGTAAAGGGGAATGACGAGCTGGCGATGGTCGGATCGAAAATGAACGAAATGGCAGCCGAGCTGCGAAAGCTAATTTCCTTGGTTCAGGGACAAGCCACCCAGTTGAATGTCGCGACAGAGGAAATGACGCAATACGCGGAGGACAATAAAGGTGCGATTCAGGTCATCACGAACAATATTTCCTCGATTGCCCAGCGAGTTTCCCAGCAGACAGATGAAGTGCAAGCTACAGCTCAGACGGTCTCGGAAATCTCACAAGGCGTTCAACAGGTAGCTGCCGCAGCTGAGTCGACCTCTGTTGCGACCACACGCACCTTCGAACGTGCGCAAGGCGGTATGAAGCTCGTCGGCGATGTTATTGGCACTGTTCGTCAAGCTTCCAGCGAGGTAGAGCGCACAGCTAAACAAATGCACAGTCTGCGCGAACGCGCACGGGAGATTACCAGCATCGTAGAGATGATCAGCAGTATCGCCTCGCAGACCAATCTGCTTGCGCTCAATGCGGCGATTGAAGCCGCGAGGGCAGGTGAAGCAGGGCGCGGCTTCTCGGTAGTCGCCACAGAGGTCCGCAAGCTGGCGGAGGAAAGCAATCTCTTCTCCGATAAAATTGCCGCCATTGCCCACTCGATCAATGACGAAGCGATGGAAATGAGCAAACATATGGACGAGATTGTCAGCATGGTCGGCGAGGGCCTGCAATCTGTAGAGTCCGTCGGCACCTCCTTCCATAACATCGTGGGAGATATTCAGTCCGCGGCAGAACAAAGCGAATCAATGACCGCTACATCCGAAGAGATGGCGGCCGGCAACCAGGTCGTGACCGACTCGATCCAAAGACTTGCTTCCGTGTCCGATGAAATCAAGGAGTCCATCAACGGAGTCGTGAAAACCGTAGACGAACAGCTCCATTCCATCGCAAGAATCAACGAAAATGTGGAACAACTGAAAAAGATGGCGGATGATTTGACAGATAATGTAAGTCGCTTTGTCATCTAGTAGAGTTAGCTAAATGAAAAATCCCTTCTGCGAAGTATTGCAGAAGGGATTTTTGTGTAAATACAGCATGAATAACCCACATGTAAAGTGGCGGAGACACTTGAGAGTTCGTCGAGGAAAAAGAGGAAATAAGCGAAAGGCATTTGGGATCTTAACCAAGCCGGAACGGAAAAGGCGGAACATGCTCTCAGCGGCCAACTCTGAACCTCTTCTTCGAAGTGGCTGCTTTTGGCCGTGGTTCCGCCTTTGGAGTGGGAGGCGGCCAGGGATGACCCACAAAGAAGATCCCAACCAGCCTGAAGTGTTTTCCTCTTTTTCCTCATCGACACTACAGCATGGAGTCACCAAACCAATCGCAACATGTTGTGAATATTTTCCTCTATGGTTGGTGAGAATAAAACCATGAATGGAGGGAAGAGACTGTTATGAAACGGAAAGGGTATCTCGCTCTATGCTTCATCATGTTAATCACCATCTTTTCTCCTCGGGCTTTCGCAGCCAGTGAGAAACCTGCACCCCCATCAAGCAGCATGAATTTTGCACCTAGTGCACGTTCTGCTGTTTTGATCGAAGCCGATACAGGAACCATTCTGTATGAGAAGAATGCGCACGAAAAGCTGCCGCCAGCCAGTATCACCAAAGTGATGACCTTATTGCTCATCATGGAAGAGATCGAGCGTGGCGAACTGAAGATGACCGATAAAGTACGGGCAAGCGAGCGCGCAGCCTCGATGGGAGGTTCTCAGATCTTCTTGCAGCCTGGCGAGGAAATGACCGTCGAAGATATGATCAAAGGAATTGCCATCGCATCCGGCAATGACGCTTCTGTCGCGATGGCGGAGCATCTGGAGGGGACGGAGGATGCCTTCGTCAAGCGCATGAACGAGCGGGCCAAGGAGTTGGGAATGAAGAACACCCATTTTGTCAATTCCAATGGTCTACCCGCTGAGAATCACTTCGCCTCAGCCTATGATATTGCCATTATGTCCAAAGAGTTGTTAAAGCATGAAGAGATTACTCGCTTTACCGGCACGTATCAGGACTATTTACGAAAAGATACTGAAAATCCGTTTTGGCTGGTCAATACCAATCGACTCGTCCGCTTTTATCAGGGGGTGGACGGCCTGAAAACAGGCTATACGGGGGAAGCCAAGTACTGCCTCACCGCGACGGCCAAACGAGATAATATGCGCGTTATTTCTGTCGTCATGGGTGAACCTAATGTGAAGACGAGAAATAACGACGTGACAACCATGTTCAATTACGCATTCTCTCATTACAAAGTGATGCCGATGTACAAGAAAGGGGAAACAGTCCAACAAATTACCGTGGACAAAGGCCAGCAACCCCAAGTGAACATCGTTACGCCGCATGCCGTCAGCCTGCTGATGAAAAAAGGAGAGGCAGCGGAAGAGTTCCAAAAAGAGGTGGTCTTGAACAAAACGGTGAATGCACCGCTTCAAAAGGACCAGGTAGTGGGCCATATTTTCATTCGTTCCAAGGACGGCAAGGAAGTAAACCGCATCGACCTGCATCCGGAGCATGCAGTGAATGAGGCAGGCATGTGGGAGATTCTCAAGCGGACAACCAAGAAGGTGTTGATTCGTTACTAAGCGGACGACATGACGACAGAAGCGCGAAAAGAATCGAGTTGCCTCGAAAGAATGATTGTGGCTGCTCGATTTTTTTGTTCTTTTGTCGCCTGGCAGGAATTGGTTATCAGAGGGAAGAAAGAGAGAAAGACTACGGGATGAAGGAGAGTGTCAGCTATGAGTTTGCAGATCGCGATGGAGACCAGACAAGATGTCTTGGTCGTCCGTTTGCAAGGAGAATTGGACCATCATACTGCGGAGGAATTGCGCAGCAAGATGGATGAAGCCCTACGTACCTCTTCGATTCGCCATATCGTACTCAGTCTTGCAGATTTGGCGTTTATGGACAGTTCAGGAATTGGCGTCATTCTTGGCAGATACAAGCAGATTTCAGCCCGTTCGGGTGAGATGTATGTCTGCCGGGTCAATCCGACCATCTATCGAATTTTTGAGATGTCAGGATTGTTCAAGGTGATCAAGTTTCGTGAAAACGAGGCAGAAGCACTGCTGATCCTGGGGGTGGCGTAATGAAGGCACAACGCAATTTTATGAAAGTTTCATTTGCTGCGGTAAGCCAGAATGAGGCATTTGCCCGTGTAGCAGTGGCTTCATTCATTTCACAATTGGATATCACGATGGATGAACTGGAAGAGATCAAAACAGTCGTTTCTGAAGCTGTGACAAACGCAATCATCCACGGATATGACGAAAATCCAGAGGGTGTGGTACATATTTCCGTGCAGATCAACGATGGGGTTGTGGAGGTCGTCGTAGAAGACCAGGGCAAAGGAATTGAGGATGTGGAGCAGGCGATGCAGCCGTTGTACACGACCAAGCCGGAGCTGGAGCGTTCCGGGATGGGCTTTACCATTATGGAGAATTTCATGGATTCTTTGGAAGTGGCGACAGCTGTCGGCAAAGGAACGACCGTGCGCCTTACCAAACGCCTGTCGTTTGCCAAAGCGTTGCAAAATTAGGGGTAGTGCCATGGGTGCCGATATTAAAAATGCGAGCCAACCATTTCTGACCAATGACCAAGTGAAAGACTTGATCGCCAAAAGCCAGGAAGGGGACAGCGATGCCCGCGAGCTTTTGGTGAACAGCAATATTAGGCTGGTTTGGTCTGTCGTCCAGCGTTTTATCAACCGGGGGTATGAGGCGGATGATTTGTTTCAGATAGGCTGCATCGGCCTGCTGAAAGCTGTTGATAAGTTCGATCTTTCCTATGATGTGCGTTTCTCTACGTATGCCGTGCCCATGATCATCGGGGAGATCCAACGCTTCCTGCGGGATGATGGCACCGTCAAGGTCAGCCGCTCGCTTAAGGAGACGGCCAACAAGGTTCGCCGGGCCAAGGATGAATTGTACAAGCAATTCGGTCGGGCTCCGACGATCGCGGAGGTAGCCGAGGCGGTAGGGATCACCCCTGAAGAGGTCGTTTTTGCCCAAGAAGCGAGCCGGACGCCCTCTTCTATTCACGAGACTGTGTTCGAGAATGACGGAGATCCGATCACGCTCATCGATCAAATCGCAGATGAGAGCGTCAACAAATGGTTTGAGAAAATCGCATTGAAGGATGCGATCAGCAGACTGAGCGAGCGGGAGCAGTTAATCGTCTACCTTCGGTATTACAAGGATCAGACCCAGTCAGAGGTCGCCGAGCGTCTGGGTATATCCCAGGTGCAGGTCTCGAGGCTGGAGAAGCGGATCCTGCAAACGATAAAAGACCAAATTGAACACTAATTAATTGAAAGAGACACCACCAGCTTTCATGCTGCTCTGGTGTCTTTTCTTGTATGTCAAACAGAGGTGCTCCCAAAAAGGTAGGGAGAGCAAAAAGAACTGGCTGAGGAAAACGGGGAAAAAGCGAAGGCATTTTGGGATCTTGACCAAGCCGGAACGGAAAAGGCGGAACACGCACTCAGCGGCTAACCCCCGCCTGAAGCGTTTCCCCGTTTTCCTCCCCACCACTACAGCTCATCAAACACCTTACTTGGTATTGGTTTAATAACCTGGCACATACTACAAACGTGAAAGAGATGACTGTACAGGAGGGGATCAGATGCATGACCCGTTGTATTTGCGCTTGCGAAAAAGGTTAGCAGTGAAGCCCCATTCTGTCATTACCTTGGGAGATATCTGCCAATTATTTTGGGATGGCAAGCGTGAGGAAGCGATTTCGCGCATCCCCATCTACAGGGTAAAGCCCGAGGATGGGAATCTGATCATTATTGACATCATGCAGGTCATTGAGCGTCTCCGTTTTGCCTACCCCGAAGCAGAACTGGAGGTGCAGGGTGCTTCACAGATTATCGTAGAAGTCATGAATCCGCGCAAAAAAGCTAATCCCGTTCTGGTCAGCCTGGTATGGGTGCTTCTCTTTATCGGTGCCGGGTTGGCCATCATGAATTTTCACACCGATGTCAGTATGACAGAAGTGCATCGACGAATCTTCTATTTAATCACAGGGGAGAAAAATCAGCATCCGCTCTGGCTGCAGATTCCTTATTCGATCGGGATCGGTCTGGGGATGATTCTGTTTTTCAACCATATCTTCCAGAAAAAAATCAACGAGGAACCCAGCCCATTGGAAGTAGAGCTCTTTATGTACCAACAAAACCTCGATCAGTATTACATCGAGCATGAAAACAAGGAGAACCAGCGGACGAAGACATGACAATCTTCTTCGAATTGTTGTTCGTGATCGTGGTTGGACTGGGCTGGGGATTTGCGGTAGGAAGCGGCTTTGTCGCTTTTATTACCGTTCTGGACATCATTCCAAGGCTGACGCAACTGACCAATGCCCATCGGCATATACGCAAACTGGAGTGGGCGTTGGTGAGCGGTGCCCTGTTTTTTACCCTGATCGATTTTTTTCCTATCCAAGCAGCTCTCCCGATTTTCTTCACCTCTCTCTACGGCTTGTTTGCTGGTATTTTCGTTGGCACGCTGGCTGCCGGTCTCACCGAAGCATTGAATGTCTTTCCGATCATCGCCAAACGCTTGAATATGGATTCAAGCCTGCTCTATTTGCTGATGGCGATGGTCCTAGGCAAAATCACCGGCTCTCTCTTGCAATGGTTTCTTCATCTTTGATCTGGTAAATACCGCTATTCATAGGATGGGGTCAAACAGGAAGAATATAGATATGGTGCGCGTATGGAACAAGGTAGGAATGGTAAAGGAGTGAACTGGCATGGCGACCAAAACAAAAGCCAAACCAATCGGCTCGATGCAAATGACCCAACAAATGTATCAGCAGCATGCGTCCAAATTTCAGCCAAAACGCAATGTCCTGTTGAATTGTGTCCGGGCATTCTGGGTGGGGGGAACCATCTGTCTTCTGGGCCAAGCCCTGCAAAATATGTACATTCACTTTTTTGGATTTACGGAGAAAACGGCAAGCAATCCTACTGTGGCAACGCTGATCTTCATCGCGGTACTCTTGACCGGTTTCGGTGTATACGACAACATCGGCCAGTACGCTGGGGCAGGTTCGGCAGTACCTGTAACCGGCTTTGCCAATTCCATTGCTTCGGCTGCCATTGAGCATCGCAGTGAAGGGCTGGTGCTTGGAGTGGGCGGCAACATGTTTAAATTGGCGGGTTCTGTGATCGTCTTCGGCGTTGTTGCTGCCTTTCTAGCAGGCATTATCAAGAGCGTGCTCAAGATGATTTTCTGAGGAGGGGCTTTCGATGGATAGCATGAAGCAATCAGCACGGATCAGCCGTCAAACCTGGCATTTTGCAGAAGATGTTCGCGTGCAGGCTTCTGCTGTGGCGGTTGGTCCCAAAGAAGGGGAGGGACCATTGGCCTCCTTCTTCGACAAAATCCATGCTGATGCCTATGCAGGACAGCAGACCTGGGAGGAAGCGGAGCGCAAGCTAATGGAGGATGCCGTCAACCATTTGCTGCAAAAGGCATCAATCACAGAGCAGGATGTAGACGTCATTTTGGCTGGGGATCTGCTGAATCAAAACATCACAACCAACTTTACTGCAGAAAAGCTGGCCATCCCCTTGATGGGGATGTACGGCGCGTGTTCCACCTCCATGCTTACCCTTGCTACGGCAGCAGCACTTGTAAACGCAGGGTATGCCGATAAGGCGATCGCGTCCTGCAGCAGCCATAATGCAACTGCGGAGAGACAATATCGTTACCCGACAGAATATGGAGGCCAGAAGCCGCCGAGCGCTCAATGGACAGTCACGGGAGCGGGTGCTGGGTTGGTTGGCATCGGTGGAAAAGGGCCGCGTATCACCTATGCCACGATTGGCAAAGTCACAGATATGGGTATCAAGGACCCGTTTGACATGGGTACGGCGATGGCACCAGCAGCCGTGTCGACACTCCAGTCCCATTTTCAGGATACGGGTCGAACCCCGCAAGATTACGATTTGATCGTGACAGGAGATTTGGCGGCAGTAGGTTTTCCTATCGTGAAAGAACTGATGCTGACGCAAGGATATGAGATGGAAGAGATGTATAACGACTGCGGACTGATGATTTATAATCCCGAACAAGAGGTGTTCGCAGGAGGCAGCGGCTGTGCGAGCAGTGCTGTCGTCACCTATAGCTACATCATGGATCAGCTAAATCGAGGATTGTTGAAAAGCGTCTTGGTCTGCGCGACTGGGGCCTTGCTTAGCCCGATCAGTTATCAGCAAGGAAATTCCATTCCCTGCATCGCACATGCAGTCGCATTCGAAGGAGGAGCCTGATGGAATACGTAATTGCTTTTGCGGTCGGTGGCCTGATTTGTGTCATCGGCCAATTGTTGCTGGATGTGGGCAAACTGACACCTGCCCATGTGATGAGCACGCTGGTTGTATCCGGGGTCGTCCTCGATTTCCTCGGAGTCTACGATAAGCTGATCGACTTTGCTGGGGCGGGTGCAACGGTGCCGATCACCAGCTTCGGGCACTCGCTTTATCACGGTGCGATCAGCGAAGCTCAGCGCCATGGCCTGATCGGCGTGGCCACGGGGATATTTGAAGTGACAAGCGCCGGTATCTCAGCAGCGATCGCGTTTGGTTTTCTAGCATCTCTCGTGTTCAAGCCAAAGGGGTAAGCCGATGTAACGAGGATGGTGATCCAGCATATGGAAGAACCACGAAGAAGAGTCATTCTGATCACGGATGGCGATCATATTGCTCAAAAAGTGATTGAAGCTGTCGCGAAAGACGTCGGCGGGCGATGCATCTCGCTATCTGCTGGCAATCCGACACCGCTGGATGGCAGTCAGATGGTCGAGTTGATAAAAATGACACCTCATGATCCCGTCCTGGTCATGTGTGATGACAACGGTGATTTCGGTAGGGGCAGGGGTGAGCGGGTAATTGAATATCTGGTCAAGCATCCGGATATCGAAGTGATCGGTGCGATCGCAGTCGCTTCCAATACCCGATGGGTGAGAGGAGCGACGGTCAAATATTCGATCGACAACCATGGAAGAGTGGTGGAGGAAGCCGTCGACAAGGACGGGTATGCTGACGTGGATCTGGAGAATCGAATCTATGGCGACACCGTCGACGTGTTGAATTCCTTGCATGTCCCCAATCTGATCGGGATCGGCGATATTGGCAAAATGGAAGGCCGCGACAGTCTACATAAAGGCAATCCAATTACCAAGAAAGCGGTGCAATGGATATTGGAAAGGAGCGAGTCGAATGACGGAAGTCACGGAGAAGCGGCGTCCCATCTCGGAAAATCTGGAGGAGAACAAGACCTATCTGAATGATAAGCTAGGAGTCGGCAAGAGCTTCGACATTGGCGTTCACGATTTTTATGTAGGTGGAAACCGCATCTTGATCTATTATATAAATGGCTTTGCTGACAGCCAGATCGTCACGCAAATCATGCGTGACTTAAATGATTTGCGTGATCGGGATATGAGGAATGAATTATTTAACCATCTCTACTACAAATATATTCCTTTTTTTCAGCTTGAAAAAGTAAAAACGACGGATGAGTTTCTGGATAAGCTGTTGGTCGGTCAGGTTGGCCTGATCATTGATAATTCATCCGACGCTATTATAATGGACGCCAAAACGATCCCGACGCGTACCCCCGAAGAGCCCGATACGGAGCGGATCGTGCGGGGTGCACACGACGGTTTTACTGAAACTTTGGTGATCAACACGGTGCTGACTAGGCGGCGAATTCGGGATGAGCGGCTCCGTTTTGAGATTATGCGGGTCGGGGAGCGAAGTAAGACGGATGTCTGCATCAGCTACATCAAGGACATCGCCAACCCGGACTTGGTGGAGACGCTGAGAAATCGCCTGCAGAATATCGATGTTGATGGCATTCCTATGGCAGAAAAAACAGTAGAGGAATTCATCATAGGCAAGACATTAAATCCATTCCCGATGGTGCGTTATACGGAACGTCCCGATGTGGCAGCGGTCCATCTTCTCGAAGGACATGTCCTTGTCTATGTAGACACCTCTCCAAGCGTGATGATTACCCCTTCCACATATTTCCATCATGTTCAGCACGCCGAGGAATATCGTCAGACTCCAGTCGTGGGAGCCTATCTTCGCTGGGTTCGCTTTCTTGGCATTATAGCCTCCATTATCGTGCTTCCGATCTGGTTGCTGTTAGTGATGCATCCGTCCATGATTCCAGAGCAGCTGCATTTCATCGGAATCAAACATAAGGGAAGCATCCCGTTGCTCGTGCAATTTCTAATTGCCGAGTTAGGCTTGGATTTGATGAGAATGGCAGCCATCCATACACCTGCTCCGCTGTCAGTCGCGATGGGCTTGCTCGCCGCCATTTTGGTGGGTGACGTCGCGATTAAAGTCGGACTTTTTGCTCCGGAAGTGATACTCTATCTGGCCATCGCTGCGATCGGGATGTATGCGACGCCAAGTTATGAGTTAAGCCTGGCGAATCGACTCGTCCGCATTTTCTTGATTCTGATGGTTGGGTTCTTTTCCACGACGGGCTTGATGCTTGGGGCATTGCTGGTATTGATCGGACTTACGGTTACACGTTCGCTCGACACACCGTATTTGTGGCCTCTGATTCCCTTCGATTACAAAGCGTTCAGGGACGTCGCCATACGCATGGCTGTCCCGATGAAAAAGAAACGCCCAAGTATTGTTCGTTCCCAGAATCCATACCGTCAATAATATTCTGACAACAGGCTCCAGCCACCCATTGTCAAATGCACAGCCATGTAGTACATTTTATGATAAGCCTGAAGGCATGGTACGGCCAAAGACTGATTGTAGTGATCGGTTTTGAAATAGAAAAAGGCATACATGCGGCGAACTGGAACGGGTCCGAGTGACCAAGTTGGACTGGGGGAAACAAGAAATGTACTTACATGGGACAAGTCGAGTGAACGAGCAGGGGAATTTGGAGATCGGGGGATGCGATGTCACCCAATTGGCAGCTACTTATGGCACTCCGCTGTATGTCTATGATGAAGAGCTGATTCGCAGCAAATGCAGGGCATATATCGATGCGTTTCGCCAATCGGGATTCGCCTTTCAGGTAGCTTATGCGAGCAAGGCATTTTGCACCATGGCTATGTGCAAATTGGCGGAAGAAGAAGGCATGTCGCTGGACGTCGTATCGGGCGGGGAGCTTTTTACCGCTTTGCAGGCTGGCTTTCCGGCGGAACGAATCCATTTTCACGGGAACAATAAATCGATCGAAGAAATCCATATGGCACTGGATGCCAAGATTGGTTGCTTCGTGGTTGATAATTTTTATGAATTGGTCACATTGGACGGGATTGCGCAGGAGCGGAATGAGAAAGTGGCAGTCTTGCTGCGCGTAACCCCAGGGGTAGAAGCGCACACGCATGAATATATTTCTACCGGACAAGTTGACTCCAAATTCGGCTTCGATGTGCAGAACGGCCAGGCATTGGAAGCGATCAAATACGCGCATGAGAGCAAGCATCTTCACTTGCTTGGCGTACACAGCCATATCGGTTCGCAGATCTTTGAAGCGGAGGGCTTTATCGTCGCGATCAAACGGTTGATCGAGCTTTTGGAGGCGGCGAAGGAGCAGTATGGATTCATTTCAGAAGTCCTCAACGTCGGAGGAGGCTTCGGTATCCGCTACGTGGAAAGCGACTCACCGCTTACGCCAGCCACCTATATCAAGGCAATTACGGATACGGTGCGAGAAGAGATGGCCCGCAGACAGCTGCCTTTGCCGGAGCTGTGGATCGAACCGGGCCGCAGCGTCGTCGGGGATGCAGGAACAACCTTGTACAGCATCGGTTCCTACAAGCATATTCCGAATGTGCGCAAATACGTTGCAGTGGACGGAGGAATGACAGACAATCTGCGTCCAGCTCTCTACCAGGCAGTGTATGAAGCGGCGATTGCCAACAAGATGAATGCCCCAGCGACCGAGCAGGTATCCATCGCGGGAAAATGCTGTGAGTCCGGTGACATGCTGATCTGGGACGTGATGCTGCCGGAAGCGGAAGCAGGAGATATTCTGGCTGTGACCAGCACAGGTGCCTACGGCTACTCCATGTCTAATAACTACAATCGCATCGCCCGTCCTGCAGTCGTATTCGTCAAAGACGGGGAGGCAGAATTGGTCGTCAAGCGCGAGACCTTTCAAGATGTAGTCAGTCACGACCTTCTGCCCAAACGCGCACAATTGCAGCGCTAAATAGACATTCCACCGATAGAAGATGCCTCTTGGGTCGAGAATGACGCAAGGGGCATTTTCTCGTATTCCCGACAGTTGGACGAATGCCGCTCTAGCATGATAGAATAGAATGGTTAACTTTATCAGGTCTGGAGGCTTACATATGAAAAAAGCGCTTATCACTATGGAGAATGGCAATCAAATCGAGCTGGAGCTGTTCGATCAGGAAGCTCCTGGCACCGTTGGAAACTTTGAAAAACTGGCGAATGAAGGCTTTTACAACGGATTGAGCTTTCACCGTGTGATCCCTGGCTTCGTTGCACAAGGCGGCTGCCCGCATGGAACAGGTACCGGCGGTCCTGGCTACACCATCAAATGTGAGACAAACGGCAACCCGCACAAGCATCTTCGCGGTGCGCTCTCGATGGCGCATGCAGGAAAAGACACAGGCGGAAGCCAATTCTTCATCTGCTATGATTCCTTCCCGCATCTCGACGGTGTACATACAGTGTTTGGCCGCGTGACTTCCGGCTTGGAACATGTGGATGCCATCAAGCAAGGCGACAAAATGAGTACAGTAGTCGTATCGTAATCATGACTTGTCAAAGACACTGGTGACACCGCGTCGCCAGTGTCTTTTTAAAACTTGTATGCCTTACTTCATGCTGTTATCGTAAGAGGTAGACGATTTTTTGAGGAGGAGCTAATGGATCTTTTTCACTTTGAATGGGAGACCGTGCCATTTCGTTTGATCGCGTTTGTCATCGCATTCTCCCTTCATGAATACGCCCATGCTTTTGTTGCTTGGAAGCTGGGAGACAATACTGCCAAGGATGAGGGAAGGCTCACGGTCAACCCGATTCCCCATATTGATCCTTTCGGGTTGATCCTGATTTTATTTGGTCCGTTTGGCTGGGCCAAGCCGGTGCCAGTCAATCCGCTGCATTTTCGCGGGAATAAGCGGCTCGGGATGGTCTATGTCTCTGTAGCGGGGCCGTTGGTCAACCTGGTGTTGGGCATCCTGTTTGCCGTTATTTACTTATCTGTCCTACAAGCGGGGATGCTTGTGGACACGAGTGACAAGTTGACTTATGCGATTAAATTAACGCTTGAGTTCAGTATCATTATCAACTCTGCGCTGTTTGTCTTCAACTTGTTGCCGATCCCTCCGCTCGATGGATACAAAATTCTGCGTTTTCTATCCCCGCGGGGGTGGGATCGATTCTATTATAACTATGAAGTATACGGCCCCTGGATCTTGCTGCTGTTGATCTTTATCCCAGGTGTGCGTTCGGTCATCTTTGGCTTTCCGATGGCATTTGTCATCAATGGAGTGCAAGAGATTGCGTTTTCGATTTTACGTCCTTTTCTTTAACGGAAACGAGGGGTTATCTTGGCATATAGCATCAAACTGGACTCCTTCGAGGGGCCGCTGGACCTGTTGCTTCATCTGATCGACAAGGCAGAAGTGGACATCTATGACATCCCGATCGCAGAAATCACCGAGCAATATCTGGCGACGATCGATACCATGCACCAGATGCAGCTGGACGTGGCGAGTGAATTTGTCGTCATGGCTGCCACGCTTTTGTCCATCAAAAGCAGGATGCTGCTGCCCAAAAAAGAAGAGCATGTCTTTCAGCCATACCTGGATATGGATGTGGAAGAGGTGGATCCGAGAGAAGAACTGGTCCAGCGGCTTCTGGAGTACAAGCGGTACAAGCTCCTCGCTGAACAGCTTCGGGAGATGGAGAGCGGCCGCAGCCAGGTCTTTACCCGCCCGGCGGAAAACCTGACGCCGTATATTCGGGAAGAAGAGAGCACCGTAAAGGATGTCTCGTTATACGATCTGATAAGCGCGTTGGAGAAAATGGTAAAAAAAGTAAAAGAAAAAGAGCAGCCGCTCACGAAGGTATCCCGAGACGAGATTTCGATCAAAGACCGAATGCTGGAGATCCGCCAGTTTGTCCGGGTAGGCGGTGGGATGGTGCGTTTTTCGCAGCTTTTCTCCAAAGAAGTGACGCGTTCGCAGATCGTTACGACCTTTCTCGCCCTCCTGGAACTGATGAAAGCCAAGGAGATTCAATGCATTCAGAATCAGCTTTTTACCGATATCATGATATGTGAGAACAATACGAAAGGGGTCCCCACCGATGGACTATGACAAGCTGAAGGGTGTCATCGAGGGCTTGTTGTTCATCTCGGGCGATGAAGGCATCGACGCCAAGGAGATAAGTGAAATTACCCAGGTGTCGGAAGATGAAATCATCGACCTGATCGAAGACATGAAAGCAGATTTTCGCCGTGCCGGCAGAGGTATTCAGATCGTAGAAGTAGCAAAAGCTTATCAATTGACCACCTTGCCGGAGCATGCCGAATACTTTGAACGTCTTGCCAGCTCACCGAGCCAATCCACACTGTCACAAGCGGCATTGGAGACCTTGGCGATCATTGCATACAAACAACCGCTTACCCGTACAGAAATTGAGGAGATTCGCGGTGTAAAATGCGAAAAGGCATTGAATACCCTCATCTCCAAGCATTTGATCCGCGAAGCCGGGAGAGCGGAAGGGATCGGTCGTCCGATCCTGTATGCGACCACCAAGGATTTTCTAGAGCATTTTGGTTTGCGAGAACTCTCCGACTTGCCGCCGCCGCCAGTAAATCTGGACATTGAGGAAGCGCGGCTGGAGGCTTCCGCCTTGTTCGGGAAAGCAGAAGAGACAAGAAACGACTAGACGTTGTTGACTTTTTCGTACTAACCCATGACTCGTCCCCATATACTTGGTACAAACCTGTGCGATCTGTACTTGGGAATGGGGAGGATGTGGATGAGAGTGCGTAAAAGTATGTGCGGCGTACTCGTCGTTTTTCTTTTTATACAGCTCCTTTTGCTGCCTGTTGCGGGAGTCAAGGCGAGTGCCGGGCCTCCCAAAATTTCCGCCGAAAGTGCCGCTTTGATCGACGTAGCGAGCGGACGTATTCTTTTTTCCAAGAATGGCGACAAGAAAATGCGTATAGCCAGTTTGACCAAGACCATGACGGCCATTGTAGCGATTGAAATGGGTCAATTACAAGACGTGGTAACCGTTCCGCCAGAGGCAGTAGGAGTGGAGGGTTCCTCGATCTATCTGAAAAAGAATGAGAAGCTGACACTGGAAGAACTGCTTTATGGTCTCATGCTACGGTCGGGAAATGACGCAGCAGTGACCGTAGCGACACATATCGGGGGCTCAGTTCCCGGTTTCGCGTACATGATGAATGAAAAGGCCGCGATGATTGGGATGACGCACACGAATTTCACGAACCCGCACGGCCTTGATGACAGCAATATGCATTACTCCACTGCCGAAGATATGGCCCTATTGTCCGCGTATGCGCTGCGAAATCCGACGTTTCGGCAGATCGTTTCCACGAAGGTAAAGGAAATTTCGTGGGAAGGGGAGGAGTACGATAGACGTCTTCTCAACAAAAACAAGCTGCTCCATTTGTACAGCGGCGCGGATGGTGTAAAGACGGGATATACCAAATTGGCGAAACGCTGCCTGGCTTCCTCTGCGACCAGAGATGGCAGACAATTGGCTGCGATAACGCTGAATGCGCCAGATGATTGGAATGATTCGGGCGAGATGCTCGATTGGGGCTTTCGGAATTTTCCCCTGAAGCAATTCGTAGAGTACGGGGAAACGATCCAACCAGAGTCCACCATTAGCCTAAAGGATGGAGTCCATCTCGTCACGACGAATGCGTTTCGCTATCCCTTGAAGCAAGAAGAAGAGGCAGATGTGAAAAAACGGATGGTGATGAGCGAATCGGTCGTTACGTCCAAGATGAATGGTCAGGTGATCGGCTTCCTGCAGTTTCATTTTCAGGATCAGATGATCGGTCAGGTTCCATTGAAGGTCCAGGTGGATACTCCGACATCGGCCAACTCCCAACCGGAGAAAGCGGCAGGCTTCTGGCAACAGTTCTGGAATCTGATGGCGGGAGGGCTGTTCCGTGCTTAATATGATCTGGCTTGCGTTGATCGTGTGCAGTATTGTTGTGGCGGCGGTAACAGGGCGCATGGAAGCGATGAATCAGGCGGCTTTCGCAGGTGCAAAGGCGGGCGTCACAGTCTGTTTTGGTCTTCTCAGCGTTTTGGCATTCTGGATGGGTATTATGCGGATTGCCGAAAAAGCAGGTTTGATGGAGTTAGTCGCAAAGGCTCTCTCTCCGATCATCTCATTGCTTTTTCCCGATATTCCGAAAGGCCACCCGGCGATGGGGTATATTTTATCCAATATGAGCGCCAATCTGCTCGGATTGGGGAATGCAGCCACGCCGATGGGCCTCAAAGCGATGGAAGAACTGCAAAAGCTAAATCCCGACAAGCAGCAGGCCTCTCCGGCGATGTGCACGTTGTTGGCTATCAACACGGCGAGCATTACCCTCATCCCTACCACGATGATCGCCATCCGGATGCAGTACGGTTCTGTGAATCCGGTGGAGATTGTCGGGACCACGCTGCTCTCCTCATTTGCGGCGACGTTTGTAGCCATTTTGGTTGACCGTTGGTACCGTTATCGCACGTACAGACGTTACAGGTAAGGGGGGAACCGCATGTATCAATCGGTGTCCCTGCTCTCGCTCTGGGCGATTCCCATTATGATCGCGTTTGTCCTTTTGTACGGCTGGAAAAAGCGAGTCCCGGTGTATGAGACGTTTGTCGAGGGGGCGAAAGGCGGATTTGGCACGACGATCCGGATATTGCCGCATTTGATCGCAATGATGGTCGCGGTGACGATGTTTCGCGAATCAGGCGCTTTAGGCTTGCTGCTTGGATTGATCAAGCCCGCACTTGATTTCCTGCATTTTCCCGAAGAACTGGTCCCGCTTGCGCTGTTGCGCCCCTTGACAGGTACAGGCTCGCTCGCCATCGCCACAGATCTGATCGCGCAATACGGACCGGACTCTTTTTTGGGACGATTGGCGGCTACGATGCAGGGAAGCACGGATACAACCCTTTACGTCTTGACCGTCTACTTCGGCGCGGTAGGCATTCGAAATTCCTCGTACGCCTTAAAAGTGGGGTTATGGTCCGATTTTGCGGGTGTCGTTTTTTCGCTTCTCGTGGTATATCTCGTTTTTGGTTGAAAAAATCGATCGTGGGAAAAACTTCGCTAGACAGGGGAAGTTTTTCCCTTTTTGTTGTCCACACTGGTAAGAATGGGTATGATGTTGGAGAGGTGATCCAAGAATGGAACGTTTGCAAAAAGTGTTGGCACATGCCGGAATCGCCTCTCGTCGCCATTGTGAAGAAATGATCATGCAGGGCAAAGTGCAGGTGAACGGACGAGTCGTCCGAGAGCTAGGGACGAAAGTAGATCCGACAAAAGACAAGATTCTCGTAGAGGGGCGCCCCATCCGTACCGAGCAGCATGTCTATCTGATGCTGAACAAGCCTACAGGCGTCATTACGAGTGTCTCCGATCCCCGTGGCAGAAGGGTTGTGACGGATTTACTCAAGGGCATGAAGGAGCGCGTCTACCCAGTAGGCAGGCTGGATTACAATACGTCTGGACTTCTCTTGCTGACCAACGATGGCGAGTTGGCAAACAGGCTCGCACATCCCAGCTATGAGATCGACAAGGTGTACCGCGCCTGGGTGAAAGGAGTCCCTTCTGCAGATAAACTGGACAAGCTGGCTCGTGGGATCATGCTGGAGGACGGGATGACATCCCCGGGTGAGGCGAGGCTTCTGAAACAGGGACCGGGCAACACCAAGGCATGGTTGGAGATTACGATCCATGAAGGGCGCAACAGACAGGTGAGACGCATGTGCGAAGCGATCGGCCATCCGGTGCTGGAGCTGGAGCGAGTGCGGCTGGGATTCCTGACTCTGGAAGGACTGTCTGTCGGGCAGTATCGCCCGTTGACGAGTGATGAGGTTTCGCGGTTGAAGCAGGGGCTGGTACAAAACCGCAAGCGAAGGGCGCGCTAAGGGGATTCGTTCAAAATCTGTTCATAACTTATGCGCTGTATAAAATGAAGCAACGCTATAATAGAGAGGTAGTAAGCGGTTTCGATAAGATAAGTAGTAGATGGGAGATTGGGCAATGAACAAAAAGAATCGCATTTATGTACGCGTTGCCATTTTGGGACTGCTGCTGGTGGCGCTTGTTTTTGCTCTTTATTCCAGCTTCGTCAAGGACCCCAATGCTGTAAAGGTTGGGAAGACTGCTCCTAATTTCAGTCTGATGCAATTGAATGGCCCTGAAATGTCACTGAATGATTTGAAGGGAAAAGGCGTCGTATTGAATTTTTGGGGGACCTGGTGCGAGCCGTGTAAAGCGGAAATGCCGGCCTTGCAACAGAAATACGAGGCTCTTAAAGACAAAGGTTTGGTAGTCGTAGGCGTGAATATCGGAGAGGCACCTGTTACGGTTGAGCCGTTTGTCAAACAATTTGGGGTTGATTTCCCGATTCTTCTGGACCGTGATTCGCAAATCACCAAGCTCTACCGGATCGGACCCATTCCGACTACGTTTTTCATCTCACCAGATGGAAAAGTAGAAGAAATATTTATTGGACAAATGAACGAAGACATGATTGAGTCCAAAGTGGCGAAAATATTGCCGTAAGAGAGGAACGTTATGGATCAGCGAAAATGTGAATGTGGACATACGAACCCAGTCGGGACGCTGCTCTGCGAATCTTGCGGTAAACCGTTGGAAGTGGATTTGACAGATCAAAGCGCGTTTCCTGACATGCGTTATGAAGGAATGGCCCGCCGTTCGCAAACCTATACGACAAAAATTGTCGACCGGGTCTGGAACACCTTTTCATCAGTAAAAGTTGCGATCTGGATCATCGTAGTGATTCTGGTCGCGTCAGGATTGGGAACGATTTTCCCACAACAGCAATACATACCGGTGCCAGTGCCGACAGAGCTTGATGTAGAGCAATTCTACACCAATACCTACGGAATTTTGGGTACCATTTATTACAAATTAGGCTTTCATAACATGTACTCCTCCTGGTGGTTTGTCACCCTGCTCGTAATGCTCGGCACCTCGCTGATCATCTGCAGTCTGGACCGCGTGATTCCTTTGTACAAGGCATTGAATAAGCCGCGGCTCAACCAGCACAAGTCCTTTTTGAAAGGACAAAAGCTGTATGCGGAGACCAAACAGCCTGAAGACCGCAGTGCCGAAGAGATTTTGTCTCAGACCGCCGAAGTCTTGAAGAAAAAAGGCTACTATCTCTTCCAGACGGATCGTGCCCTGCTTGCGGAAAAAGGGCGTTTTAGCCGTTGGGGCCCCTATATCAACCATATTGGGTTGATTCTCTTCCTGATCGGCGTGCTGATGCGCAGTCTGCCCGGTTTTCACCTGGACGAGTACGTTTGGGTCAGAGAAGGCGAGACTGTTCCGATCCCGGAGACACCTTATTATGTGAAAAACCTGAACTTCAAGATCGAGTATTACTCCGAGGATGAAATGGTGGAGAAGCTGGATCTCAAAGGCGGCGCGATTGCGAAGAACTACCAGACCGATGCGATCATGTATTTGAACAGAAACGCGGATACGCCCGGAGCCAAGCCAGATCTGGTAGAAGTGCTTAGTGGTCCAATCATCGTGAACCATCCGATGAAGTATGAAGACGTCTACCTCTATCAATCGGGCTATCAGGAGATGAGGCTGGGTGCACTCAATTTTACCCTGATTGATCTGAAAAACGGCAGTAAGGAGCTAGCTCCGTTCAAACTGGATCTGTACAATCCCGACCAAGAGATTAAGGTGACGGATGGCTTGAAAATCCGCGTCCTCGACTACTTCCCCGATTTCGTGATGGGGAAAGATGGGAAGCCAGCCACCCAAACCAATTTGCCGAAAAACCCGATGTTCGCGTTGGAAGTACTCAATGATAAGGAAGCGATCAACGAGAAATTGGTCTATTTGCAAGGGTCGATTCTGACACAGAAGGACAACCCGCGATATGGATTGAAGATCAATATGCCGGATCTAGTCAACATCTCCGGCTTGAACGTTCGCACGGATAAAGCTTTGCCGCTGATTTTCTTTGGATCGTTTGTCTTCATGATCGGAGTCTCGATGGGCTTTTTCTGGCAGCATCGACGAATCTGGGTGCAGTTGCAGGAAGGAAATGTGCTGATTGCCGGTCATACCAACAAAAACTGGTTTGGTCTGCGCAAGGAAGTGCAGGGTATGGCGGAACAGACGAATCTTTCGGTGACTCTAGAAGATAAAACGAAGGCATAAAGCTTCAAGGAGGGCGAACAAACGTGCAGCTTTACCAGATCAGTGATTTGTTATTAGATATCGCGTTTATCCTGTACGTGCTCTCGTCCATAGTATTTATCGTCGCCATGACGGGAAAGAACTGGGCGGGGCGCGACCCCAAGCAACACGAAATGCGCTTTGGCCGAATCGCTTATTGGATGGCGGTCATTGGCTTTATCGCTCAAACGGGTTATGTGGTTACTCGTTGGGTCGCTGGCGGGCATAGTCCGACCAGCAACATGTTTGAGTTCATGGCATTTTTTGATTACTGCATCATTCTAGCCTATTTGATTATTTACCGGATCTATAAAATGACTGTGATCGGAGCTTTTGTGCTTCCGCTAGGCGTCATCATGCTTGCGTACTCTTACGTGTTTCCGAAAGAGATTACGCCCTTGATCCCGTCCCTGCAAAGCTATTGGCTGCATATTCACGTAACGACCGCCGCTTTAGGTGAGGGGATTTTGGCAGTCGGCTTTGCCGCCGGACTGATGTATCTGATCCTGACCATTCCGCAAAAGGTAGCAACCAAAAGCACGAGATGGCTGGAGATAGTCCTGGCAGTTGTTTTGATGCTGGTTGGTTTCATCCTGATGGAATCCACCTTTGCCAGAATGGATCAGAAAACCGTATTTGAATTTACGGAACAAGTAGCTGCACCAAATGGGCAAGCGGCTCCTACAAAAGTGGAGTATACGATGCCTGCGATTGTCGCACCGGCCAATTCGAAAATCATTCAGGCAGGCCCGATGTCCCCGTGGTTTACTGCCCCTGAGTGGATGGAAGGCAAAGACGCAGCTCGCAAGCTGAATACCATGATCTGGTCCGTCTTGTCCGGGATCGTCCTATATGGCGGTCTGCGCTTGATCTTTCGGAAAAGACTCGCTGCAGCTATTCAGCCGTCGCTCGAGGGGATGGATCCCGAACTTGTGGATGAGATCAGTTATCGCGCCATCAGTATCGGGTATCCAGTCTTCACGTTGGGAGCATTGATCTTCGCCATGATCTGGGCTCACGAAGCGTGGGGCCGTTTCTGGGGATGGGACCCGAAAGAGGTATGGGCATTGATCGTATGGCTGTTCTACAGCGCCTACTTGCATCTGCGTCTGTCTCGCGGCTGGATCGGTGCAAAATCAGCCTGGATGTCTGTCATCGGATTTGTTATCATTTTAATCACATTAGTCGTGGTGAATCTGGTGATCGCCGGTCTGCACTCTTACGCAGGCGTGTAACATACCAAAAAAGCTGGTCATACCGCCAGCTTTTTTGGACTATCTCCCGCCTTTCCTATTGATGAAGATGAAAGACAAGAGGTGTTGGTAATGGAAAAGAAGGCACGTATTCTTGTGGTGGATGACGAGGAACGGATTCGCAGACTGTTAAAAATGTATCTGGAACGTGAAAATTTTATCATTGAAGAGGCTGACAATGGTGAGCAAGCTGTCGAAATGGCAATCGGTGATGACTTTGACATCATTTTGCTTGACCTGATGCTGCCTGGTATGGATGGGATTGAAGTGTGCCAGCGGATTCGTGAATTCAAGGCTACACCAATCGTGATGTTGACGGCAAAAGGTGAAGAGACCAACCGCGTTCACGGCTTCGAAGCCGGGGTAGATGATTATGTGGTCAAGCCATTTAGCCCCCGCGAGGTCATTTACCGGGTAAAAGCGATTTTGCGCCGCTCTTCTGCGACTGCGTATCTGAAGACGGAGACGGTCAATAGCCACTCGATTCTCGTATTTCCTGACCTGACGATCGACCATGATGCGCATAAAGTAATTGCGAGCGGCCAGGAAGTAAGCCTGACGCCCAAGGAGTACGAACTCCTTCATTATCTGGCGCAATCTCCGGACAAGGTATTTACGCGTGAGGAATTGTTGAAAGACGTCTGGCATTACGAGTTTTTTGGGGATTTGCGCACTGTCGATACCCACATCAAGCGGTTGCGTGAAAAATTAAATCGCGTGTCTCCACAAGCTGCAGCCATGATTGCTACGGTATGGGGCGTCGGATACAAATTAGAGGTGCCGAAATAAGTGGACGTTATTTTCCGTAGTGTAGTTGGAAAATTATGGATGACAATCATCGCCCTTTTTGCTCTGGTCTTGACGGTGTTCAGCCTTTTGCTCGTGCAATCCTTCGATAACTTTTATCACAATCGCCAGACATCCAATCTGCAGGATTTAGCGGTAGGGTTACGAGATGGACTTGCGCAAAGCGAAGACAAGCAGAGTGCTTTGGAGCTGGCGTCCCGCTTTGGCTTGGTGCATCACACCGGGATGGTCGTAGTAGATGAACAGAAGAATATCATCGGCAAAAGCGAAGGCAAGCCGTTGCCGAAAATTCCGATCGAACAGCTGCTGGTGGAAAAGGGATTGAAACTGATGGAAGCCATCGAAGGGAATTATCCGCTGCCGGAACGTTTTTCTTTGACGTTAAGTGAGCCAGATCGGAATAATCCGGCTGCCCGCAATGGCATGTTGCCGATCCTGGCTGTCGCGGTCCCACTGGAGATCTCTGCGGGTCATAAGGGAGCGGTCGTGCTCTATCAGACGATCGAAGATTTTGACGACACGCTGACAGAAGTAAGGCTTTTGATCTTTGTCGTCGGTGTCATTGCGTTTACAGCTACGACTTTCTTCGCCTTTTTCCTGTCTTCGCGGATCACCTCGCCGCTGCGTCAGATGAAAGAAACCGCTCATCGTATCGCGGAAGGGGATTTTCATGCTGAGATCCCGATCCGCACGACGGACGAGATCGGAGAGTTGGCCGCTTCCTTGAATACGATGGCGACGCGATTGAATCAGCTCGTCGATGCATTGTCCAAGGAGAAGGAGCAGTTGGCAAGCGTCTTGCGCAGCATGGTGGACGGAGTGGTCATGATTGACGCAGAAGGGAATGTCGTGGTAGCCAACCCGCCTGCGGAACATTTTCTTCGCGACTGGAGATATGAGCATCCCGACGAGCCGTTCCCGCTGTACGGCTATTATGAGCAGGTAGTGCGCGGCGGCTACGAGGTGGCAGAAGACATTCCGGTACAAGGTCGCATCTGGTCACTGGTCATGGTTCCGCTGATGGATAAGGAGCAAATTCGTGGTGCGGTCGCTGTTATTCGCGATATGACCCGTGAACGCAAATTGGACAAGATGCGCAATGACTTCGTCGCCAATGTCTCTCACGAACTGCGTACGCCATTGTCGATGCTGCAAGGATACAGCGAAGCAATTGTCGATGACATGGTCGCGACCCCCGAGGAGCATAAAGAACTGGCACAAATCATCTATGACGAATCGGTACGCATGACCAAACTCGTCAATGAACTGCTCAGTCTGGCACGCATGGAGGCTGGACATGTGGAACTGTTCAAGGAAAGGGTGGAGCTGCGGCCTTATCTGGAGCGGATTCATCGCAAGTTCAACAACTTAGCCCGCGAGCAGGACATCTCCCTTTCGCTGGAGGTTGCGACGCCGCATCAATATGCCGACTTCGACCCGGATCGCATGGAGCAGGTTCTGACCAATCTGATCGACAATGCGTTGCGCCATACGCCGAGCCAGGGCAGTGTCTCGATCCGTGCGCGCGGAGAAAAAGTCCTGTGGCTGGAGATCAGCGATACAGGAAGCGGGATTCCGCAGGAGGATTTGCCGTTTGTGTTCGAACGCTTCTATAAAGCGGACAAAGCGCGTACACGAGGCAGAGCTGGCGGTACAGGATTGGGTCTTGCGATTGCCAAGAACATCATCGATGCACATGGCGGTACAATCAGTGTTCAAAGCAAGCTGGGGGAAGGAACCACATTTACGATTTCGATCTTGGTAGATACGAAAACCAACTAGGAGTGTAGAGAGAAAATGATTAAAACGATCTTGTTTGACGTCGATGGGGTCATGCTGAGTGAAGAGCGTTACTTTGATGCTTCCGCCTTGACCGTCTGGGAAATGCTGTACAGCCCGCAATATCTGGGGTTACATGGGGATGCTTTTACACCATCGCCGGTGGAATCGCAAATCCGCATGGTACGTGAACAAGTATTTGCGAAAGATGAAGTCTTGAACTTTATCAAGTCCCGCGGGATTAATTCCAACTGGGATATGGTGTTTCTTGCCTTTTCCTATCAATTGATCCGTCTGGTGGAGGCACTGAAGCCCAAACTTGGATCCGATGCAGTCAATCTGCTTGTCAACCAGATCGGCAGGGGGCAAGTTGATCAGCTCAGAGAATGGGCTGCGGAATATGCAGCAGATTTTCAGGTTGATTATGCAGCATTTACGGCTGATTTTGCCAAGGGCTCCGCACAAAAAGCAGAAATGCTCGTCTATCTCAATCAGATCGCACAGGAGCGTTGCGGTGTGGACACACAAATGTTCTCGCGCAGCAGTGAACTGTGGCAGCTTTGCCAAGAGACCTTTCAGGAGTGGTATCTCGGGGATGAACGCGTGGCGGATTCGATCGGCCGCGCTACCAAGCAGCCCGGAAAAAAAGGATTTCTTACGGATGAAATTCCGATTGTCCCGCCAGCCGAGATGATCGAGCTGTTTAAAACCTTGAAAGAAAGAGGCTTTACACTGGGAATCGGTACGGGACGGCCGACGATTGAGACGCATGTGCCGCTCAACGACATGGGAATCCTGGAATGGTTTGATCCGAACCGCGTCGTGACTGCTTCGCATGTACTGGAAGTAGAGGGAGAATTCCCAGAGTTGGCTCCGATGTCCAAGCCCCATCCGATCTCCTATGTGAAAGGCATGCTGGGTCTGACGACACCAAACAGTGAAGCGGTCAAATTTGCGCTGCCGATCGCCAATGGAGAGGAAGTGCTGATTGTAGGGGATTCCCTTGCTGATTTCCTCGCAGCCCGTTCGATCGGATGCAAATTTGCTGCTACTTTGACTGGCTTGTCCGGTCAGGAAGCACGTGCGAAATTTGAAGAAGTGAAAGCCGATTATATACTGGATGATGTCCGCGACATCTTATCCATTCTGTAAGCAAGAAAAACTCCGTCGTTTTTACCAAGCGACGGAGTTTTTCTGTCTGTTGATACGCCTATTGAAAGATATCAGCGGGTATTTCGGAAGATACCTTGTACAAAACAAAATCACGCGACCACATTTGCGAGGTGATCACGATCCTTTTTTGGTCTTTTTCAAAAAAATAGCCGGCGCCTTCCTGCTCCAGAAAAGACCATCCTGCTTTCTGCAGCAATAGTTTCAATCGGCTGGCCTCACTGCCTTGAGACGATTTGGCGCCCACCCAGAAGTAACTTGTGTTTGAATCCGCTGATAAGGGTACCAGCATCTCGTCATCTGCTTGCTTCAGCTTCGCAACCACGGAAGATTTGTCAGGATGAGAAAAGGGGAGTGCCGGATATAGGAAGGCAGGCCGATCTACATACATCCAGAATCCAATCACAACAAGGAAGCAAAGGCAAAGCATTCCGACTTGTAGGCTGCGTATCACGTGGAATTCTCCTTTACTTGTCGAGTGCGCTTTTTTCCAATAATGCAAGATATACGTCCGGCGCTACTTCAAGAGATCCCACTTGTCGAAATCCCAATTTCTGATATAAGCGTAGGGCTGGTTCATTTTTTGCACCAGTGCTGACCGCTACCTTCTGCAATGGGCATACCTCGCTCAAAAAGTGCTGAATCAATGAATGGGCAATTCCTTTGCGGAAGTGATCAGGATGGACGACAAGGCGACAGATGGTATAGCCAGGCGTATCTTCCTCAAAGGAGAGAAAACCAGCCAGCTCGCCATCAGCCTCATAATAACCCAAGAAGGTTTCTCCACAAACTTGTATGGTGTCTACCGTATCACGCAATGGGGGAATCCCATCGAATTTTATCAGGCGGGCCTCTACCCGGTAAGCAGGAAGTTGTACCCGGAGAAGGTGAGCGGCATTGACCGGGTCGGTGTTGTCGATCAGACGAATCATAGGTTCACGATCCTTTTGTTTTTTAGAAGATCCACGAAGGCACCGACCAGCATCACGCTGATCAAATGGACGAGGTAAGCCAAACCGTTGTAATGGATGTAGAAGCTGCTTGTCTCTGACAATTGCAGCTCTTGATTGACGATCCAGAAATAGTAATTCTGAAAGCTCAGCTTCAAGACAGGATTCAATCCTAGCACGAGATTTGCCCAACCGAGACCGGACAGATTCAAAACGATGATCACCATGGCCCCAATAGCAAACAAGAATGAAAATAGATTCCTGATTAGAACTTTCCTCATCATACGCCCTCCAATCTTCTCCTTTCTTATACGCACGGCAAAACGTTTCGTTACGCGGTTGGAAAAACACAGGAAAAAGACCCGACATACGCCGGGTCCAAAAAGGACGTCCTATTACAGTTCGATCTGGGTTACGCTTTTCACTTCAGGCAGTTCGCCCATCGTATCCAGCAGTTCTGCTGTGAGCGGTTTATCTACAGAAAGCATCATGATCGCGTCGCCGCCGATATCACGACGTCCCACCTGCATGGTTGCGATATTGACGCCGTTTGTGCCCAAGATGGAACCTACACGCCCGATCACGCCTGGACGGTCGTTGTGGTGAATGTAGAGCAGATAGCCCTCAGGAGCCACGTCGATCGCGTAGTCGTCGATTTTGACGATGCGTGCCCCATAACCATTCAGACGGGTCCCAGCGACTGTACGCGTCTCCTGGGAGGTTTTCAGCGTGACGGTCAGAAGGTTCGTAAAGCCGCGATTCTGTGCTGTTTTCCGCTCCGTAACCGTAATGTCTCTCACTTTTGCGAGGAGAGGCGCATTCACGTAATTGACGCCTTCCCCAAGGCGGAAGGAGAGTACTCCTTTCAGAACAGTGCGGGTGAGTGGGGCAGTATCTACATCCGTCAATTCACCGCTGTATTTGATTTCGATTTCGGAGACAGAACCGACTGTTACCTGAGCAAGGAAATGTCCCAATTTTTCGCCCAGTGTGAAGTAAGGCTGCACTTTTTCCATGACATCGGCAGGGATAGGAGGCAGGTTGACCGCATTTTTAAATGGTTGGCCGCGAAGTGCCTTCAAAATCTCTTCCGAAACGTCGACTGCTACGTTTTCTTGCGCTTCCACAGTCGATGCCCCCAGATGCGGCGTATGAACAACTTGCGGCAGGCCGATCAGCGGGTTGTCCACTGGCGGTTCCTCTTCATATACGTCGAGGGCGACACCGGCTACCTTGCCTGTGGTGATGGCTTCGTACAGGGCCTTCTCGTCGATGATACCGCCGCGCGCGCAGTTGATTAGGCGAACTCCGTCTTTCATTTTCGCGAATTCTCGGGAACTGATGATGTGGCGTGTTTCTTTGGTCAGCGGCGTATGAACCGTGATGAAATCAGCTTGACGGCAAATCTCATCGACAGTGGCATTGGTAATGCCCATTTTTTGCGCGCGTTCTTCTGTCATGAAAGGGTCGTAGCCCATGACGGTCATACCAAATGCCTTGGCCCGTTTTGCAACCTCAGAACCGATGCGTCCCATCCCAATGATCCCGAGGATTTTTTTGTTTAATTCGACCCCTTGAAAGCTTTTGCGATCCCAAGTACCATCGGCCAACTTTTTATGAGCCTGCGGAATATTGCGGGCTACTGCCATCAGCATCGCGAACGAGTGTTCTGCTGTCGAGATCGTGTTTCCGTCTGGTGCGTTGATGACTGGCACCCCAGCTTGTGTAGCGGCATTGATGTCGATGTTGTCTACACCCACGCCAGCGCGTCCGACTGCTTTCAGTTTTTTGCCGGCTGCGAATACATCAGCCGTTACCTGTGTCTGGCTGCGCACCAGCAGGGCATCGTAATCGCCGATGATATCCAAAAGGTCGGAAGGGGAGAGGTTGGTTTTACGAACGACTTCTACATCGGTTGCATCGAGCAATTGTTGAATACCAAATTCGCTAAGTGGATCAGAAATGAGTACTTTATACATGTGCGATGAGCACCTCCTGGTAATAATAGCGTGTGAAGCTGCGATCCTTGCTACCTTATCGTCTAGGGAAGGAGACAGCAAAGTTCACGTGCCTTGTACATGAAAATAAGACGGTATGTGTTCGGGATCGGTCGATGATTGGCTGTCTCTCCTTTCCGTACGAATAGAAGTAGGCGATGAATACAAAAAAACCTCCCGTTCTCACACTGCTCCCAAAACAGAACAGTGAGGGACGAGAGGCTTGCTTCGCGGTGCCACCCTCATTCGCTCCTCTTTTCTCAAAGAAGAGCCTTACCAGGTACATGACCTGCAGAGATAACGGATCAACCGTTCGCGCATACTACATCAAAAAAGATGGTTCTACGCAACAACTCGAAAGTGCTTATCTGTGTATGGAATCACCGATTCGCAGCAACCATCGGCTCTCTGAGGATTTCCGGGACACAGCCTATCTTCGTCATCGTCGTTTCTTATTGGTGTTTCGTATGATGTGCCCTTACGATACCACGGCTGTCGGGAGCCCGTCAAGAGGGGAAAAGAGAAAAAATGAACATTATCAAAAAAAAGTAATCTATCGTTCGTGAATAATACATAAATAATAAGTTGGAGAGTGTTTAGAATAACCAAAATCCGAACGTTAGAAAAATAGCATCCTAAAAAACGGAAAAAGTCGCGAAGAATGTTCGGTTTTTGGCCATTATACTCCGATTCGGAGAGTGGTTCAATGGAAAAAGAAAAACCTCCCAAGCATGAGGCTTAAGGAGGCTTTGGTTGAACTACTCAACTTTAATGGAGTCAGTTGGGCATCCTTCAGCAGCGTCACGTACGTCGTCTTGAAGAATGTCCGGGATTTCAACGGAGTTTGCATTGTCATCCAGTTTATTGAATGCGAGACCCTCATCGTCGTAATCAAACACATCAGGAGCCGTAGCGCCGCAAGCGCCGCATGCAATACAAGTATCTTTATCAACCCATGTTGTCATCGTGGTTTCACCTCCCATACCAGTGGTACGTCCACTTCCATTCACATTGTATGCTCTTGTTGGAAAGATTTCAAGATTGAATCATTCTAAAAATGTACTCTACTTGAAAAGTGGTACCTCTGGTGTTTGCAGGCCGGCATAAATTCGGGAACGCAATTGTTTAAAATCACCTGGATGGATCGCGTCTGTGGCAAAAAGCAAACGCACAGCAGCAGTCAAATCGTGGATGCCCAATGCCTGGGCATCACTGGAGTTGAACAGACTGTCCAAGCGCGCCGTCAGATCTTCCGGATTGAAAGCACGCCATTGGTGATCATGAGACAATGCAGTAGCTGTCACATAGGTTTTGTAATGGAAGGGGTATGACTTCCATTGCTCGATGCTGACTTTCTCTGGCAACGTCTGCGGAAGAGGCTTTTTCACGACGTATGCGGACTCCCAAGTGGCGAAGGACTGGTAGACCAATTCCTGTGCTTGTAACCAGCTCTTTTGGAAAGGAGCCATACGAGCAGCGATGTCACCGGGAGTTAGGGCATTACTATTCTGATCGGTTCGCACCTCGTCCATACTATCCAAATAAGCCCGTACACTGTCCTTGAATTGCGTCTGAGCCTGCAATAGCAGAGGAGCGGTAGAAAGCGACACGCTTTTTTCCACAGACTTGAGTGTGGCATCTGCAGTGCGACTCAATTGTTTTAACGCTTGCTCTTGGGCTTTTTTATCCATTTGTCCCCATTGATCCATGACGTCGAAATGCGCTTTTTTCAGATCGAGCAGGGGTGAATAGACGGCGTAATAAAAACGGATAAAGTCCTGTTCACTGTAAAGCTTTTGTTCTTGCAGCAGGCGTTCTTTTTCTGCTTCCTGCTTCTGTGCTTCCAAAGCCTGTGCCTGGGCCGTTTCGATCTTGCTCTTCATATAATGTGCCCCGAAAAAAAATCCACCGATCGTACAAGCAAGTGTTATGATGATCATATAAGCCATCATAAATTCTGATTTTTTTAATCGTTTTGTCATAGAAATCCCCCAGCAATTTTGCAGCGCATAATTGTCGAACCCTGTCTGATTGCGCTATCTTGAGTATAGACAAGCAGACGGAGAACGCATAGAGAAATGAAAAGGAGTACATATGATTAGTCGGAGTATGGAAGCGCAGGAACAGGATTTTCTTTATGCTGTTGCCTTGAACGCCATGATTCCTCTCGCCAAAGAACGGACCCTGCAGGCAGTCTATTACATATTGCGCGGACGCAAGGCGAGCCAGACCGTGCAGGATGTCCATTTGTACAGCCTTTATCCGTATTATCGGATGTTTCCCCATTTTTCAAAAGAGAATTGGGATAAAATTGTTTCAAATTTGGTACAGCGTGACTTCATACAGGTCCGCGCAGTTGCCAGCATGAATGGAAAATCGACGTTCCTCGTGACCAAAGAAGGGGTTCAATACGCGGCAAAGCTGTCCAGCCAGTTTGACCTGCACCGGTGGTTTGCTCCCTTTTCGTCGGAGCTTGCAATCAATCGTCTGGATACGTTCTGGAAGAAGCTCCACTTATCCGTGCAGACGGTCTCGCAGATCGCTGAAGCTCGGATGGACTTTCTTCCTGTCGTAACAGACCGGCGCATTCAGTCTTGGGTAAAATCACAACTGAGCAGCGCTGCAGCACGCCAGATGTGGCAGGCGCAGCTGGGAGACGAGCTATACGAGCTATGGTCTCCCTATCCGGTACAGGTGCAGCAGATTCTGGCAGGTCAATTGACAGGTGCCCGGCAGACGGGAAGAACGACCGGGCAGCTTGCTGTGGAGATGGATCTTGCGCCTTCGTATTTCCAGCTTTTGTTTCGATATGGTCTCGCTTCATCCGCCGAGCGTTTGCAGCGAGAAATGGAAACATTCCCTGTATTAAAGAATTTGCTCGATGGGGAATGGCAGGAACGAGGAGATACGCGTCTGAGCGAGAGTGCTGCCAAAACGTACGCCCTGGTGCAACGTGGCCACTCGAGAGCGGACATCGCTCGTATGCGGCGGATCAAGGAAAGCACGGTCGAAGATCACCTGGTCGAAATGGCATTGCGCTGCCCGGAGTGGGATGCTTCCGCATATCTTTCGCCCGATTTGGCATCGGCAATTGTACACGCCAGTGAAAAGCTGGGGACAGGCCGACTGCGCTTGATAAAAGACCATCTGGGAGCAGAGGTATCCTATTTGCATATTCGGCTGGCATTGGCGCGCAAGAAAGGGGAAGCGACGTCATGAGTAAGAACTTGCAGGCGCATCTGCAAACCTATTTTGGCTATGGGGCATTTCGACCCGGGCAGGAGGAAATTATCCGCTCTGTCCTGGCAGGAGAAAACGTTCTCGGGGTACTGGCTACCGGCGGCGGGAAATCGGTCACCTATCAGCTTCCTGCGTTGTTGTTGCCCGGTATTACGGTCGTGGTTTCCCCGTTAATCTCCCTGATGATGGATCAGGTCCAACAAATGCGGGCGCAAAGAAGAATCCCTTCGACGTATTTGAACAGCTTGCTGGACCCTACTGATATGCGTGAAGTCATACGTGAAATAGAATGCGGGATACATAAATTGGTCTACATCTCGCCCGAAAAATTACAGCAGTCCTATATCCAGGCCCTTCTTCGGAAGGCAGGAGTTTCCCTCATTGCCATCGATGAAGCGCATTGTATCTCCCAATGGGGACATGATTTTCGTACAGATTATTTGCGCTTGCCTGAAGCGATCCGGGCGTTGGGCAATCCACCGGTACTGGCTGTAACCGCAACCGCTACAACAGCAGTGCGCAAGGAGATATGCGATCTGCTGGAAATCAAGCCTGAACATGTCATCACACAATCGCTCAATCGCAAAAATATCGCAATCGAGGTCATTCCGGTCCCAGACGAGACAGAGCGGCGGACACAGGTTTTGCGGCAGATGGACGAACTGAAGGGGCAAGGGATTGTCTATTGCAGCACCCGGCAAGCGGTAGAAGTCTTGACGGCATCCTATCAGCTGGTGGGAAAACGCAAAGTACACGCATACCATGGCGGAATGAACAGCATGGAACGCATGCTGATCCAGCAGCAATTTCTGTCAGGCGAATTGGACATGATTGTTGCCACCAACGCTTTCGGCATGGGGATCGATAAGCCGGATATTCGTTTTGTCATCCATTATCAACTTCCTGCCAGCATGGAAGCGTACGTCCAAGAAATTGGCCGGGTAGGACGGGACGGAGAAGCAGGGTATGCGGTGTTGTATTACACTTGGGAAGACGTGCAAATCCATCAGTATATGATGGAACGCGAATATCCGACACGAAGACAAATTGAACAGCTTGCAGCGCTTTTGCGGCAACAAAAGACACCAACACCCGAAATGCTGGCTTCCATCGAGATGACGCAGGAGATGGCAGATCTTTTGCTGTTTTATGCCGAGCGAGTGAGTGCCTCTTATCGAGACGAAGCGGCTGCAACCCTGGAACCAGGAATGGAACTGCTCCATCACCCTGACCAAGTATACGAGGAACTGGAGAAAAGAAAGCTTCTGAAACAGCAAAAGCTAATGGAAATGATTCGTTTCGTTCAGGAGCGGGAGAACTGCTTGCGCAAAAGTATCAATGGTTATTTTGGCGAGACAGAACATGAAAGTACGCTGCAATGCTGTTCTGTTTGCGGAATCTCACGCACCTTGTACAAGGAAAGCAGTCCGACCGCAAGTGTAGGAAGAAAAGAAGTGAATTGGGATTTGCGGCAAATATTGTCTGTTCTTTTGCCGAAATGAGTGAGGAGGATCAACAGTGAGAGACCATGGGCAAGGGTTGGACTCATCCATGCTGATGCTCAATCTCTGGCTGACGCAAGCAGTGGTAATGGTCTTGGCAGCCGCGGGGAGTCTATGGCTGCATGGCTGGCAGTCCACACTTGCGTTATTTTCCCGCCCCAGTCCCGCGGGTATGGGGTGGACGATGCTCGTGGCTGTTCTCGTGGTGGGAATAAGCATAGGCATGGAGCGCTTTTTACCAGAGCGCTGGCAGGATGATGGCAGTATCAACGAACGTTTATTTGGACAAATGTCAAAGCTGATGACCATCCTGGTCTGTGTAGTCGTGGGTTTCACGGAGGAATGGTTGTTTCGCGGCGTCATTCAGTCTTTTGCAGGAAATCTTTGGACGAGTGTCATATTTACATTGATACATACCCGGTATTTGCGAAAACCGCTTTTGGTAGCCAGTCTGTTTCTCACAAGTTGGCTCTTGGGAGAACTGTACGCCTATGAATGGAATTTGTGGCTTCCGATTGCAGCCCATATACTGGTGGATCTGACACTTGCCTTCTACTTACAGTACATTTTAAAACGCAGAAAGGGGGAGGGAGAGTGAACGAAATACGAGGTGGATTGCCGCCGCGCAACTCTCGAGGCACCCAAAGTAAATCAGGCAGAGTTTCCTTTAAACGGGTCATTCAAGGCGGCTTGATCCTTTTTGGAGCCCTTTTCTTCGGCTTGATCGGCTATGAGCTTTATTATGCCCAGGTAGGGGGCAAGCACACAGTCTCGAACAATTTCGTGGATGCGGAGACAAACCCGGTCGGGGAGACTGCCGCACAAGCTGAACAACAGCCGCCAGAGCAGTCTGTCGAGGACACTCCTCAGACCGCGGGGAAGGCCTCCGATCAGGAGCCAGCCCCCAATGCGCCTGATGTGATTGTACCCGCAACCACAACAGCGACGGAGCCTGCTGCTCCGGTCACGTCTGCAGAACCTGCTGCTGATCCCAAGGATCAGGCAGCTCCGGCCGAAATAGCAGCTGTGCAGCCCAAAACGGTCAAGCATGTCGTGGTAAAAGGGGATACATTGTTCAAGCTATCACGCCAATACTACGGGAATAATTCTGGCGTATCCCGTATCGCCAGTTATAATGGATTGGCTGCAGATGCACAGCTCAACATCGGTACGGTCGTCACTATTCCCCTTTCCAAATAGGGAAATGAAAGTTTCCTGGGAAAGCGCAGGTTTTGACAGGAACTAACATTCTTGTCTTCCTGCTTTCGGGAAATCGACACGCAGCGCAAAGGAGCGCGAACTAGCACGCAAGGTGTCGCTTCACTATGTTCCGGCTACCAAATGTGATATGATAGGACTACCTCTCAATTTTCTGAACAACGGTGTATATCAAGCCGTGATGATATTGCAATAGGCTTCGTCCAAGTGATGAAAAATGGATTTAAGCCTCGGGTACACCTCGGAAAATGCGGAGAACTCTTACAGGCTTACCATCATATTTTGTAGTACGACTGGATGGCGAGGAGGGACAGTCATGCGTGTTGAACGCCTTGGTCAAGACAAGATACGGATCTTTTTAACATTTGACGACCTGTCAGAGCGCGGAATAGAGAAAGAAGACATGTGGCGTGACATTCCAAAGGTACATGAACTGTTCAACGACATGATGGAGCAGGCTTATCACGAACTTGGATTTGAAGTTTCCGGACCTGTCGCCGTTGAAGTGTTTGCCTTGCCAGCTCAGGGGATGGTCGTAATCGTAACTAGAGGAAAAACAGGCTCAAAGGATGGCAAAGAAGAGGAAGAATACGAGGATGAAGAAGTGTATGAGCTGGAGGTTACGCTGGAGGAAAGCGACCTCATCATCTACGCCTTCCGCGACTTTGAGCATCTCGTCGAAGCCGCTCATCGAATAAACGCTATGCTGACCAATGGAGGAACAGCCTACTTCTACAAGGAGAAATACCATCTAGTGTTGGAGGAAATGGACCTGGATCAGGAGCGGTATCACAAATTGATTGCGATCCTTTCTGAGTACGGAGAAGCAACGCCAACTACGGTTTATGTGTTGGAAGAATATGGTAAAGTCGTCGTAGCTGACGATGCTGTCAAAGAAATCTGCAGGCACTTTACTTAATGGAACAAATACATCCGTATAAAAAACAGCACCTAGTTGGCAAACTAGGTGCTTTTACTGTCTGGGAGCTAGTTCTTGAGAGGAAATCCAGCGAAGAAGTCAATCTCTTTCTCTCGTGGATCCGCTGTGTACCCCGATAGATTGCACCACGCCAGAATGTAATGATTTTGCGGTGGTACGTAGGTGGTGTCCCCACTGATCGCTCCTGGAAAAACCCGTTCCACAGACAGGTGCTGGGTTTTGTGCTCGGCCAAGGCTGCGGCAACCTGCTTAGCGAAGGCGGGACCTTGGATGACCGTCGTAATGGTTTCATACGGATCCGAAAACACCGGTTTACCGCCCGCTGCTGCTCCGTTGGAAGCACGCGTGGCGTAGTACAGCTTGCGCACGCTGCTGTCAGCGGGCAGCGTCTGGACTGCTTGCGTGGCAGCGGCACTGATCGCCTGGTGATCGCGGTGCCCGGAGATGCCATGGGGAGCGAAAGTAACCAGGACATCTGGTTGGTATCGCTCGATCGCTTCGTGTATGCTGGCCACCAATTCTGACATTGGAACATCACTGAGATGTTTATCTTCGTAGTCCCATAATTCGACTTGTGTCAGGCCGAGAATGTGGGCGGCACGTTTTAACTCCTGTTCGCGGAATGCGGCCAACTCCTGTGGCAGACAAAGCGGAGGGTCACCAGGTTTTCCAGCCTGCCCTTTGGTTGCGGAAATCAGATAGAGCTGTGTATTGGTTTCTGTCGCGTATTTGGAGATGGCAATTCCGGAGGTGAAGGTCTCGTCGTCGGGATGAGCAAATAAAAATAGAATGCTCCGCTCTTTTTTCATAAAAACCTCCTGATTTTTTGTGGCTTCTCTTGTTTCATTATGACACAGAATGCGATTGTAGGTCATGAAACAAAAAGGTGGGGGGCAGGCTAATACTAACGCGAATATGTTTTATCGAAATAAAAAAGATCAATTGGAATTTTTTTATCTTCTCATACGTAATACAAGCGTGTATACTTAACGATGGATTTACCGACAACATTTCTGAGGTGGTAAGCAATGGGTAATCAAGAAGTGGTAACCGAAAGCACCCAAGGGAAACAAGAGCAAGAAAGCATGGATTTGCTCAAGTCTACCCAAACGGTGATCAAGGAAGCACTGGAGAAACTAGGTTACCAAGATTCGATGTTCGAACTCTTGAAGGAGCCGCTACGCGTTTTGACTGTACGCATTCCGGTTCGCATGGACAATGGCGAAGTCAAAGTTTTTACGGGCTATCGTGCACAGCATAACGATGCAGTTGGTCCGACAAAGGGAGGCATTCGTTTCCACCCGGCAGTGACAGAGGAAGAAGTGAAAGCGCTTTCTATTTGGATGAGTTTGAAGGCTGGTATTGTAGACTTGCCATACGGCGGTGGTAAAGGTGGGATTATCTGCGATCCTCGCGAGATGTCCTTCCGTGAGTTGGAGCGTTTGAGCCGTGGTTACGTACGCGCGATCAGTCAGCTTGTAGGGCCTACAAAAGACATTCCGGCACCAGACGTGTTCACGAACTCGCAGATCATGGCCTGGATGATGGATGAATACAGTGCAATTCGTGAATTTGATTCCCCTGGATTTATCACGGGCAAGCCGATCTCTCTGGGAGGTTCGCATGGTCGTGAAACGGCTACAGCCAAAGGGGTAACCATTTGTATCCGCGAAGCTGCAAAACGTCGCGGCATCGACCTCAAAGGTGCGCGGATTGTCGTACAAGGCTTCGGTAATGCCGGAAGCTACCTCTCGAAATTTATGCATGATGCAGGTGCCAAGGTAGTAGGGATCTCCGATGCGTATGGTGCTTTGTATGATCCAAACGGTCTGGATATTGACTATCTGCTGGATCGCCGCGACTCGTTCGGTACGGTGACCAAGCTGTTTAACAACACCATTACCAATAAAGAACTGCTGGAACTCGAATGCGACATCCTCGTACCTGCTGCGATTGAAAATCAAATCACAGGTGCCAATGCTCATGACATCAAAGCCAAAATCGTAGTCGAAGCAGCCAATGGTCCGACCACGCTGGAAGCAACCAAAATCTTGACCGAGCGCGGAATTCTCCTCGTACCGGATGTTTTGGCCAGCGCAGGCGGTGTAACCGTATCCTACTTTGAATGGGTACAGAATAACCAAGGTTACTACTGGACCGAAGAAGAAGTAGAAGAAAAACTGGAAAAAGTTATGGTTCGTTCGTTTGAAAATATCTATAGCTTGTCGCAGTCCAGAAAAGTAAACATGCGTCTCGCAGCTTACATGGCTGGTGTGCGCAAAATGGCGGAAGCATCCCGCTTCCGTGGTTGGGTCTAAGCCGCACCACATGTAACTTCGGGCAAAAAATAAAGATAGCTCTTCTCTTTAGCCAATCTGGGCTAAGTGGAGAGCTATCTTTTTTATGTTCGAATTGGATACAATTCATTTAGATTCTGTAGAGAGTGAGTGATTTGGAGGGTTAATATTTGAATAACCAATTGGAACTGATGAACATACAAGCAGAGGTGCTATTTGTTCATGATCACGCTGGGCGAATAACGGTAATCAATGAGCCAATCATTCAGCCTGCTCCTCGCTTATTTTGGGGTCATACAAAATTGGGTCACGTGCTAAGATTTCGGAGTGATTTACCTAAGGTTATCGCTAACGAGATTCTACAAATCATGAATCAGGACGATAAAAATGACAAGCTGGCAAATGTCATTCAAATCTTAGAAAAAGACAAGAAGATGAACCGCTTATGGATCGGCCCCGCTTATGTATGTCTTGAAAGGAGCACAGCCCCCGGAAACGCGGTTCTGGTAACGAAGCACAATAAACACTACTTGGAAGCCGGATTTGCCAGTTTAGCATCTGAACTAACAAACCGGGGACCCTTTTATATGGTGATTGAGAACGATAAGGCGGTATCTGTCTGCTTTAGTGCAAGAAGTACAGATAGAGCCGCAGAAGCCGGGGTTGAAACACTGGAAGGCTATCGAGGGAAAGGTTATGCGATGAGCGTGGTATCCTCCTGGTGCAGGGCAATACATGAATCAAGCAGGATCCCCTTGTATAGTACTTCTTGGGATAATTATGCTTCACAGTCAATTGCAAAGCGCCTTCATTTTTATCAATATGGAACAGATTTGTCAATCTACTAAATGAAGTGATTGAAATAAGAACAATAAAAACAGCGGCGATTCTAAGACGATGTCCTAGGTCGCCGCTGTTTCATGTATGAGTCCCAGTGCGAGAATCAAAAGGTTTGGACCTTCTCGCCTTTACATGCTTTAGCTCCGCCACGATGATGAAGCTGACGATCACCAGTAAAAACCACGAGCTGATTTTGCTGAGGTGAACCAGTTCCCAGCCTGACTTTTGATTCGGGTAATACCACGCACCGAAAAAAGTGGCGATATTTTCGGCGATCCAGATGAAAAAGCCGATCAAAAAGTAGGCGAGAGGAAGCGGCATGAAAAAGCGTTCATGGGTAACGCGAAAAGTAACCCGTGTGTTCCAAAACACAAGGAAGATCGCAGCCATCAGTACCCAACGCACATCGATCAGAAAGTGGTGGGTAAAAAAATTGAGGTAGATCGCACAGCCGAGCGTCACGGCAAACAATGGCTTGGGCCACCCAGTCAATCTGATATCGAGTCGCCGCCAAGCCTGGCACAGATAACTGGCAACACTGGCGTACATGAATCCGCTGTACAGCGGCACCCCAAAAATCTTGCTAAGTCCATCCTCCGGGTATGACCACGAGCCCATGTGTACCTTGAAAAGCTCCAGTGCTAAACCAATCAAGTGAAAGACGGTGATGACCTTCAGTTCATCCCGCGTCTCCAGGCCGCTTTTTACCATGAAAATTTGAAACAGCAAGCAGAGGATCAAAAGTAGGTCATACCGGGCCAGACCGGGTATTGTGATGAATTTGGACAATGCGAGTGAAGCGAAAATGAAGACTGGGAAGAGACATGACATCGCCTCTTGGTAGCCAAAATGAAGGAGGAGTCGAACAAAGCGAATCACCAGGAGATCTCTTCTTTCTGTGTGGATCCGTGATGTGGTAAGCCGATCAACCTTTTCATAAAAATCCCCCTAGTCTGTTGATTTCTTCATTATACCACCGCGTCGGAAGAACTGCAGTTCCCATAGAAAAGAACCCCTAGAATGTCTGGGGTTCTTATTTGAAGAAGCATAATCAACTATTTATCAAACCAATTTTGCAGAGTTTTGACGTCGCGGGTTTGTTGTAGGGATACGATCAGTTTGATCCTCGCTTTTTGGCCATTCAGTCCGTTGGAGAAGACGATGCCCATTTCTTTCAATTGGCGACCGCCGCCTTCATAGTCATAGACATCCTGCACTTGCCCGTTATAGCAGCGGGAGACAAGCACGATCGGAATACCTTTATCCAGAACCTGTTGCAGGGTAGGGATGATCGCTGGAGGAAGATTACCTAGTCCGAATGCTTCTACGATCAGTCCATCGATTGGCTCCTCAATCAAAAAACGCAACCAGCGTGGGTCCATGCCGGCAACTGCTTTGATCAAAGGTACGTTTGCATCAGCATGGGAAATGGTGTAATGTTCCCGAATCAATGGCGCATGGTGGTATTGGACATGTTTTTTCAAAATCGTTCCGATCGGACCGTATTGGGGAGACTGGAATGTGGCGATATTGCTCGTATGCGTCTTCGTGACGTGGCAGGCTGCGTGAATTTCATCATTGAACACGACTAGGACGCCCTTGTTTGCACTCTCGGGATCGACAGCCGTACGTACCGAAGAGATCAGATTGACAGGTCCGTCTGCCCCTAGTTCATTGCTGCTGCGCATGGCCCCCGTCACCACGATTGGCACAGTATGAGATAAGGTGAGATCAAGAAAATAGGCGGTTTCCTCAAGTGTATCTGTTCCGTGGGTAATCACTACACCATCGTAGCTTTCATTCGCGAGTTCCGCTTCGATTTCCGAGCGGAGAAAATTCATCAAGGCGGGTGTGATATGTGGGCTTGGCAAATGCAGGACGTTTTTCATCGTCACATCGGCATAGCGTGTCAGGAAGGGAAGAATCTTGTTGACCGCTTGATCGTCCAACGGTTTTACGCCTTCCGAGTCGTCTACAGACATGGCAATCGTCCCGCCAGTATTTAACACGAGTACTTTTTTGGACATGATCTCTTCTCCTGTACCGGGTTTTCATGAATCAGTATTCATGGTACGATGAATAACAGCCTTGTGTAAAGGAGTAATACACGGATGATCGCGTTGATCGGAGCTGCCATAGCCCCCGGTATTGCCATCATGAGTTATTTTTACCTTCGTGACAGTTTTGAACCGGAACCGATATCGATGGTGATTCGCTCCTTCATTTTCGGGATGCTGCTCGTGATTCCCATCATGGTGCTGCAATACATTATGCAAAATGAGTGGAACTGGCGGGATACAATTGTTGCAGAAGTGATTCAGTCGGCAGTCGTGGAAGAGTTTTTCAAATGGATGGTCATCTTTTTTACAGCTTACAAACATGTGGAATTCGATGAGCCGTATGACGGGATCGTCTATGCCGTAGCGGTTTCATTGGGCTTCGCTACATTGGAAAACTTGTTTTATTTGATCATTAATGGGACAAACGTTGCTTTTTGGCGCGCCCTGCTGCCCGTATCCAGCCATGCGCTTTTCGCCGTGTGGATGGGCTATTACCTAGGGAAGGCGAAATTTACGCAGGCCCCACAAGCCAAACGCTTTTTTCTTTGGATTTCCCTGATTCTTCCCATATGTCTGCATGCGCTGTATAACGCTATATTTTTGGCCATTCAAAATTGGCTGCTTGCCATCATTCCTTTTATGATTATCATGTGGTGGCAAGGCATGAAAAAGGTGCAACGAGCGCATGAACACGGTTCTAAAAATCTCTTTTCCCGTCCACAATAAGCAGGAGGAGGAGACGAGTCGTGCTAAAAGCCCAACGAGCCAAAGTAGTCATTCGCTGCAATGTCTGCGGAGAAACATTTACGCTGCGCGGTCGACGAGAGCCTGGGGGACAGGTGGAGACAGGATTCAAGCAATGCCTGTGCGACAATGACAATCAGCAGCATTTTCTCATTCAGGAATTTTATGAATAAAAGGCAAGGCAAAGACAAAAGTCCGGTGCATCCGATTGCACGGGCTTTTTTCCTTTTTGTGGCAGTTGAATAGAAGTGATTCGACAGCCAGATCTCATGCATAAACCCGCGATCCTCCACTAACACTATGCAAAGATTTCAATACGTGCCAAGGAGGGTCTACCATGCGAAAAATCTGGTTCGCTGGTATTGCGTTAATTGTCGTCGCAGCTGTGTTTTCTGGACTAACCCTTCTGTCATCCATAGAAAATCAAGTCGTGGTCAAGGGGGCGAAGAACACCGCAACGGGTAATGCGAATCAAACCAAATTCCACGCTTCCAGCGTCTCCGAAAACGACCTGCGGCTGATGGCCAATGCTGTGTACGGGGAGTCGAGGGGGGAGCCGTTTGAGGGACAGGTAGCGGTGGCGGCTGTTATCTTGAATCGGGTCAAGAGCCCGTCCTTTCCCAACACGCCGTCCGCCGTCATTTTTGAACCAAGAGCCTTTACCGCTGTCGCAGATGGACAGATCTGGCTCGAGCCCAATGAAAGCGCAAGCAAGGCAGTGAAGAGTGCCCTCAAGGGCTGGGACCCGACCGGTGGCTGTACGTATTATTTCAACCCCGAGACGGCGACCTCTCAATGGATCTGGAGTCGACCGCAAGCCAAGAAAATCGGCAAACACATTTTCTGTCGTTAATCACCAGCATACGAAGAGGAGGAGTGGCTAGGTATGGTATACGGAGCAGTGTCACGCGTTCTTTTTCCTGTCGCATTAGTAGCTCTGGTCGGAGCAGGGATGTGGGGTTACCAGGAACACAATGAGAAAAACTCCATCTTGATCAAAGCAGAGAATTCGTATCAGCGGGCATTCCACGATTTGACCTACCACGTCGACCAGCTCCATGACGAGTTGGGCAAGGCATTGGTGGTAAATTCAAGAAAACAGATGACACCGACCCTGACGAATGTCTGGAGACTGTCTTATGCGGCCCAGTCAGATGTTGGGCAATTGCCCCTCACGCTGATGCCGTTTAACAAAACAGAGGAAATGCTGGCGCGTGTAGCCGACTTTTCCCATCGGGTGGCTGTTCGTGACCTGAATAAAGAACCTTTGAATGAAAAAGAGTACGGTACTTTGAAAAACCTGCATAAGCATGCGACGGATATCCAAAGCGAGCTTCGCAAGGTGCAGGGCAATGTGATCGACAAGCAACTGCGTTGGATGGATGTGGAGACGGCCCTCGCCTCCGATGACAAGAAGACAGACAATACGATTATCGATGGCTTCAAAACGATCGAGAAAAAAGTGCAGGAGTACCCCGAACTGGATTGGGGAGTCGGCATTCAAAGTCTCGACAAGAAAAAACAGCAGCGAATCAAAGGGATTGATGGAAAGAAAATCAGCAAGGAAGAAGCGAAGCGGATCGCCTTGGATTTCGTCGGTAAGAAAGAAGGCAACGGTGTCAAAGTAGAAGTGGATGAAAATGGAAAAGGCGAGGAATACTCTGCATACAGCGTGCGCATCCATACCCCCGATGACAAAAGTTCGATCAATATGGATGTGACTAAGCGCGGAGGCAAGGTCGTCTGGTTGATGAATGAAAGACAGATGGGGAAAGGAAAAGTTTCCGTCGAGCAAGCCCGCGAAAGCGGCAGGAAATTCCTTCATGCCCATGGTTACGGAGATATGCATGTAGCGGAAGTAGACAACTACCAGGGCTCTGCTGTCTTTACATTCGTTCCCGAGCAAGATGGCGTACGCATCTATCCCGATTCCGTAGTCGTCGATGTGGCGCTGGATACCGGACATGTCAATGCTTTCAACTCGACAGAGTACCTGTTTAACAACAAAAAACGGACGATTCCCAAGCCGAAAATCACCAAGGAGCAAGCGAGGAAGCAGGTGAATCCTGCTGTGAAGGTGACAAGCGAAAGGCTTGCCATGATTGAAGGGAAGCATGATGGCAAGGAGGTTCTTGCCTGGGAGATGACTGGAAACTACGAGGGGAATACCTACATGATCTACATCAACGCCGAGACAGGTGACGAGGAAGAAGTTGTCAAAATGGTCACCGGTGGAGGCAATCAACCGCGTACTGCTCGATAAAACTTTGGGGAAAGCCTGAAAAAGGGGCTTTCCCTGTTTTCCGATTGTAGACAACGGTATATAATGGGAGCAAGAGAGAGAAAGGGAGGAACACTGCTATGATACTTCCGCGGATTGGACAAACAGTTAGACTAAACGTAATAAGTTCCTCTGAAGAATTACTCGCTCACTCCTTAAAGAGCAGGGTCACGGATATCAAGGAGGGGATTGCATCGATCGAGCTGCCTACCAGCGAAAGCACAGGCAGAACCGGATTGCTCGAGGTCGGCACGCCTTGTATGGTTTGGTATTTGGGAGAAGATGGGTCGCGATATGAGTTTCAGTCTTCGATTGTAGGTCGACAAAGCGAGCCGCTTCCCGTCTTGTTGCTTGGACTGCCGGAAAAAGAAGACATTCGCCGTACACAACGACGCAATTATTTGCGCATCGACACCTCGCTTGATATTGCAGTCAAGTTGAATGATCCGATTCGCAATTATCATTTTCTTGCCCGAACATTGGACGTAAGCGGCGGGGGACTATCGTTTACCTGCAAGGATTCCTACACGATTCAGGAAGATGACAAAATTCAAGTGTGGATTTCCTTGCCGAATAAATCGGGGGCTGTGCAGCATGCTACCGCAGAATTGCAAGTAGTGCGTCAAAAAACAGCTGAGGAAAAAGGAATGAATCAATGGGTTTCTGGGAAATTTACCCAAATAAGTGAAGCGGACCGGGCAAAAGTAGTAAGGGCCTGCTATGAAAGACAATTAGAATTGCGCAAAAAAGGTGTCATGGAGTGACGCCAGACAGGATGGGACATCATGACAAGCCGCTACAACGAGAGATTCCGTCGTTTTTCCCAACGAATCGAGAAGGTCATCATCGCAGGCATCGTGATTAGTTTTATCTTCCTGGTAGGCAGCGAATTGTTGTTTCAATACGCCCCAGCCCGAGCGCTTTTGATTGAGACGCAAAGACTGGAAGGGGTTTCAGAGGCGCCGTAAGGTTTGCGCATGTTTCCATCCTATGGTACTATGAAAAAGACATATACCGTAAAGAAGGCTTCGACAGAAGCTTTTCTTGTTTTTACTTGACTTGGACGTTAACCAAGTTTTTCTCATGTTCCCTTTTTGGACTACAGTACATAGCAGGTGAGAAAGTATGAATATTGCCATTGATGGACCAGCGGGAGCGGGAAAAAGCACGGTGGCGAAAATGGTCGCTGGCAAGCTGGACTACCTGTACATCGACACAGGTTCCATGTACCGCGCCTTGGCGTGGGCGGTTCATGACCAAGGATTGCCGATTGAGAACGAGTCAGTCGTTTCAAAGCTTTTGCAAGAAAATGACATCCGTCTGCGCCGTGTGCAAGGCGAACAGCATGTCTATTGGAATGATTTGGATGTGTCGGAATGGATTCGCACACCAGAGGTTAGTCAATACGCTTCCATTGTTGCCAGCTATGCAGCCGTACGCGAGCAAATGCTGGTTTTGCAGCGCAACCTCGCCGTCCAAGGGAATGTCGTCATGGACGGTCGCGACATCGGAACACACGTGTTGCCGCATGCTGAGGTGAAAATTTTCTTGACCGCATCCATACGCGAGCGGGCAATGAGAAGATGGAAAGAACTTCGCGAGAAAGGACTCGAACCGGATCTGGCCGAAATGGAGCAAGAGATTGCCGAGCGCGATCAGCGGGACATGAACAGAGAAGTGGCCCCGTTGCGCCAGGCGGCGGATGCTGTCCTCGTCGACACGACGGGCATGACTATCGATCAGGTGGCGGATCGAATTCTGGAAATTTGCAAGCGAGTAGGAGAGTCGAATCAGTGAGTTATTATCGTCTATTCCGAGGCTTTTTCCGCTCGATATTTTCGCTTGTCTTCCGTTGGCAAGTGATCGGGCGTGAACATATACCTAAGGAAGGCCCAGTGATCCTTTGCGCCAATCACATCTCCTTGTGGGATCCGCCGCTATTGGGTTCCGGGATTGAACGGCAGGTCTTTTTCATGGCGAAGGAAGAGCTATTTCGCATTCCGGTCCTTTCCTTTTTGATCACAAAGTTTGGGGCATTTCCCGTCAAACGTGGAGCCGGAGATCGAGCAGCGATACGCTCCACTTTAAAATTGCTGGAAGAAGGAAAAATCTTGGGAATTTTTCCAGAAGGCACGCGGAGCAAGACCGGAGAGGTTGGTGCCGGAATGCACGGTGCAGCTATGTTTGCCCTCAAATCACAGGCAGCTGTAGTCCCGGTCGCGATCATAGGTCCTTACCGCTGGTTTCGACCAATCACGATCGTCTATGGAAAACCGATTGACATGACACGGCTTCGTGAGACCAAGGGAGGTTCTGATACCTTAAAGGAAACGACGGACCTCATCATGGCAGAGATCCGCTCCCTTCACGAAAAGCATCGTTCCAAGGTATCGGTATAGAATCCCTAAAGGGAAGAATACTACCTTTACTGGAACGAAATGGCTTCGTCAGCTAACTGAGCGCCTTCTAGGCGTCAGTTAAAAATATACATGCTCCCGCTTCTTGCAGGATGGTTGGAGAATTCCGCCACTAGATGGATAGTTGGGGACTGGATGGTATGAAGGAGGTCTTTATGATGATGGAAGAAACCAATGTTAGCCTAACGGATGCAAACGTAATTTCTGTAGGGGATGTCGTAAAAGCGACAGTGACAAAAGTAGAGGACAAACAAGCGCTTGTAGATGTAGGTTACAAATATGACGGATTGATCCCGATTAGCGAGCTTTCCCCGCTGCACGTGGAGAAGGTTGCCGATGAGGTAGCGGTCGGAGACACATTCGAAGTAAAAGTCATCAAGCTCAATGATGATAAAGAAGAATTAGTTGTTTCCAAGAAAGCTATAGCGATGGAATCTGCTTGGTCTGACCTGGAACAAAAAATGCAAAACGGCGAAGTGATCCACGCGGCCGTGAAGGAAATTGTAAAGGGCGGCCTCGTCGTCGATGTGGGCGTGCGCGGATTTATCCCTGCTTCTATGGTTGAGCGCCACTTCGTAGAGGACTTTTCCGATTATAAAGGAAAAGAACTGAGCCTGAAAGTAGTGGAGATGGACAAAGAAAAGAACAAAGTGATCCTCTCTCACAAAGCGGTCTTGGAAGATGAAGTGAAAGTGAAAAAACAATCGATTTTGGATACCATCCAACCAGGTCAAGTTCTGGAAGGAACTGTGCAACGCATGACAGATTTCGGAGTCTTCGTTGACATCGGTGGTGTAGATGGACTGGTGCACGTCTCTGAATTGGCATGGAATCGTGTCGAAAAGCCTTCTGACGTAGTAAAAGAAGGCGACAAGGTTACCGTCAAGGTGCTGAAGGTTGACAAGGAAAACGAGCGCATCGGCCTGAGCATTAAGGAAACACAAGCAGGTCCATGGGCCAATGTGGCGGAAGAGTTCAAGTCGGGCTCCATCGTAACTGGTACTGTGAAACGCTTGGTCTCTTTTGGCGCATTTGTTGAAGTGGCCCCAGGCATCGAGGGTCTGGTGCACATCTCGCAAATCGCGAATCGCCGCGTCAACACACCTGGAGAAGTGTTGAAAGAAGGCCAGGAAGTTCAAGTGAAGGTTCTGGATGTCGTTCCACAAGAACAACGCATCAGCTTGAGCATTCGCGCTGTAGAAGAAGATCGTGTGGAGCAAGCTGAGCGCGCGAGCAAAAAGGAACAACAGCAATTCCAACAAGAGAACAACCAGCCAATGGGCGTTACTCTGGGCGAACTCTTCGGCGATCTGAAAGACAAGTTCAAGTAAACAGCAGGAAGTGTGGGGGATACGCAAAGGCGTATCCCTTTTTTCATACAAAAAATAGACATGCTTGCAGGGGGAATCTGACAGATGGATCGGTCCAAGCGTAAAATGGAGCATATTCAGCATGCCTTGGCAACAAATGAGCAAAAAACAAACAGCTTTGACGAAATTCGTTTCGTTCCGAATGGTTTACCGAATATATATTATGGTAACTCTTCACTGGACACAGATCTAGCATCGTTGCGTCTTTCCTCGCCGATTCTGATCAATGCGATGACTGGTGGTGCGGCTTCCACAGAAAGGATCAATCAAAAACTCGCGATCATCGCAAGAGAAAGGGGTTTGGCGATGGCAGTCGGCTCCCAGATGGCGGCACTGCGGGACCCATCTGTGCGCGACAGCTATAGCATCGTGCGAAAAGAGAATCCACGCGGCATTATTTTCGCCAACATTGGTGCAGAGGCTACCGTAGAACAGGCACAGGCTGCAGTGGAGATGCTGGAGGCAGATGGATTGCAGATACATCTAAACGTGATGCAGGAGCTGTTGATGCCGGAAGGAGACAGGGACTTTACCGGTTATGCCGAGCAAATTCAGCGTATTCAGGACCGAGTGAGAGTACCTGTCCTCGTCAAGGAAGTAGGCTTCGGCATGGCGAAGGAGACGATCAGAAAGCTGATCGAAATCGGAATCCCGATGATCGACGTCGGGGGTCGAGGGGGCACGAATTTTGCCAAAGTCGAAAACTTGCGCAGGGGCAAGCCGCTACCGATGTTTGATGAATGGGGGCTGACTACAGTGGAAAGCTTGCTGGAGACCCGGGAATGGATCAATCACAGAGTAGCCTTTGTGGCGACAGGAGGCGTGCGGCATGGCTTAGATGTGGCAAAAGCCCTGACTTTGGGTGCGAGTGCGGTCGGCATCGCTGGGGGTTTTTTGCGACTGGTCCAAACTCTTTCTATAGAAGAAGCGCTGCATGCCGTTGATGAATGGCATCATGAATTGCGAATAACCATGACCGCTCTCGGAGTTTCAAGAGTAGAGGATTTTTCCCGCGTCCCGCTGGTATTTTCCGGAGATGTCTGTAAATATGCCCAACAGCGGAAAATCGATCTGTCGGAGTGGGCGAATCGCGATTGAGGCACCCGGCAGCCACATGAAAGGCAGACAGATGAGGCATACTTTGGGGAGACAACCACATCTTGAGGAGATGAACATGAACGAAGGGACACTTGCGATTCTCATCCAGTGGTGCCTCATCTGTCTCGTCTGGATGGGAACTATGGATCTTCTGTTGCGTGAGCTCAACTTGTCGCGAAGACGCATGTTGGCTATTCTCGTTGCATTTCTGATCTGCTCATTCGTGAGTTGGAGACTTGCTTTTGCACCCGTCGAGATCAGTCTCGGTGGCACCATTTTGCCGCTGATTTTCTGCGGTTGGTTGTATGCTCGGATCCCTTCGAGCCGTCGCCGATTTCATCTGTTTGCCGCGATTTTCATGGCCTGGATATTGTTCTGGCTTCGTTGGATTTTTTTTACCGATCCGGTTCTTCTATTTTGGGACGAGCGGGTCATTTTGCCGACTGTTGCTGTCGCCGCTGCTCTGATCGTCAACAGGCGGGGCGCTGCTCAGCTGTTTTCTCTCCTGCTCTCGCTTGTGCTGGCAGATGCGATTCACGGATTCTATTTCGGGAAATTGTCCGGAAGCTGTCAGCTTGGTAGTGAGTTCGCACAAGATCTGATCTGGAGCTCCCTTTCTTTCTGGTTCTGTTTCCGGGTTATCTGGTTGTGGATTTGTCGTTGGACTGGGTGGAATCACGCCGAGCCCTCCAAATCAGATGCACGTAGGGGATGACGGGATTGTTCAAAGAATTGTTTGCGAATGATTTTGCCGTGCCGTTGGTGATGGGATTCGCTTTCGGGATCCTGTGCAGAATCAATTTGCTGCGCACCGATTATCGTCAATATCCGACCTACCCACATGGAAAAATCATTCAGATCTCGCTGGGTGTCATTGCGGCCGCCCTCGGCTCTGTAGCCATTCCCGCATTGCTCAAGGAAAACTACACAGCCGTTACCTTTTTGACTGTAGCTGCCCAGCAATTTCGCGATGTGCGGAATATGGAGCGCACGACGTTGACTGAAATTGATAAGCAAGAGCTGGTGCCACGGGGAGGGCCTTATATCGAGGGGATCGCAATGGTATTCGAGGGACGAAATTACTTGGTGATCTTCTGCTCGCTGGCAACCACTTTCTCTGCTATTTTCTTTCATTGGTGGGGCGGCCTCATCGCAGGTATCGTATCTTTGGTGATAGCAAAGTATCTGATGGCTGGCAAGACGCTTTCACTGATCGTGGACGTTGAGCCGGCTGAGGTGAGGGTAGAAGGAAAGGATCTGTATGTGGGCGATATCTACATCATGAACGTTGGGCTGGAAGATGCGCAGAATATGATCCGGCAGCATGGCATGGGCATGATTCTCTCGCCGAAGGACCCGAATGCCAAAGTAACCATTGCCCAGCCAGGGCAGCGGCAAGCGATCTTGCACGATGTCGGGGCACAGCTTGGCGTCTATATGGATACAGGCGAACCTTCCCTTACGCCTCTCGCCAAACGGGATCTGACTACAGGGCGCTTGGGTGTTTTCTTTCTTCCGCAGGTAAAGGATGTCGAGAAGGCGCGAGCGGTGGTCGGGGCGGTTCCAATACTCGAGAGCGTCTATCGGAAGCCTTCGAGAGCCAAGCAAGACTAATCAGTTTGCCGGGAGGTGCAGGACATGACCAGCAATATCCTTGCTGTTATTACGTTGAACAAGGAGCGGATTACTGGTGCTGTCCCCATCTTTGTTTGTTCCGAGCACCAGGAGCAGCAGCAAATTGCTTTTCTGCTGGAAAAGATACTGGATGGGATGGTCCACGAAGTGACGGCAGATACCCTAATCATTGTTCGGCATTAGGAGTGTATGGTATGATTAGCTAGTCAAAAACAGAAAATGAGAGAGAGTGTTGTCAACTATGGGATTGCCAGTGGTAGCCATTGTGGGGAGACCCAACGTGGGCAAGTCCACGATTTTTAACAGATTGATCGGCGAGCGAGTCGCTATCGTGGAGGACAAGCCGGGAGTAACCCGTGACCGTTTGTATGGAAAAGGGGAGTGGCTGACCCACGACTTCCATGTCATTGACACCGGCGGTATTGAATTTGGCGAGACCGACGAAATTCTCACGCAAATGCGTTATCAGGCTGAACTAGCGATTGATGAAGCCACTGTCATCATCATGATCACAGATGGACGGACAGGTGCGACGGATGCCGATCTCGAGCTGGCTCGCATGCTGAATCGTACTGGAAAGCCAGTTGTCCTTGCCGTAAACAAAGTAGACAACCCGGAAATGCGGGCAGATATTTACGATTTCTACACGCTGGGTCTTGGCGAGCCGTTCCCGGTATCAGGCAGCCATGGGCTTGGCTTGGGTGATATGCTGGAGGAGGTCGTCAAACACTTCCCAACACCGGACGAAGAAGAGAACAGGGAAGACGTAATACGCGTATCTATTATCGGCCGTCCGAATGTGGGCAAATCGTCCTTGACCAATGCCATTTTGGGAGAAGAACGGGTGATTGTCAGCGACGTAGCAGGGACGACTCGCGATGCGATCGACACACCTTTTGAGCGGGAAGGCCAAAGCTATATACTCGTGGATACAGCTGGAATGCGCAAACGCGGCAAGGTTTACGAAAACACCGAGAAATACAGTGTCATGCGCGCCATGCGGGCGATTGAGGATTCGGACGTCGTGCTGGTGGTTCTCAATGGCGAAGAAGGCATCATCGAGCAGGATAAAAAGATTGCCGGATACGCCCACGAGGCGGGTCGCGGGGTCATCATCATCGTCAATAAATGGGACGCGTTGGAAAAAGATGACAAAACCATGCAGCGATTTACCGAATTGATCCGCGAAGAGTTCAAATATCTGGACTATGCGCCGATCGTGTATGTGTCGGCCAAATCCAAACAACGCGTGCATACTATCCTGCCCAAGGTGAATGAGGTAGCAGAAGCACATTCGATGCGGGTGCCGACATCTGTGCTGAACGATTTGGTCACAGATGCCACGATTCGCACACCGCCGCCGTCAGATCGGGGCAAACGCTTGAAAATCAACTATGCGACACAAGCCACAGTGAAGCCTCCGACATTCATCCTATTCGTGAATGATCCGGAGCTGATGCATTTCTCCTATGAGCGTTACATAGAGAACAAAATACGTGAAGCGTTTGTCTTTGAAGGAACGCCTGTACGTATCTGGACCCGGAAAAAAACATAGGGAGAGGGAAAGGGTCATGGTGTTACTGTCCTGGGTGATCAGCTATTTGATTGGATCGATTAGTTTCAGCTATCTCATTAGTAAAAAAATAGCAGGGATCGACATCCGCTCCCATGGGAGCGGCAACGCAGGTGCTACGAATACGTTGCGTGTGCTTGGCAAAGGACCAGGGATTATGGTCCTTTTGCTGGATGCAGGCAAGGGTCTTTTGGCGATGGGTGTCACTCACTTGTTAACAGGTGGGGACCCTCTCGCTTATGCGGTGTCAGGTTTGTTTGCCATTGCTGGTCACAACTGGCCCATTTTTTTCGGTTTTCGCGGGGGGAAAGGAATTGCTACTACCTTGGGTGTGGCGCTTGGCTTTTCACCCCTCGCCTTTCTGATCGGTGCCATATTGGCAGTGGTCACGATTGCGATTACACGCTATGTATCTTTGGGATCGCTGATTTTGGTAACGGTTCTTCCGGTTGTCATTTACATAATGGACAAGCCAAATGCTTTTGTTTGGACCAGCCTCGTGCTCACTGTCTTTGCCTACGTTCGGCATTATAACAATATCCGCAATCTTCTTGCAGGGAACGAGCGAAAACTGGGAGATCGGTCACATCGAAAATTGGGGTAGACCTTGCCCCGGATGAAATCGACGGGAGAAAACCGAGATGAAAACGTGGAGGGAGCGCTCTTGATTCAAAACGTCGCCGTCATTGGCGCTGGGAGTTGGGGTACTGCACTTGCTTCTGTCCTTGCCAAAAACGGTCATCAGGTAACATTATGGGTGCGTGATGCCCGCTTGGCGGATGAAGTAAATCAAACACATCGAAATCAGAAATACCTACCGGAGGCAATTCTTCCTGCCAATATCGTCGCAACGGCAAGCCTTGAGGAAGCCGTATCCGGAGTTCCTGTCGTACTGCTTGCTGTCCCATCGCATGCCATGCGCCAGGTTTGCAAAAGCATGGCTGCCTATCTTGACCCGGAAGTCTGGCTGCTGCATGCGACGAAAGGGTTTGAATTGGAAAGTTTGAAGCGGATGTCCGAGGTGATCACAGAAGAACTGCCGCCAGAAATCGCCTCCCGCCTGGCAGTCCTGACGGGACCGAGCCATGCCGAGGAAGTTGTATGCGAACAGCCGACAACGGTGGTTGTAGCGTCCGAATCCGAAGAGAGTTTGCTGCGGGCACAGGATTTGTTAATGAACCAGAATTTCCGGGTCTACACCAACCCGGATCTGGTCGGGGCCGAGATCGCTGGCGCTCTGAAAAACATCATTGCACTTGGTGCAGGAATGTCCGATGGCCTGGGCTATGGAGACAATGCCAAGGCAGCACTTTTGACCCGAGGGCTCGCGGAAATCAGCCGTTTGGGAATCAAGCTGGGCGCCATGCCATTGACCTTCTCCGGCCTTGCCGGGGTAGGGGATTTGATCGTGACTTGTACGAGCAAGCACTCACGAAACTGGCGAGCCGGCTATATGCTTGGACAAGGCAAAAAACTGGAAGAGGTCCTGGAGCAAATGGGCATGGTCGTGGAGGGGGTCCGCACGACACACGCCGCCTACGCGCTTGCCGAACGCGAGCAGGTAGAGATGCCGATCACGCAAGTGCTGTACGGGATCTTGTTTGAGGGCAAGACAGCCAGACAAGGTGTGGAAGAACTGATGGGACGCGGAAAAACCTTCGAGATGAGCTACCTCAATCCGGATGCGGATCGTTCGTAGCATATTGCCTCACACAATTAGGCTCCTGCACATAAGATAGGGTGAAAGCCCAGATGCAGGAGGAGGTTTTTTATGAACAACAGTGGTTCTCGCCGTTTCCTGGACAGTCTCCAAGGGAAGCTGGCCGGTAAAGTTGATGAAGGCAAATTGCATGCTTTGGCCAGTCAAGTGAAGAAAAGCGATTTTGAAGACGAAACGAAGCTTCGTCAAATGATTCAATCGTTGGCAGCTTTGACAGGAAAGCAACTGACCCCGGACCGTGAAGACAAGATCGTACAGATGTTTCGGGACAAGGAAATCAATCTCCAGGATCTTTCTTCACTAAACAAGTTACTCAAGTAATAGAAATGGGCGATTATGACCGTTGCGTACGAAGCAAACCGTCATAAAGTATGAATAGGAACAATCATGGCTCTACAGGGACATGGCTGACCTACAGAAACAAGAAAAAAAGAGGGTGATTAACCCTCTTTTTTTCGTTGCTTGCCGCTGTTTGCAACGGTTTGGCTGAGCAGATTTTGGACCAGTGGGGATTGCAGCAATCCGAGCAGTTGTCCGATATCGATATTCGCCAGCGGGTTATTGGACGGGGGATTGGCGTTTTGTTCTGTCTCTACCGGCTCACTGACTGCCCGGGCAGGTTGGGTGGAAGCTTTTTCTTTTTTCTTGCCTGCAGGTTTTTCTACAGCTGCTGCTTTATCGGCTGAGCGTTTCCCCAAAGTCTCGAATACCTCCATCGCGCCGTAGAGCGTGTCCATGGTCTGTTCCACTTGCCGGATTGTTGTACTAATCCCTTTAATATTATTGCGCACCTTGGATACAGAAGTGCGCAGATCGACAGCGGGTATTACCTTTTTGGGTGTTACGGCAAGGGATACCTCCGTTGCCTGATCATTCAGTTTTTTGCTTGGGATGGGAGCATAGGGATTTCGCCATTTTCGCTTGCTACTCATCTGCTATCCCTCCAGTAGGCGAATTTATCACGATAGTCTATGCGAACGTCTAGATAGAGGTTCACATCCGTCAGGTGCAGGATGGTGAAGTATGGTATAATGAAACCAAAAAAGCAAAGGATGCTGCAGGTTAGATGTATATTGATCCTATTACCAAGATGAACATCTCCTTTGTCGCGATGGGGTTGATGTTCGTCTGTAATTTTCTTATGATTTTTTCTCGAAAAACACAAAATGGTTGGCTCCGATTCTTGTATCGAACGCTCGGTCTTTTGATGCTGATCACCATTTTTGTGTTAATTTTAATTGTCATCTTTGTGTGAGGGGGAAGCAGTAGTGGGATTACTTACATTACATACACGAGCCGGCACCCAAACCATCGCCGCAGAGACAGGGAAAACCATCGTGGAGCTGGCCAAACAGCATAAAATTGTCTGGGGACATGCCTGCCAGCGCGGAGTATGTGCGCAATGCCGCACGCTGGTCGTCGAAGGTGCAGAATCCCTGAATGAAGTGACCAAAGAAGAAAAGCTCCGTCTGCGCAAAGCAGAGCGAGCCGAGGGATTCAGGCTGGGGTGTCAAATTCAACTTGTCCAAGATGGCGATGTGACCGTAGCTCATCGGCCTTATTAGTGGGGAGCAGTGAATGATGGGGAAAATGACCTTTTTACCATCTGGCAAATCCACCAAAGCGAGGGCGGGACAGTCGGTAGTCAGTGCTGCAGGCTCGGCGCGTGTCGTGATCCCGCAACGCTGCAGCGGTCAAGCTTCCTGTCTGATGTGCCGAGTCGTCCTGGAGCAAGGTGAGTTGATGGAACCGACCGCTTTGGAGCTGCGAAAACTTTCGCCGCAGGATCTCGCGCAGGGCATTCGACTCGGGTGTCAAGCAAAGGCGACACAGAAGGATTGTGTCATACGCATCCCGGAAAACCGACTGAAGTCAGTCATACAAGCCGCCCTGCAAAGGCAACGGGAAGAAGAAAATGAAGATTGAGGCAAGAGGTGCTTAGAAAAGATGGGGATTTCATCGCGTAAATGGCAACACTTGATGATGGCATTGGTGCTGGTTTCTGCACTTTTGTCGGGATGCTTGTATCCTGATGAGAGACGGGCGGAGAATCAGATGCCGAGCGCCTTTTTTTTGGAACAGACGCAAAAGGCGGTTGATCAGTTCAAGGCGGATACGTCTGTTCTGCCAATCGTCACCAAAGATATGAACACACCGATTTTTGAAAAATACGAGATTGAATTGCGAAAGCTCATTCCGAGGTACATGCCGGACGCCCCAGGGAATTCCTTTGAAAAGGGCGGGGTCTATAAATACGTGCTAATTGACGTGGAAACCAATCCAACCGTCAGACTGATCCATCTTCCGTCTGTCAGCACAGTCGCTGATGTCCAGCGCGCAGTTGACAACTATCGCTATCAACAAGACGACAAGCTGCCGATCAAGGCGGATTTGGGAGAAGGTTATTTTTCTATTGATTTTGGAAAAATTGGCATGAAGGAGACACAGGTACCGGGTACAGCAGGTACGTATCTGCTGCCGTTGATTATGAATGGCAAAGGTGAAGTAGGCATCGATTATGCCATCGACATTGCCACAGTCCTGCGAGAAAGCCAGGCTACTGTCCAGGAAAGAACTGATCCGCGTTATGTCATGGCGCGGGAATCCAACTTCGTGCCAGCCAAATCATTTCCTTATACGATGGATGGGGATCAGCCGAAATTGCTGAAATTAAAATAACGAATGAAAAACGACTCGTAAATAGAGTCGTTTTTTTGTTCTATTTGCGGTGTACAGACATATATTTGTACTGTCCACAGAACTTGTACGAGATCCCCGGGAAAATACTGGCGGTCAGGGATAATTCGGAAAAACGGTCATAGTGTAAAAATAGACAAATAGAAGGAGGTCATCGATGGTGGAACGAGTTGACATCTTTAAAGACATAGCCGAGCGGACGGGCGGAGATATCTACCTTGGCGTGGTAGGTCCTGTTCGTACGGGAAAATCAACCTTTATCAAGCGATTTATGGAGCAGGTCGTCATCCCCAACATTCAATCAGAGGCAGAGCGGATCAGAGCGACGGATGAGCTGCCGCAAAGCGCTTCTGGACGAACAATCATGACGACGGAGCCCAAATTTGTACCCAATCAAGCTGTCAATGTCCATGTTACCGAAGGTCTCAGCATCAACGTCCGCCTCGTTGACTGCGTGGGATATACGGTACAAGGTGCTAAAGGGTTCGAGGATGACAACGGGCCGCGCATGGTGAATACACCGTGGTACGAAGAGCCGGTTCCGTTCGAGGAAGCGGCAGAGGTAGGCACGCGCAAGGTCATCCAGGAGCATTCCACCATCGGGATCGTGGTGACGACAGACGGCAGCATCGCGGAGATTCCGCGCGTGGGATACATCGATGCTGAGGAGCGTGTCGTCAATGAGCTGAAGGAAGTAGGGAAACCGTTTGTCATCGTTGTCAACTCGACACGTCCCCGCTCGGATGAAGCCCAGAATCTGCGCGTCCAGCTCCAGGAAAAGTACGATGTGCCTGTAGTGGCGTTGTCTGTAGACCATATGACAGAGCAAGAGATCCTGCTCTTGATGCGGGAAGTATTGTTTGAATTCCCTGTGCACGAGGTAAACGTCAATCTTCCAAGCTGGGTCATGGTGTTGGAAAGCGGTCACTGGCTGCGCCAGAACTACGAGGAAGCTGTACGTGAAACCGTGCAGGACATCCGCCGGTTGCGCGATGTGGACCGTGTCGTGGGCTTCTTCAATGAATATGACTTCGTGGAGAACGCCTCCTTGGCTGGGATGCATATGGGCCAGGGGATCGCGGAGATCGACCTCTATGCGCCAGATGCGTTGTACGACCAGATTTTGATGGAGATCGTCGGTGTAGAGATCAGCGGAAAAGATCAGCTCTTGAAGATCATGCAGGAATTCTCCCACGCTAAACGTGAATACGATCAGGTAGCAGAAGCGCTACATATGGTCAGGAGCACCGGTTATGGGATCGCCGCTCCGTCGTTGCATGAGATGACCTTGGACGAACCCGAACTCATTCGCCAGGGGCCGCGCTTCGGAGTCAGATTGAAAGCGACTGCGCCGTCCATCCATATGATCCGCGTGGATGTCGAGTCTGAGTTTGCACCGATCATCGGCACGGAGAAACAAAGTGAAGAGCTGGTTCGCTATTTAATGCAAGATTTCGACAAAGATCCCTTGTCCATTTGGAACTCCGATATCTTTGGCAGATCCCTGCACTCGATCGTGAGGGAAGGCATCCAAGCCAAAATTACCATGATGCCGGACAATGCCCGCTACAAATTACAGGAAACATTGGGACGAATTATCAACGAAGGCTCTGGTGGCTTGATCGCAATTATCCTGTAGGATTTGGGAGTAAAGACCTAAAAATATGTGTGAAGAAAGGGGCGCCCTCTGTGATGGGATGCCTTTTTTTCTTGTATTTCGTTCAATTTCGACAGGAGGTACTTGAATTCTAGAAATCGGTGTATTACTATTAGCTTGTCAGAGCGGTAAAAACAACCATTCGTGTATAAAACCGCGCATTTCGGTTAAGAAAATTAATAGCTAGGACTTGTGGTGTTCTTTGAGGGGAGGTGAACAAGAATGAACAAAACAGAACTGATTGCAAAAGTGGCGGAAACCACTGAACTCACCAAGAAAGATGCGACAAAAGCAGTTGATGCCGTTTTGGATGCAATTGCGGACGCTCTGAAAACTGGTGACAAAGTCCAACTGATCGGCTTCGGTAACTTCGAAGTTCGTGAGCGCGCGGCTCGTAAAGGTCGCAACCCACAAACAGGAGAAGAAATCGAAATCGCTTCCAGCAAAGTACCTGCGTTCAAACCAGGTAAACAACTCAAAGACTCCATTAAGTAATCGTATTGCTTGATAAGAAACACTTACATAAAAAATCCACATGAATGTGATGTGGGTTTTTTTCTTTTTTTATGCGTATTCAAATGTGCGAATCGGGCATCTCCGTTTTGTTTTTTGCTAGGGAATGTGGTAAGATGGCGTTGTTTCGTTTTTTGGAGAATCTGCCCAACCAAGGGAATGACGTAGGTTCGATTGATAGAATCGTGCAAATAGAACCGATAGCTAGGAGGTACAAGATGAACGTAGATTTAGAGAAAATTCAACAGGCCGTTCGTATGATTTTGGAGGCTGTAGGAGATAACCCTGATCGGGAAGGTTTGCTGGATACACCGAAACGCGTGGCAAAAATGTACGCGGAAGTATTTGAAGGAATGCACATCGATGAACAGGTGTATTTTGAGACCGTGTTCAGTGAAGAGCACGAGGAAATGGTGATGGTGAAGGACATTCCGTTCTATTCGATGTGTGAGCATCATCTGGTCCCGTTCTTTGGAAAGGCGCATATTGCCTATATTCCGCGCGGCGGCCGTGTCGTGGGATTAAGCAAATTGGCGCGTGCTGTAGATGTCGTTGCCAAGCGCCCACAGCTCCAGGAGCGGATCACTTCGACCGTTGCCGATTCGATGATGCGCAAGCTGGACCCGCATGGCGTCGTCGTGGTCATAGAGGCAGAGCATATGTGCATGACCATGCGCGGAATCAAAAAGCCCGGCTCGAAGACCATCACGTCAGCGGTACGCGGAATCTTTGAAAAAGATGCGGCAGCCAGAGCCGAAGTATTCAGCCTGATTCGCGTCTAGGTGAATCAGAAGAATGCCAGACACTCCTCCCTTCATGTAGAGCATGAAAAGGGGGAGTTTTTTTATTTTCTGCAAAATTTGGATTCTTCTATGGTATATGGTAAAATAAGGAATGTATGCTTGGGATGGAATAGAAGGAGAGATGCACATGAAACGTGTACATTTTTCATGGATGAAATGGGTCTGTACCGGGATCTTGCTCGCTGCACCCCTAGCTCCGTTGTCAGTCGCACAGGCCAATAGTTCAATTGCCATGGAGAAAGAAGCTTTGGAACAGATAAAAAAACTGCCTCCCAAAGCTCAGCGAATCGTAGAAGAGACAGCAGAGTTCTTTTTCAGAAGCCAGCACAAGCTTGAGGTTCAATCCCAAAAAAGAGGGGATGACGCCTGGGATGTGCTGATCAACCAAAACCCCGACGAGTTGGGACAAAAACACCAGGCAAGCTCAGTCGCCTTAAGTCTTTCCAAAGGCGGAAAGCTGGAGAGGCTCGATGTCGCATGGAATTCAGAACGGAAAAAAGGCTCGATCAACGAGTGGACGGCCATTAATGTGGCAGAAGGATTCGTTAATCAGGTTCTCGGTGCTGACCTGAAGGCCGGGACGCAGTCTGTAAAGGTGTCTAATGATTGGATTGCAGTTCCATTTTATCCTGTCATCGATAAAATCCCTGTCCAGAAAGAGGCTGCAACCGTTATCGTCGATGCATCAGGAGATTTGCGCTCCTTCCAAACCAGGGACATCGAGCTGCGGGCCGCTAATCTCCCGTCACGATCCGATCTCATCGAGAGCAAGAAAGCCAAGCAGACGTTGGCCGATCAGCTTGCTCTGGAGCTGGTGTACGATGATATGCGGGGCAAATTCGGATATGAGGCGTCCCCATTCAGCCTAATTGATGCAAAAACGGGTGATATTTTATCAGTCCCTTACCAAACAAACGACGAAACGCTTACGGTGGATCAAGACCAGAAGCCGGCAGCGATGACCACAGAGCGGGCAAAAGGAATTGCCAGTTCGTTTGCAGGGCTGGATGCGGCAAAACTAACCGTCCGCTCCTCCACGCAAAAACATCCGAATGAAGAGGCCAAAACGATTTTCACTGTGACCGATGGCAAGCGAACAATCGTCATGCAAGCGGATGAGCTTACTGGTGCCCTGCTCGCGATACACGAGGAAGAAATAGCGCTGACTGCATCAAACAAAAACAATACCAAAGAAGCGAAGCAAAAAGCGCAACAATTCATAGAATCGTATGCACATCTGGAGAAGGGTGCCTACGTTTTGCGAGAGAGGATTTTCGTGGGAGACGCCACGAGAGAATTCCAGTTTGAGTTGTATCCCGTTCAAGGAGACGTTCGGGCAGCGAAGCCGATCTTGACGCTGTCGTTCGATCGCAGCCAGAATACGCTTTTAGGCTTGACCACTCGTTCGTTCAAGCGCAATCAGGCAGCGACTCCTGCTATTATCTCCGAGGATGCCGCGAAGCGTGCCTGGCTAGACGCAATTTCGCTGGAGCTGCAGTACGTCTATCTGAGCAGCACGATGAAGGAAGAGCATGCAAAGCTCGCTTATGTTCCATCCTTCGCTGCCGAGAGCCGTTTCCTGAATGCGGCGACGGGACAGTTGGAGAAGGCGATCGAATAAAAGGACAGAAGAAGACCATCCTATCCGGTTTAGAAGGATGGTCTTCGATTTTAGTCTGATGAAAAAATGTGGCAAAATTTCACTCTTTTTACTTGCTTATTGGGCAGCGGTATTGTATAATCATCCATGTAAGCAAACCCTTTCACGATCACGTGAAAACGTCGGGATGTGGCGCAGCCCGGTAGCGCGCACCCTTGGGGTGGGTGAGGTCCAGGGTTCGAATCCCTGCATTCCGACCATTACATAGCTGAATGAGAAGTCCGAGATCCGGGCTTCTTTTTTTGTCATTTTTTTCAATTCTACTCTTGGCTTCCCTTGCAATCTTTTCTATAATAGAGGGATGATAGAGGTAGGAAAGGTTGTTTGAGGTCATGAAGATACCCGCATCGGCGCAGGCGTTATTCTATCAACTACAGAGCTTTGATGCTTCCGCCGCTCAAAATGATTCCTTTACTGGGGAAGATGGTCTTTTTGCTGATTTGCTGCAGGCACAGGTAGCAGCAGGCCAACGCGTCATCCGCGCAGAGGAGATCGTATCCAAGCTCGATGGCGCACCCGACTGGAGCTTTATGCAGGAAGCTTCCGCGACTCAATCATATAGCGGGAGACCTGAAGGGGTAGCCCACAGAAGTGATGTTTCGATTCAGTCCATCCTGGATAAAATCAAGGAGACGGCAGCTTCTCACGGAGTAGATGAAGACCTGGTTCGCGAAGTGGTTCGCGCGGAGTCCAATTTTAACCCGTACGCTCTTTCGGGCGCAGGAGCAAAAGGACTGATGCAATTGATGGACAGGACGGCTCAATCCATGCATGTCCGCAACGTGTATGATCCGGAGGAGAACCTCGCAGGGGGAACCAAGTATCTGAAAAACCTTTTGGACCGCTTCGATGGCAATATCGGAGTGGCCCTGGCTGCTTATAACGCTGGTCCTACCCGCGTCAGCCGGCTTGGCATCACCACTGACGAAGAGCTGAGGGAGAAATACGAATTGCTCCCGCAAGAGACACAGCGCTACGTCGAGAAAATCTTGAATCGCTTGTAGATCCGCTAGCCGAGAGAAGGAGGACAGAAAATGAGCCAGACACCCAATTTTCAACAAGATTACGTCATCGTGAAGGCGAAGGAAAACGGTGTACACGTTATTGGACTTACTCGTGGCTCCGATACGCGTTTTCACCACACCGAAAAGCTGGACAAGGGTGAGGTCATGATATTGCAATTTACCGAGCATACCTCCGCGATCAAAGTAAGAGGAAGCGCGATTATTTATTCCAAGCACGGATCCGTTGACACAACTGAATGAAGGAAGAATGGGAAAGCAGGCATAGCCTGCTTTTTTTGTTTGTACAATGGTGAAAGAGGAGGGATGTCGGATGCCACGAAGACTATTTCTGGCGATCGCTGTATCTTCATTGCTTGCCTTGGTCCTATCTTTGATCCCGATTGATCGGTGGAAACAGGCGGATTTGGCTACTTTCCAGCCTTCCCAACCGATCCAGTTAAGCGAGCAAAATGCGCTCGATTTATTTACAATGGTTACGACACATTATAATATTAAGCGTATCAAATGGGACCATGCCGCGATCTACGTCGATCTCGTCGTAAAACCCGAGCAGCATGTAGAGCTTCCATTCGTATATCAGGACTTCTACAACGTCACGAATCAGATGTTCACGTTTACATTAAATGTGAATCAGGTATATTTTCGCCTGCTTGAAGATCGGGATTATATGAAAGCAAATCGCCTGTTGGTGGCAATCCAATCTGATCGGCAGACGCACTCCGGCCATGCTAGGAATTTGACAGAGATGGAAGAGATCGCGGGTTTCGTAAAAGATACCTTTTCTGTGCGTATTGATCCTTATTTTTATGAGAGAATTAGTCCCTGAGGAATGAAGTGTGATATGATGGTAAGGACGGCCTTTTGACCGGGCAGCTAGAAAAATGGACGTGTACGAACAAGCGAAAGACATCAGGTTGTGTACAGCTAGTGGAGGAGGACGCATGAGCAAAGAACAAACTCCAACTGTAGAGGAAGTTCAGAACATTATCGAACAAATCTACAAGCGAACCACCCAATCCTATGTAGAAAAATACGTGGATGTTCCCTCGCTTTCGGAGAGCAGACTCTCTCTATTGTTTCATTTTCTTTTGGAACAAGGCATGAGCAAGGAACGCGCCACGACACTCTGCACAGCGACTGGGCTCGTCCAACTGGGATTGGACATGCATGAACTTGTAAACAACACCTACGAAAAGACAGAAGTAGCAGAGCGTAATCGGCAATTAACGGTGCTAGCCGGAGATTACTGCAGCAGCCGTTACTATCAGTTATTGGCCGAGGCAGGCGAGATCAAAGCAGTCGAAGTATTGTCGGGTGCGATCCAGCGTGTGAACGAAGCCAAAATGAAGCTGTATGTCGCAGGCAAAGACGGCAGGCTCTCCTCCGACGAGGAATACTGGGAATTGCGCAATACGATCGATACGGGTCTATATGTTGCAATCGTGGAAGAGTTCGCGGCACAGGATGATATTCGGGAATTCTGGAAAGCCCTCTTGAAAGATACGGCTACAGTGGAAAGCGTGATCGGCGAGTGGGAGCATTTGAAATGGCAGCAGCAAGCACCGCTTGGTTTTTCTCGATTTTTGCTGCAAAAGCCAGGGGCGACAATCTCGCAGGTTTTGTACAGTATTGAGACAAAAGCAATGGATATGATCGGCATGTGTGATCAAATGGCCCGGAATCTCCATCCCGTGGAAACGCGTAACATGCTGGCAGCCATTACGGCTCGTTATGCACATCGGGTCAACCGATTGAAACGGGTCATTGAGGAGTTGTAAGCTTTGGAGCAGACACACATGAAGGAAAAGGCACAGTTCGTTCACTCCGTTTTTGAGAGCATTGCGGATGATTACGACAAAATGAACAACGTCATCAGTTTCGGCAGCCACGTAGCCTGGCGAAACTATACGATGAAGCAAATGAATATTCAGCCTGGTCAAACAGCTTTGGATGTCGCGTGCGGAACCTGCGACTGGACGATTGCACTGGCAGAGGCGGTAGGACCTACGGGCAAGGTCGTTGGCTTGGACTTTAGCCAGAATATGCTGGATGTTGGGGCATACAAGGTAGCAAAGCAAAACCAAGATCAGGTCGTTTCGCTCGTAAATGCAGATGCAATGAATTTGCCTTATGAGGACAATACTTTTGATTATGTGACGATCGGTTTTGCCCTGCGCAATGTGCCGGATGTACAGACGGTGTTGAATGAAATGACCAGAGTGGTCAAGCCAGGAGGAAAAGTAGTCTCACTCGAAGTCTCCAAACCTCCATTCAAACCCTATCGCCAGTTGTTCTATCTTTACTTTTACCATATGTTGCCATTTGTTGCCAAATTGACTGTAAACAAATACGAGCAATATGCATGGCTGCCGCAATCGCTGACGAATTTTCCTGACAGCCGCAAGCTGGCGAGTATGTTTCAAAAGGCAGGACTGGACCCTGTACAAATCAAATTGTTTATGGGAGGCGTAGCAGCCTTGCATATGGGGACAAAACCTTCTCCTTGAGCAAAGGGGATTTTGCCTTTCGTGCAACCAAGGCTCTGTTTAGCCAAGTTTTCTAATCGGAATAGGAAGTGTATCGCATGGCTCTTCGTAAGTTGAAAATCATTTTGGAAATGATAAAATTTGAACACTCGATCTTTGCCTTGCCCTTTGCGTTCATGGGGGCAGTATTGGGCAGTATTGTTGTTAAGGGCTCCTGGCCTACCTGGATGGAGATCTTTTGGGTGACCGTAGCCATGGTGGGGGCGCGCAGTGCAGCGATGTCTTTGAATCGACTGATTGACCGTGTCATTGATGCCAAAAATCCGCGAACCGTGACGCGTGCCATTCCGGCCGGATTGATTTCTGTATTAGAGGTTCTTGCCTTCATCGTCGTTTCTTTCCTGGTGTTGTTTATCGCAGCGTTCCAGTTAAACGATCTAGCAGTGAAGCTTCTGCCATTGGCAGTATTCGTGCTTGTACTGTATTCTTATACAAAGCGTTTTACCTGGCTTTGCCACTTTGTGCTGGGGGTCGCCATCGGATTTGGTCCGTTGGGTGGTTGGGTGGCTACGACTGGCCAAGTCGACATGACGGGATTATTGCTCTTTGCCTCCGTCATGTTCTGGACAGCAGGCTTTGATATTATCTACGCATGCCAGGATGCTGATTTCGACCGCAAAGAAGGCCTGCACTCCATGCCTAGTCGGTTCGGGGTCGCCAATGCGTTGCTCGTGGCGAGACTCTGCCACGTACTCACGTTTGTCGGGCTTGTCTCCTTGTATGCCATGGCGGATCTCTCGTTCTGGTTCCTGATCGGGGTGCTAATTTCCGGGGCGATTCTGATCTATGAGCATAGCCTGGTCAAACCGACCGACCTCTCCAAGGTAGATGTAGCCTTTTTCAATATGAATGGTATTTTGAGCGTTGTCATGTTTGTCTTTACGATGATTGATTTGGTGATCGCATGATACAACAAAAATGGGTAGTCGGGATTACAGGGGCGAGCGGTTCGATATATGGTGTTCGTTTGGTTCAAGAGCTGCTTCGTGCAGGCCATTTTGTTCACTTGATGATCACAGAAGCAGGCTGGCAGGTTTTTCAGGACGAGTTGGACTGGGATACACAGGATCGGGAGGCTCTGCTGCGGGAAAAGCTGCAGCAGGATTTCCCCGGCGAGCTCCAGTACTGGGGGCTGCGTGATTTTGGCTGTCCCGCCGCGAGTGGATCCTATCGATGTGACGGGATGATTGTGGTTCCCTGCTCGATGGGGACGTTATCTGGCCTGGCCCAGGGAGCCTCTGGCAATTTACTGGAGCGCGTCGCCGATGTGATGCTGAAGGAAGGGCGCCGGCTAGTCCTCGTGCCCCGCGAGACCCCGCTCAATGCCATTCACTTGGAGAATATGCTTAAGCTCTCGCGCCTCGGGGTAAAAATTTTGCCTGCGATGCCTGGGTATTATCAGAAACCGCAAACGATGGATGATCTGATCAACTTCGTTGTGGGCAAAGCTTTGGATGCCCTGGACGTTCCTCATACGCTGTTTCGCCGTTGGGGAGAGTAGCGGAGCTTCTTTACCAAGGAATACGCGCCACAGAGCTTGCCCGTTACAAAAGAGCGGGACGGCTTTCTTTGGAGACGGCACTCTGTGGGCGACACGATCAATACTACGTCGATGAAATAGGTGGGACGGATGAACCTTGTCGATATTTACTTCAAGATGAAAAAGGACGTCCAGTACATTGAAGATGAGCTGGAAAAGTCCATTGACACCGATGTGCGGGAGCTGTACCAATCCTCTACGCATTTGCTGAAGGCCGGAGGGAAGCGGATTCGTCCGGTTTTTGTCCTGCTTGGCGGCAAATGGGGGAATTACGATATTAAAAAGCTCAAGCATGTTGCGGTACCGCTAGAGTTGATTCACATGGCGACATTGGTTCATGATGATGTAATTGATGATGCGGACAAAAGACGCGGACGTGAGACAGTTCGCACCAAATGGGACAACAAGGTGGCCATGTATGCGGGGGATTATATTTTCGCACGAGCCTTGGCCATCGCGGCACAACTGCCGATCCCCCAACTGCACCGAATCCTTGCAAACGCCATGGTAGAAGTATGCAAGGGCGAGATCGAACAAGTAAAGGATCTAAACAACTGGAACCAGAATTTCCGCACCTATCTGCGGCGGATCAAACGAAAGACTGCAATCCTCATCGCGATCAGCTGCCAGATGGGGGCAGTGGCAAGCGGGGCTGCAGAGGAAATCGTCCGCAAAATGTACTGGTACGGCTACAATGTCGGGATGGCTTTTCAGATCACCGATGACATTTTGGACTTTACCGGTACGGAAAAGCAGCTAGGCAAGCCTGCAGGCTCCGATCTTCTCAACGGTAACATCACCCTGCCGGCACTCTATTCCGCGCATCACGGACGCTCTCGGGAGCAATTCCAGGAGTGGATTGCCGAGCAAACCTTTTGGGATCACGTACATGAAGCTGTTCACATGGTCCGCAATGATGAAGGGATCGCTTTTTCGCAGCAACTGGCAGAGCGTTACATTGCACGCGCACGCGCCGTTTTGGCTGATTTGCCGGATAATCAGGCGAAAACTTCTCTTCTGGGAATCGCCGACTTTATCATTGAACGTAAATTTTAAACAAATTTCTCGGACATGCTGTTGCTTGCTCACCCTTGTTTTGATAAAATTTTCGGTGGTGTGATGATGCACACCAATACATAGCTGTGATGGAGGCATACTTACAATGGAAAAAACATTCCTTATGGTTAAACCTGATGGCGTACAACGTAACTTGGTCGGGGAGATCGTTTCCCGCTTCGAGAAAAAAGGATACCAACTGGTAGGGGCTAAACTGATGACTGTTAGCCGCGAGCTGGCTGAAAAGCACTACGCTGAACACAAAGAGCGCCCGTTCTTCGGCGAGCTGGTAGACTTCATTACTTCCGGTCCTGTTTTCGCGATGGTATGGCAAGGAAACAACGTAATTGCCAACGCTCGTTCCATGATGGGCAAAACCAACCCTGCTGACGCAGCTTCTGGTACAATCCGTGGCGATTTTGCAACATCTGTTGGCATGAACATCATCCATGGTTCCGATTCCCCAGAAAGCGCAGAGCGTGAAATCGGACTGTGGTTCTCCAACGATGAAGTACTGGCATATGACAAAACCATCCAAGCTTGGATCTAATCCAGAATCTTGGGATTCAGAAAAAGACCCGAAATTGGGGTCTTTTTCTATTTTTGTCACAATTCGCTATAAACTCGATAGGGATTTGCCGATATTCTAGAGATAGCATGAATGATATTGTGAAGAGGATGGATAGCGGATGGCTGAAATGGAAGATAAGGACTTTCTACAATTTATCCTAAGTGTAAAAAAAATGACTGGCATAGACCTTGCCCTCTACAAAGAAGCGCAAATGAAGCGCCGCTTGACCTCTTTGCGACTCAAGCGAGGCTATTCCACGTTCGCTCAATACTATGAGGCTATCTCCAAAGACAAAGAACTATTCTATGAGTTTTTGGATCGCATGACGATCAATGTCTCCGAGTTTTTCCGCAATCCGGGCAGATGGGATGTGCTGGAGAACAAAATTTTGCCGAGACTAACGAAGCAATCGAGCCGCATCAAATGCTGGAGTGCTGCCTGCTCGACAGGGGAGGAGCCTTATACGCTGTCGCTGATTCTTCTACGCAAAAAAATCGAAGCTACACTACTTGCTTCCGACATCGATGAAGGGGCGCTGGCAAAAGCGAAGCAGGGAGTCTACACGGACCGTTCGCTGCAGGACTGCCCGACGGACCTCGTCTCGAAGTACTTTGCCAAAGATACGCACAGTTATCGGATCGCCGACGAAGTGAAAAACAAGGTGACCTTCAAAAAGCATAATCTGTTGGCAGATCCTTTTGAAACGCAATTTGATTTGATCATTTGCCGCAATGTCATGATCTATTTCACCGAAGAGGCCAAACATGAGCTGTATCAAAAGTTCAGCCGTGCCTTAAAACCGGGTGGCGTCTTGTTCGTTGGCAGCACGGAGCAAATTTTTCAACCGCAACAATACCAACTCGAAGCCGAAGATACGTTTTTTTATCGAAAAATGGGATGATTCAAGCCTGATAGACGTATAAGTCAGCTCTTTTCTTCCAAGACTAGGAATACCTACTAGCATGGGAGGATGCAGATGGACAAGCAGAAAGTCATCGAAGCATATCGTCGGGGCCTGATTACGTTGCAAGAATGTGGGCAAATACTCGGAGCGGAGAAGACGCAACTAGATGATCTGATGCGAACAGAAAACCACCGACGTCCGGTAAGTCAAAATCCCTACATGATCGTGGACCACTTCTGAGTGTGCGATAGACCGTTGCGCTTCTCCTTATTCGGAGGAGCGTTTTTCCGTGATACCCACTTTTATATTTTCACATGATGGCAGGTATGATATTATAGCGCTTAAAAGTGATAAAGAAAGACATCTAAAAAATTGTGGAAATGATGAAGTGCAGGAACGTCAGAAGGATGGAGGAAGCAAGAGATGCGTTATTTGACAGCAGGTGAATCACACGGACCGCAATTAACGGCAATTATTGAGGGGGTTCCCAGCAACCTGCCGTTTTCTGTAGATGCGATCAACGAACAACTGGCGCGCCGGCAAAAAGGACATGGACGCGGCAGACGGATGCAAATTGAAAAAGATGAAGTGAAGGTCGTTTCCGGTGTACGGCATGGCTATACGACAGGGGCGCCTATTACACTCGTAGTAGAGAACAGAGACTGGACTCACTGGCAGGGGATCATGAGTGCTGAACCTGTCGAGGGCGCTGAAGAAAAACGTCGGGTTTCCCGTCCGCGGCCCGGTCATGCTGATCTGAACGGGGCGATTAAATACCATCAGCGTGATATGCGAAATATTCTGGAACGTTCCAGTGCGCGTGAGACGACAATTCGCGTAGCGGTTGGCGCAGTTGCCCGGCAATTGCTGGCGGCATTCGGCATTCGTGTCGGTGGACAGGTTCTGCAGATCGGAGAGGTCGTGGCCCAGCGTCAGGATGTCAGCATAGAGGAACTGATCGCACGCACGGAGGAATCACCTGTACGTTGCCTGGACAAAGAGGCAGAGCCGAAAATGATGACGCTGATCGACAAGGCCAAGGAAGATGGCGATTCGCTCGGCGGTATCGTCGAAGTAATGGTAGATGGCGTGCCGATTGGTCTGGGCAGCCATGTGCAATGGGATCGCAAGCTGGACGGACGTCTTGCCCAAGCGATGATGAGTATCCAGGCCTTCAAAGGCGTAGAGATCGGCATCGGATTTGAAGCTGCTGGACGTCCTGGTTCCCAAGTGCATGACGAAATCACTTGGAACGAACAGTCCGGTTACAGCCGCAAGTCCAATCGGGCAGGCGGACTGGAGGGTGGCATGACGACGGGTATGCCAGTCGTGGTCCGCGGCGTCATGAAACCGATCCCGACCTTGTACAAACCACTGATGAGCGTGGATATCGATACACATGAAGCGTTCTCTGCCAGTGTCGAACGGTCAGACAGCTGTGCGGTGCCAGCTGCCAGCGTCGTAGCAGAAGCAGTCGTGGCATGGGAAATCGCGCGGGCTATGTGCGAAAAGTTCCCGTCTGATTCCATGGACGATATGCTGGAGAATGTGAGCCAATATCGTGCTTATACGGAGAGATTCTGATGAGTATCCAAACCTTGAAGGTAGAGCTGGGAGAACGATCCTATCCGATAATGATTGGGGAACTCCTCTTGCAACGCGCATCTGCATGGCTGCAGGAGGTGGGCATTCAGACCAAAAGCAAGCTGATGGTCATTACTGATCAGCATGTATCGTCCCACTATCTGGCTTCGTTGCAGGCAGAGTTAGAGGCAGCCGGCTATCAGGTCGTGACTAAGGTGATTGAGCCCGGCGAGCAATCCAAAAGCCTGACCGTCTATGAAGCCGTCATGACAGAAGCGATCGAGGCGGGATTGGACCGCAAATCGGCCATTCTGGCTTTGGGCGGTGGCGTCGTCGGCGATCTAGCGGGATTTGTGGCAGCGACTTACATGCGCGGTATTGATTTCGTGCAGATGCCGACATCCCTTTTGGCGCACGATAGTTCTGTCGGCGGAAAAGTAGCGATCAACCATTCCCTGGGCAAAAATCTGATCGGGGCTTTCCATCAGCCCAAAGCAGTGATTTATGATACAGCTACCCTGCAAACATTGCCCAAGCGAGAGATTGCGGCTGGTTTTGCCGAGGTAATCAAGCATGGGCTGATTGCAGATGAAACCTTCGTGACCTGGTTGGAGCAGGAAGCTGACCAACTGTGGGCATTGGAGGCAAATGCGATTGCCAAGGCGATTTATCTAGGCTGTCAGGTCAAAGCAGCCATTGTATCTGCCGATGAGACGGAACAAGGCCAGCGTGCCTTGCTGAATCTGGGTCATACATTTGGCCATGCTTTTGAAGCTTTGTCCTCATATGCCACCCTCAATCATGGGGAAGCGATCTCGATCGGCATGTGTGTGGCGGCCAAGCTTGCAGAACGCATTGGCTTTGCTGAAAAAGGCACCTATGCGCGTACGTCACGTGTGCTTAGCCTCTACCATCTTCCCACCACATGGCCAGCAGGCATGGCTCCGGAAGCCGTACTGGAAGCGATGAAGCGGGATAAAAAGACAGTGGGGGGCAAGCTGGCGCTGATCTTGCCGCGTGCCATCGGCAGTGTTGAAGTCGTGAAAGAGATTGATGAAAATGACATCCTTAGTGTGATGAGAGAAGAAGCGGAGGCAAAATAATGGGAGTGCGAGGAATTCGAGGAGCCATTACTGTAGAGAAGGATACACGAGAAGAAGTAGTATCGGCCACCAAACAGATGCTGGAAGAAATCATTTCTCGCAATGGATTAGTAGCAGAAGACATTGCGAGCATGCTTTTTACTACGACGGAGGACGTCAGCTCGGTGTTTCCGGCACAGGCTGCACGCCTGCTGGACGGTGAAGACTGGGCGTACGTACCACTGATGTGCATGCGTGAGATTCCTGTTCCGGGGAGCTTGCCAATGTGTGTACGTGTCATCATGCATGTGAATACGGACAAAACGCCCAAGGAGATTCAGCACGTTTTTCTGCGCGATGCCATCAAGCTGCGTCCTGACTTAGCAAAACGGAGTTGACAAGAGAGGCGCTCTCTTTTACCATATAAAAAACGGGAGCGCCTCGTTTTTTCCAAGAGTTGAGTTTTTGAGTAGCCTTAGCCGCTCATTGAGGAGCGGGAGGCAGAAGAGTTGTTTTACCCGGTATGAATAGCAGTTCGCCGGCTGAGAGTAGAGAAGAGCAGAGTAGAGATGAGTTAGGTTGAGGAGAGACGAGAAGAGCAGGCTGGGTATGATCACACACCCAATCCAGGTCTTTTCCTGGGTTTTTTTATTATTTTCTCCCCCTACCTCTCGCTCTAGAAGCGGGGCAGGAAAGAGGTTCCCTCGATCCGCGCCACCGAAAAGGAGATGAGAGCAAATGTATTTTCCCTCCCTTGCCGAGGTGCAAACCCTCTCGGCGTCTTATTCTTTTATCCCTGTTAGCATGACTTTGCTGGCGGACCAGGAGACCCCGATCCGCTTGTATCAAAAAATTCGCACACGTGATTCGTTCTTGCTGGAAAGTATAGAGGGCGGAGCGCGCTGGGCAAGATTTTCTTTTATCGGCAAAAATCCCTTTCAGATCGTGGAGGCAAAAGGAAACGAAATCAGCGTCCGTCGTCGGGATGGCTCGACATCCATTCTGGAAGGAAATCCGATTCATTTCCTGCGGGCTGAGGCAGATCGCTATAAAAGCCCCAAGCTTCCAGGCTTGCCTCGGCTGAGTGGCGGAGCGGTTGGATTTTTCGGGTACAATACGCTGCATTACTTTGAAGAGCTTCCTGCCCATCGCCAAGAAGCCCTGCGGGTCCCGGATATGCGTTTTTTGTTCGTGGATGAAATGATCGCATTCGACCATCTCAAGCAGGAGATTCGGTTAATCGTCAATCTGCATGTAGAAGAGGGAGATTCCGTAGCGGTCATTGCCGTAAAATACGCGCAAGTGTGTGCACGTCTGGAGCAGCTTGCGAATGAGGTTAGTAGCCCGGCCCTGTCTGAGTCGCGGATTCCGGTCGCTGTGGAGAAGGCCCGTTCCTTGCCTGTAGAGGCCAATATGACCCGTGAGCAATATGAGCAAATGGTTGTGAAAGCGAAGGAATACATCGCCGACGGAGATATTTTCCAGGTCGTACTCTCTCAGCGCTTTACGGTAAAGACCGAAGTAGATCCCTTCGCTGTGTATCGCGTTCTGCGCACCTTGAACCCCTCGCCGTATATGTTCTACCTCGAATACGGGGAAGAGACGGTCGTGGGGACATCTCCCGAGCTGCTCGTGCGCGTCGAGGACGAGAAGGTGGAGATGCGTCCGATCGCAGGGACTCGCAAGCGCGGCGCGACACCGCAAGAGGATGAGGCGTTGGCTGCGGACCTGCTGGCGGATAAAAAAGAACGTGCCGAGCACTACATGCTGCTCGACCTCGGCCGCAACGATGTGGGCCGCGTCAGCACGTATGGAAGTGTACAAGTGGAAGAAGCGCTCGTGATCGAACATTATTCCCATGTCATGCACATGGTCTCACACGTGACTGGGGAACTGCGTGAAGGCCTGCATCCCTTTGATGCTCTTCTGTCTGCCTTTCCGGCAGGAACTGTATCGGGTTCGCCGAAGTTGCGTGCGATGGAGATTATTGCCGAGCTGGAAAACGATGCGCGTCACCTCTATGCCGGGGCTATCGGCTATATCTCCTTCGACGGTTCGCTGGATAGCTGCATCACGATCCGCACATTGGTCTTCCAGGATGGTCAAGCCCATGTCCAGGCGGGTGCCGGAATTGTGGCTGACTCGGTTCCTGCCCTTGAGTACCAGGAGACAAGAAATAAAGCAGCGGCGATGATTTCCGCACTGGAAAAAGCGGAGCAGTTGTTTGCACCCAAGGAGGAAATGACATGCTGACGAAAGCGCTGGAGCAGATTTTGCAAGGACATCATCTCGACCGCCAAATAGCGGAAGAGGCCATGGGTCAGATCATGGACGGGAAGGCGACAGCGGCACAAATTGGGGCTTTCCTCGCCACGCTGCGGTTAAAAGGTGAGCAAGTGGAAGAAATTATCGGGTTTGCACGGGCGATGCGGGAGCGAGCGATTCGCTTTCCGCTGGATATGCCGGGTCTGGTAGATACCTGCGGGACAGGTGGCGACGGAAGCCATACGTTTAACATCTCGACTGCAAGTGCAATCGTCGCAGCCAGTGACGGCGTTCGCATCGCGAAGCATGGCAACCGGGCGGTATCGAGCAAGAGCGGCAGCGCAGATGTGCTGGAAGCACTGGGAATCCCGGTCAATCTGAGTCCTTCGGACGCCGCTGACTGCCTTCGTGCGACCAATCTCTGCTTCCTGTTTGCTCCGACGTATCACCAGGCGATGAAGCATGCGGCAGGCCCGCGCAAGGAACTGGCCGTACGCACGGTCTTCAATTTGTTGGGACCCTTGACCAATCCAGCAGGAGCCAGCCATCAAGTAATGGGGGTCTACGATGCCAAGCTGCTGCCGAACGTTGCAGAGGTGTTGCGTGAGTTGAATGTCCAGCGTGCCTTGGTCGTCGCAGGTGCAGATGGATTGGACGAATTGACAGTGACAGGCACGAGCTACATCGCTGAGCTGAGAGATGGAGAAATCCGTGAATATGAAGTGAAACCGGAACAATTCGGCTTGCATCGGCATGAAAAAGACGCCTTGCGCGGTGGTGATTCTGCACAAAATGCCAAGATCATCGCCCAAGTCTTCTCTGGGGAGCGCGGTGCTGCCCGGGACGTGGTCTTGCTCAATGCGGGGGCGATCCTCTACCTCGCCGATCGGGCGAGAACGATTGAAGAAGGCGTCATCCGTGCGGCAGAGCTGATCGATGATGGCCACGTAGCACGTAAATTGGACCATATCCGTCAGATCGCAGGAGGGATGATTCATGCTTCGTAAAATTGTCGAGCAAAAAATCGAAGAGGTAAGCCGTTTGCAAAGGGAGCGAACAATTGGTTCGCTTCTGGAAGAAGCCAAGCAGGCTCAGCCGACGAGAGGGTTTCGTCAGGCGCTGGAGACAAGCGCCCGCCCTGTAAGTGTCATTGCAGAGGTCAAGAAAGCTTCTCCTTCCAAGGGCATCATTCGTGAAGATTTTTCTCCTGTTGAGATCGCTCGCGCCTACCAGGCAGCAGATGCTGAATGCCTGTCGATATTGACTGACGAAGTCTTTTTCCAAGGCCACCTCTCTTTTCTGCATAACATTCGGGCTGTGGTGGATCGTCCATTGCTGCGCAAGGATTTTCTTATCGATGAGCTTCAGGTCGTCGAAGCGAGGGCTGCGGGAGCGGACTGCATCCTGCTGATTGCGGCCATTCTGGAGGGAGCCCAGCTTCAGGCGTTGAACCAGGCGGCAGAAGAATTGGGCATGGATGTTCTGATCGAGGTTCATAACGCAGCAGAGTGCGAGATGGTATTTCGACATACAACACCCAAGCTGCTCGGCATCAACAACAGGGATTTGCGTACCTTCCAGACTGATCTGGGTGTGACGCGAAAGCTGATCCAGGAACTACCACCTTCTCTGACAGTGGTGAGCGAGAGCGGCATCGGGTCGCCAGAAGATGTCGAAGATGTGCGGCGAAGCGGCGCCCGGGCAATTTTGGTCGGAGAACATTTCATGAGGCAGTCCGATGTGTCGAAGGCGGTTTTATCCCTCGTCGGAGAGAAAGCGGCTAAGCCGTCGGGGGTGTGAGAATGGCACGGGTCAAAATATGCGGGATCAAAAATGAACAAACGCTTGCGTTGTTATCTTCGTGTGGTGTCGACTACGCCGGATTTGTATTTGCTCCGAGCAAGCGCCAGGTAACGGCTGCTGCAGCGGGAGAGATGCTGCGTATGGTTCCCGAGCATCCGCCGGCGGTCGGAGTTTTCGTCAATCCGACACTGGAGGAATTAGCTGATGTGCTGGCGGAAGCATCGCTTGCTGTCATTCAATTGCATGGACAAGAGACGCCAGCTTTTTGCCAAGAGGTGAAGGAACGGTTTTCTTTGCCGGTCTGGAAGGCGTTAGCGGTAGGAGATGAAGAGGACACAGAAGATCGATTGACAGCATACGCGGGGACTGTAGATGCCTTTTTATTCGATACTTATGATCCTGCGCAGGCAGGCGGGACAGGTAAACGTTTTACCTGGGAGCAAATTCCTGGGCTGCAGACGGCTTGCCAGGGAGTGACTGAAGTGATCGCAGGAGGCATTCATGCAGACAATGTGACAGAACTGATCGTGAGTTACCAGCCAGCCGTCATTGATCTGTCCAGCGGTGTGGAGACAGATGGTGAAAAGGATGCGGAGAAAATCAGAGAACTGATGGAGAGGGTGAAGGGACATGGCTGATGTACAAACCACAACGGCAAGAGTCGTTCCGGACGAGAAGGGACGGTATGGTGAATATGGCGGCAAATTTGTACCGGAGACGCTGATGAACGCGTTGATGGAACTGGAGCACGCATTTGAGGATGCGCGCCGCGATCCGGCTTTCAGAGAGGAACTGTACGGATTGTTGACGGAATATGCGGGACGGCCGACACCGCTCACGTACGCGGAAAGGCTTACGGAGGAATTGGGTGGTGCGCGCATCTACCTGAAGCGCGAAGACTTGAACCACACCGGAGCCCATAAGCTGAACAACGCGCTTGGGCAAGGCCTGCTGGCAAAACGTATGGGGAAAAAGTCGATCATTGCAGAAACGGGAGCAGGTCAGCATGGCGTCGCAAGCGCTACGGTTGCTGCGAAGCTGGGATTGTCCTGCCAGGTCTTTATGGGCGAGGAGGATATTCGCCGTCAATCTCTGAATGTGTTTCGCATGAAATTGCTCGGCTCCGAAGTCATTCCGGCAGTATCCGGTTCTCGAACCCTCAAGGATGCGACGAATGAAGCGATTCGCCACTGGGTCTCGCATGTGGATGAGACCTTCTACGTCATCGGCTCCGTAGTTGGGCCCCACCCGTATCCGTACATGGTACGTGAATTTCAGAAAATCATCGGCGAGGAGACACGCAGTCAAATACTGGAGATGCTCGGAAAACTTCCGGATGAAGTAATCGCTTGTGTGGGAGGCGGCAGCAATGCAATCGGGATGTTTTATCCTTTCATTCAGGATGAGACCGTCGCGTTGCGCGGTGTAGAGGCTGCCGGACACGGCGTCGCTACGGACAAACACGCAGCAACCTTGAGCATGGGACGTCCCGGTGTGATCCACGGCTCCTTGACCTATCTTTTGCAGGATGAACACGGCCAAGTGCAGGAGGCGCACTCTATCTCCGCTGGCCTGGACTATCCGGGAATTGGACCGGAGCATTCCTATCTCAAGGACATCGGCAGAGTCTCCTATGCGGCGATCACGGATGTAGAAGCCCTCGATGCTGTCCAGCTTCTCTGCCGCACAGAAGGCATTATTCCAGCATTGGAAAGTGCCCACGCAATAGCAGAGGCGATAAAGCGCGCGCCGCAGATGAGCAAGGAGCAAATTCTGGTGATCTGCTTGTCGGGTAGAGGAGATAAAGACGTATTGACGATCCAGGAAGCATTGGCACCAAAAGTGGAAGGGGGAGAACAGGCATGACAACAACACCAGTCAATCGCATTGACCGATTGTTTGCCGATCGCAGCCGCAAGCGTTTTATCCCGTTTATTACTGTAGGAGATCCAACTTTGGAGGCGACCTTTCACCTGGTACAGGGCTTGGTTGAGGCAGGGGCAGACTTGCTGGAGCTGGGGATTCCCTACTCTGACCCGCTCGCGGACGGTCCTACCATCCAGCGCGCCTCCCAACGCGCTCTGAAAAATGGCGTCTCGATCAAAGATGCTCTGCAATTGGTCACTCGCCTGCGCGATAGCGGCATGGAAGCTGGGCTTGTGCTGTTCACCTACGTGAATCCCGTCTTTCAATATGGGATTGAGCGATTCTTTGCAGATCTCGCGGCAAGTGGTGCGGATGGGGTCGTCATTCCCGACCTTCCTACGGAAGAGAGCGGACCTGCGGTAGCAGCGGCACAAAAATGCGGCGTACACGTCATTTCTCTCGTAGCGCCTACCTCCGATGCCCGTATCAAAATGATCGGGGAGCAGGCGACCGGCTTTCTCTATTGTGTCTCCTCTCTTGGCGTGACTGGTGCGCGTTCGGAGCTGCGAAGCGACCTGACAGATTTTTTGGCCCGAGTCAAAGAAAGCACGAATGCGCCGACAGCGGTCGGTTTTGGGATCTCGACGCCGGAACAGGTGCGCACCCTTGCGCCCCATGCAGATGCGGTGATTGTGGGAAGCGCCATCGTACGTGAAATTGAGCGGTACGAGTTAGAACTTCAAGACCCTGACACAGCGTCAGAGGCTGTCGGAAAAATAAAAAACTTTGTACATCAGTTGACGAGTGCGCTACAATAATGTGAAAAAGAATGCAGGAGTGAGACGTGCATGCAACCCAAGCAACGAATCCTCAATGCCCCGGTCTACAAACCTGGGAAACCGATTGATGATGTAAAACGCGAATATGGCCTGACGGAAGTTATCAAGCTTGCGTCGAATGAAAATCCATACGGCTGTTCTCCGAAGGCAAAAGAAGCGATTGTCTCTCAACTGGACAACCTGGCGATTTACCCCGATGGGGCTAGCTTGCAATTGCGCTGGGATTTGGCTGAAGTTCTCGGCGTAAAGCCTGAGCAATTGATCTTTGGCAACGGTTCGGACGAAAATCTTCTGATGATTTCTCGCGCTTTCTTAAGCGAGGGTACCAATACCGTGATGGCGATGCCTACGTTTTCCCAGTATCGTTCCAATGCCATCATCGAAGGGGCGGAGTTGATCGAGGTTCCATTGAAAGATGGTGTTCACGATCTGGAAGCCATGGCTGCTGCCATCAACGAACAGACTCGCGTCGTCTGGGTATGCAATCCGAACAACCCTTCCGGTACGATTGTCTCGACAGCAGAATTGGAAACCTTTTTGAAAAAGGTCCCAAAAGAGGTTCTGGTCGTTTTGGACGAAGCCTATTACGAATATGTGGTAGATCCGGAATATCCACAGACAGTACCGATGCTGGCTGACTTCCCGAATTTGATCATCCTGCGCACCTTTTCCAAAATCTACGGTCTGGCGACAATGCGCGTAGGCTACGGAATCGCCACCGAAGAACTCGTCTCTGCGCTTGAGCATGTGCGTGAGCCATTCAATACAGGATCTCTGGGTCAGGCGGCGGCCCGTGCAGCCCTGCATGACCAAGATTTCGTGGTTTCCTGCCGGGAGAAAAATAGGGCAGGCATGAAGCAACTGACGGATCGTTTCGAAGAATGGGGCTTGCAATACTTCCCTTCGCAGACGAATTTCGTACTTGTCAACATCAACCAAGATTCGGATGAGGTCTTTAAAAAATTGCTGAGTCATGGTATTATCGTTCGATCCGGTAGTGCACTGGGGCATCCAGGCTATCAACGTATCACGATTGGGACACCGGAGCAGAATGAAAAGCTGCTGCAGGTCCTGGAAGAGATCGTAAAAGGTGCCTAAATTTATGCTTGAGATGCCGGGGCTATCCCGGCATTTTTCTGCTACACGCGAATAGGAAGGATCGAAACTGGAGATGAAGAGAACAACCATAGCTGTGATCGGCGTCGGATTGATTGGCGGATCGATCGCTTTATCCTTAAAAAGTGATCCCGACATTCGGGTCGTTGGTTTTGATGTTCGTCAGGATTTTTTGGATAAAGCATTGAATGCAGGAGTTATCCATGCCGGAACGACAGATTTACAGACGGCAGTCAGAGAAGCTAATGTCATTTTTCTTGCCGCCCCTGTACAACAGATTTACGCGATTCTGGAATCGCTGCGCAATCTCGATTTGCAGCCAGGCGTCATTGTTACCGACGCTGGAAGCATCAAAACAGGCATCGTCAGCCACGCCATTCAAGTTATTCCCGATCATGTTACTTTTATCGGCGGCCATCCGATGGCAGGCTCACATAAATCAGGCGTCGAGGCAGCCTCCGATCGTTTGTTTGAAAATGCCTACTACGTCCTGACACCTGCTCCCGGTACTCCGGAAGACAAGGTAGAGTATCTGAGCGAGCTGCTCCATTTGACCCGGGCAAAAGTCGTGCGGATGGATGCCGACACGCATGACCAGGTTGTCGGAGCTGTCAGCCATTTTCCGCATATATTGGCCTCAGCCCTGGTAAATCTTGTAGCGGGCTACGATGATGAAAACGCTTGGCATGCTCGTCTGGCCGCGGGCGGCTTCCGGGACATCACCCGCATCGCTTCCAGCAACCCGCGCATGTGGCGTGACATCCTTCTGCACAACAAAGAGCATCTGCTCCAAATCGGGCGTGATTGGTCAAAGGCTCTGGAGGATGTCATGAATCTGGTCGAAGAAGGCGATCCCGACGGCATCGAACAATTTTTCCGCTCAGCCCGAGATTTTCGCGACGGGTTGCCAGAAAGAAAAACGGGCGCACTGCCGCCGCTTTATGATCTGTACATCGATATTCCGGACCATCCGGGTGAAATCGGTCGGATTACGACCTTGCTGGGAGCCAAGCAGATCAACATCACCAACCTGCAAATCAGAGAGACGCGGGAGGACATTTACGGAGCACTGCGGATTACATTCCAATCCCAGTACGAGATGGAAAAAGGGGAAGAGCTGCTTCGCTATTTTGAATACAGTGTGTATAGAAGGTAGTTTTTCATACCGAGAGACTTTACAACGAAGACGCTTCACAGCATGACTGCCAAAGTTGAAGAAGGGGAGTGTACGTGTGCTTCGCATCAAACCAACTCATAAAATTAACGGAACGATTCGTGTTCCAGGAGATAAATCAATTTCCCACCGCGCGGTCATGTTCGGAGCGCTTGCCAAAGGAACGACGCGTATCGAAGGCTTCCTCACTGGTGCCGATTGCCTGAGTACGATTCAATGTTTTAAGCAAATGGGAATTGAAATCGAGCAGGAAGAAGATCGCGTCACCGTCCAGGGAAAAGGCTGGTACGGCCTGCAAGAGCCCGCCGCACGCCTGGATGTCGGCAACTCTGGCACCACGATTCGCCTAATGGCCGGGATCATGGCGACCCAGCCCTTTCACGTCGTCATGGAAGGGGATGAATCAATCGCCAAACGGCCGATGCGCCGAGTGATTGGTCCTTTGCGTCAAATGGGGGCCAAGATTGACGGGCGAAAAGAGGGGGAATTCACACCTTTGTCCATCCGTGGTGGAGGGTTGACGGGTATCTCCTACGAGTCGCCAGTAGCAAGCGCACAGGTAAAGTCGGCTATTTTGCTTGCAGGATTGCAGGCACAAGGAGAGACAAGCGTGACCGAGCCTCATCTGTCGCGTGACCATACGGAGAGAATGCTTCAAGCCTTCGGTGTGCAGGTCGAACGAGACGGCCTGACCGTCCGTGTAAAAGGCGGCCAGGAGCTGCAAGGACGTGATATCCAGGTGCCAGGAGATATCTCATCTGCTGCGTTTTTGATTGCCGCAGTGATGATGGTGCCGGGGAGCTCCCTGTTGATTGAAAATGTAGGAATCAATCCGAGCCGCACAGGAATCATCGATGTCGTTCGCCAGATGGGCGGCGGGCTTGAACTGCTCAATGAACGAGTAGTCAATGAAGAGCCGGTCGCGGATTTGAAAGTGACGTACGCGCCTCTGCATGGCATCGAAATCGCAGGAGACATCATACCAAGACTGATCGATGAGATCCCGGTGATCGCGGTGATGGCGACGCAGGCGACAGGCCAGACAGTCATTCGCGATGCACAGGAACTGAAAGTCAAGGAGACAGACCGCATCGCAACAGTGGTAAGCCAGCTTGGCAAGTTTGGTGCTCAGGTGGAACCGACTGATGACGGGATGATGATTAGTGGAACTTCCAAGCTGAAAGGCGCTGTCATCGATAGCATGGGCGATCACCGAATCGGCATGGCGATGGCGATCGCCGGACTTGCTGCAGAAGGAGAGACACAGATCGAAAACGATGAAGCGATCGCAGTCTCGTTTCCGGGCTTTGCCGAGTTGCTGGAGAGAATTAGTCAATAGAAGAAAGACAAAAAACCCACATGCTGATGTGTGGGTTTTTTGCTTGAAAGTATAGTATAATGAAAAAAATTGCCCAGTAAAAAAATATTGATATTATTCCCGAATTTTAGCAAAAATGATTTGACAAGCGCTTACATTCCGTTTATTATAAAAATACAGTATGGTTTCTCTCCACTCCTATCCAATATAAAAGCACTAATCGTGCTACCGTCTATTGAATGCGTTTTCAAGAGACGGTATTTTTTTTGTATTTTTCTCCTGTTCCCCTCATAAGCATGAACAAGACCATAGTGCGGTACGGGATGGGGAGGGGACAAGCTGTGCAGCAGGAGACAGTGATTCGCGGCGGCACGATTGTAACAGCACAAGGGCTGATCGAGACGGATGTCTGGGTCGTAGACGGAAAAATAGCCCGCTGGGGCAAAGATACCTTGCGAGCGAAAAAGAATCATTCACTTCCGGCACAGATCGATGCATCGGGGATGTATCTTCTGCCGGGATTCATCGCGATGGCCCCGCCGCGCCTTCAGAGAATGAAGGGAACCGACTACGTAAGTGAGATAAGAGGCATGATCCAGATGGGGTGTACAACCCTCATCGACGTGCTTTCGCCTGAACAGTGGATGGATCGAACCCAAATCGCCTACTTGAAGACAGGCCATTACAACAGCCCTATTGATTACGTGTGGCATATCGGATTGGAATTCCCCCGCTTTACCTCTAAGGAAGTACTTGAGTGGTGCCGCCAGGGATTCCGAACGCTTCGGTTGAACATGCGGCATTTGGGCGATATTTCCACCTTAGAATGGGAAACTATTTCGCAAATCCTCACGTCATATAAGACGATGCTTCATTTGCACCTTCCTCCCGGCACATCCCTGGACAAGGCAGAGCGCGACGAGCTCCGGCGCCGTTGGATGGAAGTCACCCGTATCTGGAATATCCGTACCGTCGTAGAGCAGACTGTTCCTTCTTTTGAGGAAGAGGATTTCGAAAAGTATTATCATTTGTATTGGCTCGATGCCGAGCACACAGAAGACGGACTGAAGGCCATGTATCGCCAATGGTATGCTTCCTGTCCAATCGCCTCATCGATCAGAGACATCCGCTTTGATTATCGGCGCAAGTGGTGTTCGGAAGAGGAGCTATTGTCGCTTGTTGTACGGCTTGCGTCGAGAAACGTCGCCAAGACAGTCGGGCTGTACCCGCGTAAAGGAACCTTGGCCCCAGGTGCAGATGCTGACATCCTTTTCCTAAATAAGGAATACTGGTTGACAAAGATGGATTCTTCCACTATTCTCAATTTTAGTGAAATCCAGCTTCCAACTTCTGTTATGTCGAATGGTATTTGGATATATCGAGATTTGCAATTTCTCCCCGTCTTAGGACTGGGCAGGTGCCTTTGTAACGCCAAGCCCTATTCCTATGTCATTTAGATCTACTTATGGGGATATTTTCATAAAGGGATATTTGCAGTCAGACGAGAAAAAAGATCTTATCACAGCGCAACTTTTTAGCTCTCCAGCGGTCTAATTAGGCAAAAGGTCGCTGGGGAGTCGGGATCGCAAGGAGGTAATCCTGGACATGACCGATTCCCAGCTTATCCGAGAGATTAAAGAAGGTAATCTGGAATGCTATGCTGAGCTGATTCGTCGATATGAAAAAAAGATCCTCGCATTTGTCACACATCTATTGCGTCAGGCACATTTAGAGCACATTGCTGAGGATATCTGTCAGGAGACGTTTTACAAGGCGTATAAAAGCATTCATTCTTTCCGAGATGTAGAAGCTACGTTTTCCACTTGGCTTTATACCATTGCCCGCAACTCCGTCTTGAGCGAGCTTCGCAAAAGCCGCAATTCAGATGTCTATCTGGAGGACACGCTACAGGTGCCGACAGCTTCTTCAGAGCGTCTGCCTGAGCAGGTCTTGTTGCGTAATGAAAGGGAACAGATGGTTAGACTGGCAATCAACAGCTTGCCGGAAAAGCAACGTTCTGCTCTGATCCTGCGCGAGTACGAACAGTTGGATTACAACGAGATTGCCACCATTCTCGATTTGACCGTGAGCTCAGTCAAATCCCTGTTGTTCCGCGCTCGGCAAAGTATAAAAGGACAATTGGAAGCCTATATCCTGGACCCTCGTTTGGATGAAGCTGAAGGGATGAATCGATGATGAGATGTGAAGAAGTTCAGGAACTTCTGCCTGATTACGCCGAGAATCTGTTGTCCGAGATAACCCAAAGACGCGTAGACCATCATATGGCGAGTTGTTATGCCTGTCGCTCGGATTATGAGTTGTGGTCAGACAGCGGAGAGTGGATGAGAGAAGACAAGGAACAGTACCATGCCGTGACCCCGTCGCGTTCGATTGTAGACGCTGTGATGGCCAGAATTCTCTCGGAAGAAAAATGGGCGATTCCGATCGGTCGGAAAATCTTTACCGTAACGGCGAAAATGAGAAGGATGGGTGCGAGTGCCGCTGTCATTTTGCTCATGGTCTTTACGTTTACCCTGTATTTGAATACGAGTTCTTCAGAGCATGCCAATTCCTTGGTGATCGATGGAGAACTGATGGCGGTGGAGTCATCCAAAGCCCAGGTCATCTCTTCTTCGATGCAGTCGGATGACGGAACCTACGTGGTAGAGACGCCGCCGCTTGCCAAGCATGACGATGCGTTGCAGTACGCGACAGCTTCGATCATACCTTTGGACGGAAAGCCGGCCAGCAACGATTATGCCAAGCCCAACTACAGCATTGTCCTCAGTGTTTTTGGTATTTTAATTACAGTCATAACAATGAGTTGGCTTACTCGGGTATAATGGTATATGATCGAATGAACAGCAAAGACCGTCCTCGGACGGTCTTTTGCAACTGTTGATCCTACATAAGAGGTGAACGGCATGCCAAATAAATGGCTTTACGTCATAGACGAGGCGATCAAGCGGATTGAAAATGATGAAGTGGAGCTGGGATTGACAGCTCTGCAAAAAGTACAAGAGCATGGGCGGGAGCTCCCCGAGGTCATGATGTACCTGGCAGAGGTCTGGTATCGGTTGGGCCATCTGGAGGAAGCCTCCTCGCTACTGTCTGACATCCTTCAGAAGAATCCTGGGATGGATTCGTCTTTGCGTCTGGAATGCCAAATGCTGCTCGCTGAGATTGCGTTGGATTCCGGTGATTTTGAGACAGCTCAGCACTTGCTTTACGAGTGCAAGGAATCAGGAGTGGAGAGCATCCAGCTCGATTTGCTGCTGGCTGACCTGTACGCCCTGCAGGATTTGGATGAAGTAGCGGTCAAATACTTGGAGCAAGCGCGTCAAAAAGAGCCGGATAATCAGGATATTTTAGCTGCCTTGGGAAATATGCATTTCCGCATCGGCAATGACGACGAAGCGTTGAGGCTTTTGGAGCAAGCAGGGGAGGAGAGCCTGGAGCTGTTGCTGAGCAAAGGGCGCTCATTGGCGCAAAATGGTCAGTTCGAGCAGGCCTATCAGGTGTTTCGTCAAGCATTGGTGCTGGATCAGTCGGCAGAAGTGCTGTATGGATGCAGCCTAATGGCATTCCACATTGGCCGCTTGGAGGATGCGATTGAGCTGGTGAACAGCTTGCATGCACTCGATGAAGAATACGTGGCTGCCTATCCGCTCGCGGCAGATATCTACCTGTCGCTGGGAAAAACGGATAAGGCGATCGAAGCCTTGCAGCAATACGTGGAATTGTCAGGGTTCGACCTGGAGCATATCAAGCGTCTCGTCGCGTTGTTAACGCAGGCGGGTAGGTACGAAGAAGCGAAGGAGTACCAGCATCTCCTGAAACAATGGGACGATCAATCGAACGAAGAATAGCAAGGCGCAAAAACAGGAAGTCACATCCGTGGCTTCCTGTTTATTTTTCCGTATTCTGGCAAGAATGGAGGATAAACGTAAGCCAACGCAAAGAAGGGATGCGCAGATGAACTTGGCTGAGATCTTGGTTTACACCGATATCCGGCAGCTCCATCAGATTGCCAACCATTACGGATGCGAATGCAACCCTCATTCCAAAAATGATCTGATCACCTCACTGTTGTCCAGTTTGCGGCATCGATTGACAATCTCGCAGGAAGTTACGAACTTAACCAAGGAAGAGACTCATTTCATGCTGCTGCTCTTTCTCGATAAGCGAACGGTGATGTCGCTGGAAGACCTGTTGGCCAAGGCTGGAATTGCACTAGACGGAACCAAGGAGCAAAAGCAAGCGGAAACACGTCGCTATGTTGCGCAAGCGATGAAGCGGGGCTGGATTTACCCGATCAAGAGCAAAGCGGTGGGACAGTACCAGATTCCTCTCGACATACGCGAGCCGTATTTGCAGGCGTGGCTGGAACAGTGGCGGCAGGAGCATCACATTCTGGAACTGCAAGAGATCGATGCATATCGGGATGAAGGAACAGCCTTGTGTGATGATATCATGCAATTTTTACAATTTCTTCAGCAGGAGCCAGTCCCCCTGACTGCTGAGGGAGGCATGTACAAGCGACATCAACAACAGCTTTTTCAATTCCTTTTTGTAAAAGAAGAGCCGTTGCTGCCGCAAAAATGGCGTTTTGGATACGGGCTTCATTTCGATCTTTACCCGGACCGCTTTTCACTGCTGTACGATTTCTGCTATTACAACAAGTGGATCGAGGAGGCAGGCGGCAAGGTGGGATTGTCAGAGGCAGGCAGGGAAAGGCTGGAGCTGCAGTATGAGGACAGTCTGTACCATGATTTGATTCGATTCTGGATCAGGCTTTACAAAAAACCAATACCGAATTTGCCGATGTTGGTGCAACTGATCCCGATGCTAGTGTCCGGCGGATGGATCACACAATCCTCGTTGACACAGACATTGTTAGGTTGGGTCAAGGATTTTTATTATGACGACGCTTTCCAGGTGCTAACGAATCGTGTGTGCAAGATGATGGTTCACCTCGGCTTGCTGCGTGTCGGACAAGACGAAGAAGGTAACTGGCTATATTCCGCCACCTATGCGAGCCAAACATGGCTGCGCAAATACAATGGCTTTGCAGAAACAACGATTCTATTGGGTGACAAAAACGGCTAAGCCCCTTTGATGGGGACAAGTCATATTTTTAGCTAGAAGGTTGATGGAAGCTTGAAAGGGTACTGTAGCTTTGCCATAGGCGGGCGAATCCAGTTTGAAAAGTGAGGGATGGGTATGGAGTGGCTGAATTTCTATTCCAATGCGTATGGTACGAACAATCAGATGGTATCCGGCCTGTTGTCCGAGATCGTGATTGATGAACAAATGCGCAGCTATCGAAAACGGGAACTGTATAAAGAGATTGACGAAGCCTTGGCAAAGAAGGACAAGGAAGGTTTTCTACAGCTTACAGGAGAGCTGAAACAAATCATGGCCTACGAGCAGAAGTGAGAAAGCTAGACGAGCTGTAGGAAGGCGGATTGCCAGTCTTAACAGATTCATGGTACGCTAACTTCCGTAAATCTACGAGAAGAGGAGCTTATGCCATGCAGTGGAATACGAATGAACTGGAAAATTGGGAGGAGCTGCGGAGCGATGTAGATACCGCGCTACTCCCTCTTTATTTGTATCGATCTGGCGCCCAGTTGCCCGACCACGTCCTGCGGATGAATTATTTATTGAACGTCGCGGCTGGAATCGAGCAGAAATTGAGAGGACGAGTCTTGCTGTTTCCGATGCAGTATCACTTTACAGATGAATCGCTGGCGCCTCGAATTCCCGCAGGCTTTGCTCATACGGTCATTCTTCATTTTAGTGGGGACAGCATGCAGGCTACCGAGGAAAATAAGCATGCCCTGATGCTTTCCGTAGGGGAACAGGATCTGGATTCTGCCTTGCGTTTTGAGGTGACCGTCGACGTCTTGTACAGAGAAGTGATTCGATATTGGCAGCGAAAATAGCAAGCATGAGAGAAGGTTACTTCGGGTCATACTAGGTTTGGGAGTGTCGACAGCGGCTATTTTTGACAAAATGGTAACAATATCTTTTTTAACCGAGATTGATCCTGTCCTGTCCTTTGGACAATCTTGACATCTGAATAGGCGTTAGCTATGATTGGGATTGACCTAGTGTATATGTATGAAAACGCCATCGTTGCGCTATTTTACAGGATAAGGAGGGAAAAAATATGGGCGATAAACGCGAAATTTCCAGACGTACATTTCTGAACTACGCACTGATGGGAACTGGCGGGTTTCTTGCTGCAGGAATGATCACCCCAATGCTTCGCTTTGCGGTTGACCCCCTGCTCCAGGGACATGCTGGAGGAGATATGGTAGCAGTCGGCAGTCCGGATGAGTTCGGACCAGATCCAAAGCGTATTGAGTTTAAGGTACATACCAAGGACGGTTGGTATGAATCAGAAACCACACTGTCTGCTTGGGTTCGTAAGACCGAGAATGGCGAGATCCTTGCTCTCTCCCCAATTTGCAAGCACTTAGGCTGTACAGTTGACTGGAACACTAGCCCTGATTTTCCAAACGAGTACTTTTGTCCATGCCACATGGGCCGCTATGCAATCAACGGTGAACACGTACTGGGTACACCGCCTACCGCATCCCTAGACGAGTACACGACTGAAATCAAAGACGGAAAGCTTTATCTGGGTGCTGTGAAAGCAAATCCTCGTCCGGGGGTGAGTGGTTAAAATGATGCAGAAAATGTACGATTGGGTCGATGAACGTCTGAACATCACTCCGATGTGGCGTGATTTGGCCGACCACGAGGTACCTGAGCACGTGAACCCGGCACATCATTTCTCTGCTTTTGTTTACTGCTTTGGTGGTCTTACGTTCTTTATTACCGTTATTCAAATCTTGTCTGGCATGTTCTTGACAATGTATTACGTACCAGACATCATCAATGCTTATGAATCGGTGAAATACCTGCAAAACGAGGTTGCATTTGGATCGATCGTTCGTGCGATGCACCACTGGGGTGCCAGCTTGGTAATCGTGATGATGTTCCTGCACACCTTGCGTGTATTCTTTACCGGTGCATACAAAAAACCGCGTGAATTGAACTGGGTTGTAGGCGTTTTGATTTTCTTCGTCATGCTCGGTCTTGGTTTCACCGGTTACCTGCTCCCTTGGGACAACACCGCATACTTCGCTACCAAGGTAGGTTTGCAGATTGCAGACTCCGTACCTCTGATTGGACCGTATGCGAAGAGCTTGCTCACAGGTGGCGACATCGTTGGGGCACAAACCCTGACACGTTTCTTTGCGATTCACGTATTTTTCCTGCCTGCTGGACTGTTCGCCCTGTTGGCAGCTCACTTTGTTATGATTCGCTCGCAAGGGATCTCGGGTCCACTATAAAATAGTCTTCATTACATAAGGAGGAATTAGCATGGCAAAACAGGATAAAGATGCTACCTTCGTTGGAGACTCCCGAGTATCGGCGAAGCGTATCCCTAATATTTCTCCATCCTACTCTGACTTTCCGGGAAAAAACGAGCCGTTCTGGCCGAACTTCCTGTTAAAAGAGTGGATGGTAGCGGCAGTTTGCTTGGTTGGTTTTTTGATTTTGACGGTATCCCATCCGTCGCCATTGACCGACAAAGCAAACCCGAACGACACTTCCTTCCTCCCGTTGCCTGACTGGTACTTCTTGTTCCTGTATCAGTTGCTCAAATACCCATGGGCTTCCGGAGATTGGGTTGTCATCGGTATTATTGGTATTCCGGGTATCGCATTTGGTTCCCTGATGCTGGCGCCTTGGTTGGATGCTGGCAAAGAACGCCGCCCTTCCAAGCGTCCAGTGGCAACAGGTCTGATGCTGACAGCTTTGGTAGCTATCTTCTACCTGACATGGACTGCAAACGACCAAGCTAACCACTTGAAACACAAGAGTGGGGGCGAGGGTGGCGGAACGCCTCCAGCTGCTGCGGCACCAGCTCCAGCTCCAGCAGATTCTAGCTTCAAAGCAGATGCTCTCTGGAAAGCGCAAGCAAGCTGCATGGGTTGCCATGGCGGTAACATGGAAGGCGCTCTGGGTCCAAACCTGCAAAAGATCGGCAGCGAATTGGATGCTAATCAAATCGCTGACATCATCAAGAACGGTAAAGGTCAAATGCCACCTGGTTTGATCAAGGATGATGCAGAAATCACAAAGCTTGCGGAATACTTGGCAAGCCTGAAATAAGCTCATAGAGAAAAAGCTGGCTGAGGTTCGGTCAGCTTTTTCTTTCAGCGTAAACAGCGGGAGACGATGATCATGATCTGGATATGGGAGTGGTTTAGGCAATCTTTGGGGAAAAGATGGTTTCTTTGGACGCTCTTGGTCGTGAACCTGCTGGGGACCATATACGGATTTATCTGGTATGGCAATCAACTGGCAGCAACCCCTGTATTCTTGCGTCCATTCGTCCCGGATAGCCCGACCGGTAGCGGATTGTTTACACTCGTCCTGCTTACTTATTTATTGGGTCGCCACATTCCTGTTCTGGAAGCATTGGCTGGCATTACCAATTTCAAATACGGCGTGTGGGCTGTAGGTATCATCGTGGCCGGGTGGATCATGGGGAATGAACTGCGCTGGACCGATATCATGCTCATGGTCTCACATGCTGGCATGGCGATTGAATCAGTCCTGTATGCAAGGTTTTTTAAATTAAGCATCTTGCCAGTGGGGATTGCTGCACTGTGGACGTTGAATAATGATTTTCTCGATTATGTCATGAAAATTCATCCGTGGCTGCCTTCGGTTCTAGAACCATATGACGGAATTATCGGCCTGTTCACGGTACTGTTGAGCTTACTTTCGATCGGGATCATTTGGTTTACGAACCAGATGTTCATGAGAAACAAGGTCTAATCTTGTCCTCCTTTCCATAGTCTGTACAAGGGAAAGGAGGGTTTTTTGCGTTGAGGAAAAACATGCGCTATCTTTCGGTCTTCCTGTTGATTGGCATCTTTTTGTCGTGGCCGATACACAGCTTGTATATGAGATTGGACCAACCGGGGGAAGAAAAGCAACTGGCTGATCTCGACCAGATCGCACAGGAACTTCTGACAAACGTAAAAAAAGGAGATCTGGAGGGGGCAAAAGAGCGCATCGAGCGGCTGGCTGTACGATTCCCGAATCAGCACCTGCCAATGCCGATTCGCATTGAGACATTAAACGCCGTGACGCAATCCATTCTGGCAGCCAAGCAAAGCATCCATTCCCCGAACGTAAGCGAAGAGCAGATTCTCTGGCATGCAACTCGGGTTCGAGTCGCCATCGATGCCTTGAGACAAAATCATCAGCCCATGTGGCGCAGCTACTACCCCTCATTTATGACGCAGGTGCAGAGCTTGCAGTTATCTGCCGTGGAACGGGACTTCGAGACGTTTCGTGTGCAGTTTGAAGAGAATTATCGATTGTTTTTGGCGATCAAACCGGCGATGAGTATCCAGCTTGAGGAAGCCAAGATGCAGACCATATCCTCTGCTTACGAGCAGATTCAGAAGGAAATCCGCAAAGGAGAGAGAGATTGGCAAATCGTGCGAGAAACGTTGCGTTCCTTGAACAGCGAGTTGCAGGACGCCTTTGTGGGGGGAGAAAAAAGCACGTTTACTCGCTTGATGATGAGACCAGATTCTCCATTGATGATCACGACCAGCATTTCGGTTGCTGTCATCATCGCGCTCGCATACGTGGCCTATCGGAAGTACGATGCTGAATTTCACTCCACGTAAGCATGAACGATATAAAACCTTGCACTGGGCGGCAAGGTTTTTTTCGTTTCTAGACGATTAGTCATGAAGAGGTTTTTTATTTTCATCGAGGGTGAAGCCTTCCCCAAGGACCTCATGCACATCATTGACGATCAGAAAAGCATGGGGATCAATCTCTTGGATAATATTCTTAAAACGCATCACTTCGTTACGGCTGACTACGACGTAAATAACCTGCTTTTCAGCACCGGAAAAGGCTCCTTTGCCGGAGAGAAGTGTCACGCCGCGGCCAAGTTCGAGAATCTGTTTGGAGATCTCTTCTGCCTGATCGGAGATGATGGTCAACGCTTTGCCAGCATATGCCCCGTCCTGGAAGAAGTCAATCACGCGTGCGGCGATGAAGACGGCGACCAGTGTATACATGGCGCTTTCCAGGTTCAGGTAAATAAGAGACGCAGCGATGACCAGGATATCACTGAGAAAGAGCGTTCTTCCCATGCTGACACCCCAGTGTTTTTGCAGGAGGCGGGCGATGATGTCGACGCCGCCTGTGGTTCCACCGTAGCGAAAGATAATCCCCAATCCGATCCCTACTGCGACACCGGCATACAAGGATGCGAGTAGGCGGTCATTCATGTGCAAGGGGAGAACGTTATCGAACACGGAAAGAAATACGGAGAGGGAAACAGTCCCCAGAATTGTGTAGGTAAACGCGGTTCGACTGAGAATTTTCCAGCCCAGAATGAAAAGAGGGATATTGAGTGCGAAGAAGACAATCCCCTGATCCACGACCGGAAAAAGCAATTTGATCAAAATGCTGATGCCTGTAATGCCGCCTTCCGCCAAATGATTGGGAATGTTAAAGGAGTTAATACCAAAACCCATAATGGCAGTACCAACGATAATAGCGATAATGCTGTCCAAACGTAATTTCATCAAGTCCTCCTGTTTGCCCGTTATGACGGCTAGGGCAAATGTTCATTCGAGTGTCATTATATGACAATGAAGGAGGAAAATAAAGTTAAGGAAAAACGGTATTTCAGGCTTCGTGCGATGCTTCTTGCTTTTGATTCATTTTCTTTGAGAAAAGAAGGTACATCGCGAATGCGGCGGCACCAAAGAGAGCGGCTACCAAGAAAAGGGTGGAGTATCCTCTCCATTCGGAAATCCACCCGAGAGAGATCGAACCCATACCGATTCCAAGATCGAAAGCCGTCGTAAAAGAGGCATTCGCCAGTCCTTTCTGATCAGGACGGACCAGACGAAGAACCACCGCCTGCAAAATAGGATGAGTGGAACCAAACCCCAAGCCGAACAAAATAGCACCTGTGATAACGCCTGTTAAGCCATCAGTAGCTGCCAAGGTAATCATCGCAGCGACAGTGATAAGCAAACCGGGAATGATCACATACGCTTCACCATGATGGTCTGCCAATCTGCCGGAAAACAACCGGACGACGGTAAGAGCAATGGCATAGACGAGAAAAAATAAGCCGGGATTGACCTGAATCGATGCAGAAAATAGAGGCATGAAGGTGACGATTCCTCCATAGACAAAAGCAAGTAAAAAGACAATACCCGATATCGGAAGCAGAGATTTTTCAAATAGTCTTATTCTACCGTTACGCTCACTTTTTTGAAAAGGCATGTGCACGAACGAACAGCCGACCAAGGAGATCAGAATAAGCAGTGAGGCTATTAGGAAAGTACCTGAAAAGGACTGCTGTGCAATCAGCCAAACACCTAAGAGGGGACCTATTGCCATGGCGAGAGTCGATGACAGGCCGAACCATCCCATGCCCTCGCCACGACGCTGTTCTGGAATGGTATCTGTAACCGCAGTGGCGATCCCAGTTGTAGCAAATGCCCAACTAATACCGTGAATCACTCGTAACACCAGTAACAGCAGTACGCCGGTTGCCCATGTATACGAGTACATCGTCAATGCAAATAAGGAAAGACCCCACATGATAAATGATTTTCGCCCGATCTGGTCCAGAAATCCTCCGACGAATGGCCTGATGATCACTGCTGCAATTGTGAAGAGACCGATGACAAGTCCGACTTGTGACTCGTTGCCGCCCAGTTCTTTAATATAAAGAGGCATCGTAGGGACGAGAAAATAGAAACCTGATGACAAAAAGAACATGGAAAGCGTCAAAATGACAAAAGGTCTTGTAAGTAACGGTTTCACTGAGGCTCATCCTCCTGTAAAACATATATTTTAAATAAAAATATATAATAAATTGTTCGCAAATATTTAAGCATGGAGCACACCTTTTTGTCAACAATTTCCTTTGGGAATTTACTGATTGGAACGAGGTGTGTTTATCTGCACCTCAACGAGTTTTCAAGTTTGGCAAACCAGGCCTTTTCAGTTAGGATAAGTGAAAGGATGTATTAGATAGATAAGGAGTGGCCAGATGGAACAGAAGAAGAAAACGATGCAGGAGATTCAGCAGGAAGTGGATCAATACATATCGCAGTTTAAGGAAGGGTATTTCTCCCCCTTGGCAATGATGGCTCGCATGACCGAGGAAGTTGGCGAATTGGCGAGAGAGATCAATCACTATTACGGGGAAAAACCGAAGAAAAATGATGAAGGCGAGAAAACCGTGGAAGAGGAACTGGGCGATGTATTCTTTATCGTCCTGTGTTTTGCGAATTCCTTGGGGATCGATATGCAAGAAGCCTTTGACCGCATCATGCACAAATTTAATACAAGAGATAAAGATCGTTGGACGAGAATAGAGGAGACACAGTAATGGAAAAGCAAATTCGTGTAGCAGTAGCAGGTGCAAATGGACGCATGGGACAGGAAGTAGTCACTATGCTGGGGCAAGACGAGCAATTGGTGTACACAGGAGCTTTGGATACGAGGGGCGACGACGAGGCGATCCGAGCCAGCCTGGAAGAGATGAAGCCAGATGTATTGGTCGATTTTACGACACCGAACAGTGTATACCGCCACTTGGAGATTTGTTTGCAGCACGGAATTCGTCCCGTCGTCGGAACGACAGGACTTAGCCAGGATGAGTTGCAGGAAATGACCAAGCGGTTTGGCGAGGCAGAACTAGGCTGTATCGTCGCGCCGAACTTTGCGATCGGGGCGATTTTGTGTATGAAGTTTGCAGCGATGGCTGCTAAATATATGCCGCATGTCGAAATCATTGAGCTTCACCATGACAGGAAGCTGGATGCGCCGAGCGGAACCGCTTTGAAGACAGCCGAGATGATTGCAGCTGTTCGTGAAGAGATCAAACAAGGCCATCCGGAGGAAAAAGAGACCATTCCAGGAGCTCGCGGGGCGGAATATGAAGGCTTCCGCATCCATAGCGTGAGGTTGCCAGGGATGGTTGCGCATCAGGAAGTTCTGTTCGGAGCGACAGGTCAGACTCTTTCCATCCGTCACGATTCGATCAATCGCGAGTCCTTCATGCCAGGAGTGAATATGGCGATTAAAGCAGTGATGAATATGAACGGATTCCTCTACGGATTGGAGCATCTCATCGATTAAACAATTGTTTAACGGAAATCTTGTCAGGAAAAAGGGAGAGGTTTGTGTGAAAATTGCTTTAATCGCACATGATCGGATGAAAGAAGAAATCGTCCAACTCGCTTTGGCGTATGAAGCCATATTGTCCGAGCATGAATTGTCTGCGACGGGGACGACGGGAAAGCGGATTATGGAGGCTACCTCCTTGTCGATTACGCGCTGTCTGTCCGGCCCCATGGGCGGAGACCAGCAGATCGGGGCGAAAATTGCGCAAAACGAGATGGATCTGATCATTTTTCTGCGCGATCCGCTGACCGCACAACCGCACGAACCGGATATCATCGCCCTCTTGCGGCTTTGTGATGTGCACAAGATTCCTTTTGCCACTAATCTGGGCACGGCAGAAATCCTGCTGCGCGCATTGGAGCGCGGGGAACTGAACTGGCGAGAAATCATCCATGAGGAGAAGGAATGAACAGACGATGAGTTCATTGGATATTTTGGCGATTGGTGCCCATCCCGACGACGTGGAGATCGGGGCGGCCGGCAGCCTCTTGTTGGCCGCCAAACAAGGGCAACACGTCGGCATTTTGGATTTGACCTATGCAGAACTGTCGTCCAATGGCGATGTGGAACGTAGACAACAGGAGGCAGCGGCGGCGGACCGCCTGTTGGGGGTAGCAGCGAGATACAATTTCGGGTTTCCTGACAGAGGCTTGGAGTCGGTGCGGGAGCAGGCGATCAGCCGTGTCGTCGAATTGATTCGGCAGACGCGGCCCCGTGTCGTGCTGGCGCCGTATTTCCAGGATCGGCATCCAGATCATGAGAGTGTTAGCCGAATCGTGCGTGAAGCCGTTTTTTCTGCTGGTATCCGCAAGTACCAGCCTGACGACAGGTATCCTGCCTATCGTCCAGCTCAATTGCACTATTACTTTATCAATTCAACTGTGACTCCGCAGATCGTTGTCGACGTCACAGCAATCTATCAGGAGAAAATGGACGTACTACGTTGCTATAAAAGTCAATTTGAATTAGAGGAAGGCAGTGTCGCGACACCGCTGACCAATGGATATCTCGAATCGGTGGAGTACCGGGAACGGCTGTTTGGGCAACAAGCAGGGGTGCGCTACGCGGAGGGATTTATGTGTGCGACGCCATTTGTCGTGGCGAACCTGTAAGAAGGAGTGACACCCTGGTATGAAGATCGGGATTACCTGTTATCCGTCATTGGGCGGTTCTGGGGTAGTAGCTACTGAACTGGGCAAGCTTTTGGCTGAACGTGGACACCAGGTCCATTTCATTACGTCTGGCATGCCATTTCGGCTGGGAGCCTTCCACCCCAATATTTTTTTCCATGAAGTAGATGTAAACAATTATGATGTTTTTAAATACCCACCTTATGATTTGACCTTGGCGAGCCGGATGGCGCAGGTAGCCAAAAACGAGAATCTGGATTTGCTTCATGTCCATTATGCTGTGCCGCATGCCCTGTGTGCTTTTCTTGCCAAGCAAATGGTTGGAGATCATCTGAAAATCGTCACGACCCTGCACGGCACGGATATTACAGTCCTGGGCTATGACTCCAACCTCAGCGATATGATTCGCTTCGGCATCGAACGAAGTGATCTAGTCACGGCTGTATCCAGCGATCTGATTCGCCAGACAAAGCAGCTGTTGCATGTGGAAAAGGAGATCGTTCCCGTCTATAACTTTGTCGACAAGCGGCGTTACTATCCCAAAGAAGTCACAGAGCTGAAAAAGAAGTTTGCACCAAATGGTGAAAAAATTCTAATGCATATCTCCAACTTCCGCCCTGTCAAACGCGTCCCGGATGTGATTCGAATTTTTGCCAAGGTGCGCAAAGAAGTGGAATCCCGGCTGATCCTGATCGGCGAAGGGCCGGAGATGGGGCTCGTCCGGCAAATGATTGCTGATCTGGGGCTAACTTCTGATGTTTGTTTCCTCGGAAAACAGGATGATGTCGCAGAAGTCTTATCCCTCGCCGATGTGATGCTATTGCCGTCTGCAAAAGAAAGCTTCGGTCTGGTAGCTCTGGAAGCGATGGCTTGCGGAGTTCCAGCTGTCACTTCTGATGCAGGGGGATTGCCAGAAGTGGTTTTGGATGGAGTATGCGGGTATTTACGGCCGATTGGGGATGTCGATGGGATGGCAGAGGCTGCGATCCGTCTTTTAAAAGATGAGGGTCTGTATCAGGAGCTTTCTCGCAATGGCATCGAGCGATCCAATCAGACGTTTTGTCATGAAAAGATTGCTTCGCAGTATGAGGCTTTATATGAACAGCTAATCGGGATCGGCCATCTGCACGATTAGGGGCGTTGGAGTGCCTCTTTGGCGTATTGGTGGAGCTTGGAGAGCAGGATAAACAGGCCATACAATATTCTCATGAGGAAATGCCTCCTTTAAAAATGAGAGTAGGGAATGCCAAGCAAAAATGGGAGGAAAGCCACAGTGGTGTACCAGATAGCGTTACGAATCCTGCAAACGCTTGAAGAGAACGGATACGAAGCGTATTTTGTCGGGGGTTGCGTCCGCGACTGGCTCTTGCATCGCACCGTGCACGATATAGATATATGTACGAATGCCCATCCTGGCGACGTCATGGCACTTTTTCCCGACCATGTTCTTACGGGTCTCAAGCATGGGACAGTCAGTGTCAGGCTGGAAGGTTTATTTTTTGAAGTGACGACCTACCGAACAGAGGGCAAGTATGAGGATTATCGCAGACCCAGCGTCGTTCAATTTGTATCTGAGCTTCGTTTGGATCTGCTAAGACGTGATTTTACAATCAACGCAATGGCGATGGATCGTCATCGTACGCTTCACGATCCCTTTGGCGGGCAGGAGGACTTGAAAAAGAAGCAGATCCGTGCAGTAGGTGAACCAGTCGAACGCTTCCAGGAAGACGCTCTGCGGTTACTGCGGGCGGTACGGTTTGCGGCTCAGCTCTCCTTTCAGATCGAACCGAAGACGATGGCAGCGATGACACAAACCGCCCCTCTACTGGCTCACATCGCGGTGGAGAGGGTGCGGGAAGAGGTAAACAAGATGTTGTACAGCGCTGCACCGCAATGGGGGTGCCAGCTTCTTTGTGAAGCAGGTCTTTTTGTTGCGACACCGCAGTTGGAAAAGCTGTTTGAGTTGGGTTCCAAACAGGCGTGGAGACTGATTCACGTCCCGGAACTGACACAAAAATGGGCGCTGCTTTTTTACGCGGCAGGGTATACGCTTGCTGAGGTGAAGCAAGTAACAACCCACTTGAAAATGTCCAAGCGGGAGAGCGAGACCCTGATTACGCTGATTGATTGGCTGGGGATGATTCGTCCCGATTGGGATACACCCAAAAAGATAGAGTGGCGCACGCTTATCCTAGATGCCGGACTGGTGACTAGTCAGGAAGTTAACAGCCTCATACTGGCTATCTGGTGGCAGCAGCGCGAGCAGGTGGATGAGGATGAACTCCAGCGTGTGTATGACAGCCTGCCTGTGAAAAACGCCAAGGAGTTGGCAGTGACGGGATATGATTTGCAGGTGGCATTGCAGAAACAAAAAGGTGAGTGGATTGGTCGGGTTCTGGTAAGCCTTTTGCATCAAACGGCTTTTGAAGGTTTGCCAAACACGCCTGAGGCACTGATCGCAGCGGCAAAAAAAGAGGTGGCACGCAATGAATATTAAACAGGTCATACTGCAAGCGTTTCACGATCATCCGGATCGTTTTATATCGGGGGAAGAGTTGAGCCAAATGTGCGGCTGCTCCCGTACGGCGGTGTGGAAGCATATGGAGGAACTGCGCCGCGATGGTTATGAAGTGGAAGCAGTCCGCAAATCCGGGTACCGTCTGGTGGCAGCCCCGGATCGCCTGTCTGCCGCTGAAGTGACAGCTGGCTTGGGCACGCAGCGAATCGGACAGCAGGTATTCGCTTATGATGAAGTCGTTTCGACCCAGCCACTCGCGCATGAGGTGGCAACCAAGGGCTCACCGGAAGGGACCTTGGTGCTAGCGGAGTTGCAGACGGGCGGGAAAGGGAGATTGGGCCGTCCGTGGCACTCCCCGAAGGGCTCCGGGATCTGGATGAGTTTGATCGTGAGGCCTGTGATTCCCTTGCCCAAAACGCCGCAGATGACCTTGCTGACCGCGGTGTGTGTGGCGCAGAGCATACGGGAAGAGACAGGACTGGCGGTCAAAATCAAATGGCCCAATGATATTTTTATCGGGGACAAAAAGGTATGTGGTATTTTGACCGAGCTGCATGCCGAGTCGGACCGCGTTCATTATCTCGTCATCGGGATTGGAATCAATGTTAACAGCGTCAGTTCCGACTTTCCGGAGGACTTGGCGCAGATCGCCACTTCTCTTCGGATTGAGTCCGGCCAGCCTGTAAACCGCGTTCGTCTCATCCAGCGGTTTTGTCGTATCTTTGAATCGTGGTACGATCATTTCCTGCAGGATGGCTTTCAGCAGATCAAAGAAAATTGGGAAGCGCATTCCTATACCATCGGTCGCGACGTAAGCGTCCAGACTATCTCCCAAAAACTGGAGGGCAGGGCGATCGGCTTGGACGAGGCAGGCGTGCTACTGGTGCGGGACGCGTCCGGTCAGGTACATAAAGTCTATTCAGCGGACGTCAATTATCGTGCAAATGAGTAAATTTTCTGTTATACTCCAAAACGTGGAGGCTGTATCCTAGTGGAACGGCACTCCGTAGGAAAGACTTGCTTGGAGAAGGATTCTTCCCGAGTAAAGAACTTGTTGATGGTGAATAGTGATACTTACAAGCTTATGGACAAAGATCTGCTCAGAGCCTGTGTGGACCGAGACAGAAGGAATCCTTTCAGACGCAAGATGTCTCTTTGGCATGGACAACCTTCTCCCGTATTCGGCGTGAGAAGGTTTTTTAGTTCCTGGACTGCTCAGGCTTCTGGCACGTACAGAGGTGAAAGAATTGGCAGAGAATATGAAACCGGTAACGACATCCTCAATCCGCAAGAAAAAAGAGACGGGGATACCTGTCACGATGATTACGGCGTATGACTTTCCTACCGCCAAACTGGTGGAAGAAGCCGGGGTTGACATAATTTTGGTCGGGGACTCATTGGGAATGGTCGTGCTGGGATACGACTCGACGGTCCCAGTGACGATGGACGACATGATTCATCACACGAAAGCCGTCACCAGGGCAGCAAAACGTGCACTGGTCGTCGCGGACCTCCCGTTTCTCAGCTACCACGGCACTATCGAGGAAGCGGTGAAGAACGCAGGAAGATTGATGCAGGAAGGCTTGGCCAAAGCGGTAAAAATGGAGGGCGGCACCGAGATCGTCCCTATTGTCAACCGCTGTGTACAAGCCGGGATTCCGGTCGTCGGTCATATCGGTTTGACTCCGCAGGCTGTTCATCAGCTAGGCGGCTACAAAGTGCAGGGGAGAGACTTGCAAGCGGCAAAGCGGCTCTTGTCGGATGCGTTTGCCTTGCAGGAAGCGGGAGTCTTTGCAATCGTCCTGGAAGCAGTGCCGGAAGAAGTGGCAGCGATGATCGCGAGTAAGCTGGATATTCCAGTAATTGGAATTGGTGCAGGCGTTCACTGTGACGGACAAGTCCTGGTCTTCCACGATTTAGTGGGGTATGCCTCACAACTAACCCCCCGATTTGTGAAACGTTATACAGACATCGGGGAACAAATCCGGGCCGCCGTCGCTTCCTATGTCCAAGAAGTAGAAGCACGCGCTTTTCCTGCACAGGAGCATGTATTCCATGCGACGGAAGAGACGATTCAGCAGTTGTACGGTGAAGGAGTGTCAAAGCCATGATCAAGACGCTGCAACAGATCAACACAATCGCGGAAATGCGAGAACATATACAATCGGCAAGGATGCAGGGAAAGCGCATCGGAATTGTGCCGACTATGGGTTATTTGCATGAAGGGCATCTCAGCCTGGTGAAGGCGGCTCGGGAAACCTGTGATGTAGTAGTCATGAGTATTTTCGTCAATCCCTTGCAATTCGGTCCTAATGAAGATTTTGAGCGGTATCCGCGGGATTTGGAACGGGACAGGGAGCTGGCTGATCATGCTGGGGTAGACTTTCTGTTTACCCCGGAAGTAAGCGATATGTATCCGCGAAAAATCCTGACGAATATCTCCGTCTCGAATGTGACGAATCCTCTGTGCGGACGTTCACGGCCAGGCCATTTTGACGGGGTCGCCACCGTGGTGATGAAGCTGTTCCAGATCGTACAGCCTGATTACGCATTCTTTGGGCAAAAGGACGCGCAACAGGTGGCAGTGGTGACACAAATGGTCCAAGACCTGAATGTTCCGGTCCAGATCGTGCCATGCCCGATCATCCGCGAAGCAGATGGCTTGGCGATGAGCTCGCGAAATGTCTATCTGACGCCGGAGGAGCGGGAGCAGGCACTCGTCTTGTCCCATTCGCTGAAACTGGCGGAAAATTGGCTTCGCGAAGGCATATCGATCGGTGAGGTTCGTGAGCGCGTCATAGACATCATCAGCGAAAAGCCGCTTGCTCTCCTCGATTATGTCGAGATTTTGAGCTACCCAGAGCTGGAGCCGATCGAGCAGGCAGCCCCTGGCACCAACCTGATCATGGCCCTGGCTGTACGCTTCGGCAAAACTCGCCTGATCGACAACTGGATCGGAACCATCTGAAACAATAGTGGATCCATGACTTGAGGAGGAAAAATATGTTTCGCACCATGATGAAAGCCAAAATTCACCGTGCTACGGTCACGGAAGCCAACCTGAACTATGTCGGAAGCATTACGATTGACAAGGACTTGTTGGATGCCCTGGATATTCTTCCTAATGAAAAGGTGCAAATTGTCAACAACAACAATGGTGCCAGACTCGAAACCTATGTGATTGAGGGAGCAGCAGGAAGCGGCGTTATCTGTCTAAACGGAGCTGCTGCCCGCCTGGTCCAAGAAGGGGATATTGTCATCATCATCGCCTATGCCATGATGACTGACGAGGAAGCGCGCACCCATACCCCGCGCGTCGCCGTTATGGACGAAAACAATAAAATCAAACAACTGATCGCCGAAGAGGTACATGCGACGGTGCTGTAACCGCCCTGCGATTCTAGGCAATCAGAGATCTGCATAGAGCCCACCCCCTTGTGAGACAATGAGAGTACTTACGCCTCACAGGGGGTGGCTTTAGCATGAAGATCGAGGATTGGTTTCAAGGTTTGCGCAACAGAGCGGAAACCATCGAGCAGAAATGGCCAAAGGCGTCTGAGCAGGAGCGCATAGAGCTGGCGGATCAATTGTTCTACCTGCGTCAGGTCAGCGACAGAGTCGTAGATTTATGGCTTCAATTCGAAGAAAGGCTCTCCCATACCATTCGCCATGTGAAGCAATTGGAAGGTCAAGGCCCGTCTGACAAGGGAGAGCAGGGGACGGAGTTCAAAGAATTGCAGCAAGAAATGAAAAAGGACACAGCGGAAACGGAGCCAAGCAATCATACGCAAGAACAAGTGTATGAGTACGAGCATTTGTTTCGGCGCGGGGAAGGATTTTATCATCTGCGGATGTACCCTGATGCGAGGAAGTGCTTCTCCGAGTTGGTAGCCGCAGCGCCGGATTGGGAGACTGGCCGACTCTACTACGCTTATAGCCTCTTGTTTTGCGGCGACAAGGGACAGGCGATGCGGGAATTTCGGCTGCTGTGCAAGTCCGCCAGTTCGCCCAACATCGTGTCGATCAGTTATAATGCTCTAGGATGCATATTGGCAGAGGAAGCACAGTGGCTCGAAGCAATGCAGGCGTTTAAAGAAGCGCTGGAAGCCGTGCCAGATCAGGCGGATGCCCGCTTCAATCTCGCTTTATGCTATTATCGGGATGGAGATGCACAGGAAGCCGTCGACGAGAGTGCGAAATATCTCGAAGCGCATGAACATGATTGGGAAGCGCAGATGCTTTGGCTGCGGGCGGCAAAGCATCTACAGGGTATGGACGAGACGGCCGTGCTGGAGCCGCCGGATTCCTTGAATCTGCCAGCGCGGGAACTGGACAGTGAGACTCTACAGGAGATGGCAGTACTGTACGAAGCCCTTGGGCATCATCACCGGGCGCAAATCTGCTATCATTTTCTAACCGAGCGCTTCCCAAAAGAAGGCTGGGCTTGGCATGGGCTTGCTTGGCATACCTGGTTGATCTCCGGCACCCGACGGGCTGGTACCTTGATGAAAAAGGCGATCTCGCTTGCACCTGATCAAGTGGATTTTTTGTTCAGTTTTGGCTGGATGCGCTTGTTCGATGGCGATATCGAAGCTTCGATGGAGGCTTTTCGCCAAATACTTGAAAAGGAAAGAACGAATCGACTTGCCCAATCCGGGATGATTTCTGCTTATGAAAAAAGAGGAGATATCCAAGCTGCAAAGCAGTTGGCGAAGTCTTTTCTTACGGATGAGCAGCCTTACATCCAATCTCTCGGCTACTTTCATCTGGGGCGATTGGCGATGGGGGAAGAAGAGTGGCCACTGGCCGAGCAGTACCTAAAGCGCGCCGAGCCAAGCAGCGACTGGCTTCGGGAGATTCCCATCTACCTGCAGCTTTGCGCAAGCAAGCAAGGAAAAGGCATCGCATGGGATGAGCTTTTGCAGTCCTAGACGGCTTGGCGGCAGGAAGATCCCCCATCGTTGCCGAATGTGAGGAGAGCCGTTTTTCATTTGCTCTGCTTTCGATTACGAGGTGACGATAGTTTTGAAACGATTACTTGTTGTAGACTTTGAGACGACGGGAAGCAACCCTCGCCAGGGAGATCAAATCATCCAGATCGGTGCTGTCGCCATCGAGGATGGAGAGATTGTGGAGAGTTTTTCGAGCTTGATCAATCCGGAAATGGAGATCCCGCCTTTCATCACGCAGTTGACCGGGATTACGGATGAGATGGTGAAAGATGCCCCCACCCTGGAGGACGTGTTCCCACGTTTTTTGCGCATGCTGGAGGGACGTGCTTTCGTCGCCCACAATGCCTATTTTGATCTCCAATTTTTACAAGAAGCCCTGCTGAGTCAGGGCTATTATACGTTTGACGGATATGTGCTGGATACGGTCGAATTGGCCCGTCTGCTATTGCCCATGCAAAACAGTTACAGGCTTGGGGAGCTCTCCTCAGACCTAGGCATTGCTCACGACCGTCCGCATCAGGCAGATAGTGACGCTGAAGCCACAGCCAAGCTATATCTGCATCTCGTCTTGCTTTTGCAAGCTTTGCCGCTGGTGACAATCCAAAGATTGCACATGCTGGTCTCTTCCTTTCGTTCTGATATTCATGTCCTGCTTCGCCACTTGGAGATGGAGAAGCTGGCTACGTTGCCAGACTTGGAGGAAAAGGGAACAGGAAAAGACGAGCAGATGTGGGATGTATACCGCCAATTGGCTTTGTACAAAAGGGAAGAAAAGCTGGAAGCATCTTTGAAACCAGTTGAATATAAAAATGCCGTAGACGGTAGCTTCGAGGAACTACTGGAAGAGACGATCGGGGAACAGGGCAGATTGCTTCATAATGTTCCGTCCTATCAGCGCCGAGACGCCCAGGAAGCCATGATGCAGGCCGTATACCAGTCGATGACCGACGGGGTCCATCTCTTGGTGGAGGCTGGTACGGGCACTGGGAAATCCTTAGGGTATCTTTTGCCTGGAGTGATCTGGGCTAAGCAAAATCAACAGAAGCTTGTGGTGAGCACAAATACCATCCAACTTCAAGAACAGCTGTTTCACAAGGAAATGGCAGCCTTGCAGGAGGCGTTGCCATTCCCGGTCACAGCCGCTACGCTCAAGGGAAGAGGCAATTACCTCTGTTTGCGAAAATTTGAACAAGCACTTGAGGAGCCGATCGAAGGAAGCAGTCAGGAGATCCGCCTGGTAAAAGGACAAATGCTCACCTGGCTGACGCAAACCAGGACGGGTGATGTGGAGGAGTTAAGCCTGCCAGCGACCGGTCAACTTTTTTGGCAGCAGGTGAAAAGTGATACGGGATCTTGCCTGAATCGAGCTTGTCCCTGGTTTAGCCGTTGCTATTACTTTCAGGCGAAGGAGCGGGCGCGGGAAGCGGATGTCATCATCGTCAACCACGCACTGCTGATCAGTGACATGCAGGCGGAAAATCGCATCCTGCCCCCTTATGAAGTGGCGATCATAGACGAGGCCCACCACCTGGAGGAAGCAGCGACGCAGCATCTGGGTAAGCGCCTGTCGACCACGGAGCTATTATTTTTAATGGAACGGGCTGTTGTGGATTCCGGCAGCTTGCTGCATCGTTATGTAGAGGAGTTGGCCCAGATCCTTCCCGAGACCAAGGAACAGGGAGAAGAATTGCTTGCGGAGCTGGGCAAGGAAATGTCCCCGCTGCGCGAACGCGTGCAGAAATGGACGACTTATGTGTATGATTGGGCATCCAGGAGAGCAGAAGAAACTACGGATGCGGGCCGTGAGACGGTGCGTTATCGGAGCGAAATGTTTACCGGGAAAAGCGAACGCATAAAAAAGGAAACCAGCAAGATCATTGAAGAGATGAGTGTTATTGCCAAAAAATGGGAAGTCCTCTGGCGCCTGATGAATACAGAGGAGAAGCCCTCTTTCTCTCTGCGCAGCCTGCTGACCGATCTGCACGGATTGATGCAGGAATGGCAGCAAGGAATGGAAGGACTTCATTTTTTCCTGTTGGACCAAGATCCGCAATACGTCTACTGGATGGAAGTAGAAAGCAGAATGGCACGCAAGCAGGTGCATTTTTCGGCGGCATTGCTCCAGGTATCCGAAGCTCTTGCGGAGCCGTTTTTCGGCGAAAAGCGAAGCGTAATCTTGACTTCAGCCACTTTGACAGTCAAAGACAGCTTTTCCTACTGCCTGACGCGTTTCGGCTTGGATCTGCTGCCTCAGGAGCGGGTGCGCACGCTTGTCCTGCCTTCGCCGTTCCATTACGAGGAGCAGGGACTCTTGCTTATCCCATCTGATTTTCCTCTTCCGGGAAAAGAAAGCGAGCAGGGCTATCTGGATTCAATCGTACAAGGCTGTCTCGATGTTGTTTTGGCGGCTCAGGGAAGGACGATGCTGCTTTTTACCTCGCATTCGATGCTGCGTTACGTGTACCAGGCCATGAAGGAGCGGTTGGCACTTGAGGAAATTCCTTATTCGCTGCACGGACAAGGGATAGACAGCAATAATCGCAGCAAACTGATCCACCTGTTCCAGACGATGGAACGCAGTGTGCTCTTCGGAACCAGTAGCTTCTGGGAAGGCGTGGACATACCGGGTGAAGCATTGAGCTGTCTGGTGATTGTCCGCTTGCCCTTTACACCGCCAAATCATCCAGTCTACCAGGGGCGGGCTGAGCTGTTGAAGGCTGCTGGAAAAAATGCATTCATGTCGATTGCTCTACCCCAAGCCGTCATCCAGTTCAAGCAGGGTGTAGGGAGATTGATTCGCCATCATCTCGATCACGGTGTTGTGGTGGTTCTCGATACTCGCATCGTCGAGTCGCGTTATGGCCGCATTTTTTTGCAATCCTTGCCACCATTTCAGGTCGAAAGCGGGCCATGGCCGACGCTTCGCCAGCAAATTCCCGCCTTTTTGGGTATGCTACCCTTGTCAGACTCATAAAATGAATCGATAGTCTCGCAAGGATTTAGGTGATAAAATACATGATAGGGAAAACGGGATGGACGTGCTTGTACGTGGTACTGTGCGCGATGTGGATGTTCAGCTGCTCTTCGATTGACGGCCATCTGCTGGATCAGGAGGTCATCAAGGTCGATGATCCGTTCGCCAGTGATGACGTGCGGGACTTTACCGGCATGGTGATCACCTATTTCGCACTTCCCCATGGGGAAAGCACCTTGGTCCGCTTGCCGTATCCGGACGCAAAAACAGTCCTGATCGATACGGGGAGCGAAGAGGACTGGCCGGTCTTGCAGGAGAAATTGCTCGAGCGCCAGTTGACGCGGCTGGATTATGTCATCCTTACCAGCGACCAGGAGGAACAAGCAGGCGGCTATCCGCTGCTTGCCGCCAACCTAAAGGTAGATACGCTAGTCATGCCGAAGCTGATCGATTACGTGATTCGTCATGCTATTTCCCTCAAGCCCGACCAGAAGCGGCTTGTATTAGCAGAAAATGAAGTTCTTTCGCTCAATGAGGCCGTTTCTATGAAAGCATTATCGCCCAATGAGCCGTTGTTTTTGTCACCGCAAAACAACTCGCTTGTTTTTTCATTGCAGCATGATCATTTGCGATTTTTGTTTACCAGCGGCATCAATGAACAGGCAGAGGAGCGGCTTTTAGAGCGCCATCCGGAAGATTTGCAGGCCGCTGTGTTAAAAGTGGGAGACCAAGGCAGCAATCAGGGCTCTTCTCAGCCTTTCTTGACAAAGGTGGATCCCCAGATTGCGATCATCCAGACAGGAAAATCGCGCGACAAGATGAAGGACTCACAGGCGGAAGTGCTGGAGAGGCTGGGAGAGTCATGGGCAGAAACCTATGTGACCGGCCAGGACGGGACGATTATCATCTTGTCGAATGGCAAGGCTTATCGTGTCTTGAAACAGCAGTAAAGAAAGGGGAAAAACCGTACGTGGCAAAACATGAAAAGATTTCGGAAGCGGTCGTTCGTCGCTTGCCGATCTATCTTCGGTACCTCTCCTATTTGCAGCAAGTGAATGTTACGACCGTTTCTTCTCAGCAAATGGGGATGAATTTGGACGTAAATCCGGCGCAAATAAGAAAAGACTTGGCCGCGTTCGGAGATTTCGGCAAAAAAGGGATTGGGTATGATGTGAATTATTTGGTGGAGAACATTCGCCAAATTTTGAAGCTCACCGAAGAGGTCCGTGTCGTGCTCGTCGGAGCGGGCCACTTGGGACATGCAATCAGCAATTACAATGCGTATATGAAAGACAATATGCGGATCGCCGCCATCTTCGACAACGATCCACAGAAGTGGGGTAAAGAAGTGGCAGGCATCCCGATTCAGCCGATGACCGATTTAGCGCAAACCATTCAGGACAAAAACATCAAGCTGGCGATTATGACCATTCCAGCGCCAGCAGCACAGACGGTTTGCGACCAATTGATCCAAGCGGGGATCAAGGGAATCCTGAATTTTGCCCCTACTACCATTCGGGTTCCCAAAGAAGTGCGGGTCCATTATGCGGATGTGACGTCCAACCTGCAGAGCTTGGCGTATTACCTTACATAGAGAACGGAGTGTACGTATGAAGAAGAAAATTTTGGTTAACGGAACAATCATTACGGTAAACAAGAACAATGAAGTCATTTTGGACGGCGCAGTTGCTTTTGAAAATGGAAAAATTACATATGTTGGTCCAACTCCCGAGGATTTGTCAGGCTATGATGAGGTTCTTGATCAAAAAGGGGATTACGTGCTTCCAGGTCTGATCAATACCCATGGTCACGCAGGGATGTCTCTGCTGCGTGGATATGCGGATGATACTCCCTTGCAACAGTGGCTGGAAGACAAAATGTGGCCGCTGGAGGCGCAGTTTACAGCAGACCATGTCAAATGGGGCACTCACCTTTCCCTGATTGAGATGATCCGCACAGGAACGACCACTTTTGTCGATATGTATGATCAAATGGACGAGGTGGCAAAAGCGGTAGATGCCTCCGGGATGCGGGCAAGACTATGCCGCGGCATGATCGGTCTGTGCTCGGAGGAAGAGCGTCAGATCAAGTTGCAGGATGCTACACGATTTGCGAAAGAGTGGAACAACCAGGCAAATGGACGGATCACGACTATGATGGCTCCCCATGCGCCTTATACCTGCTCGCCAGAGTTTATTACACAGATTATTGAGAAAGCGGACGAGCTATCCGTGCCGCTCCATATCCATATGTCAGAAACAGCGTTTGAGGTCGCGCAGAATGAACGGGAATACGGTTTGCGTCCAGTCGCGCATCTGGAAAAGCTGGGAATGTTTTCACGCCCTACCTTGCTGGCTCACGCTGTCCATTTGACGGATGAAGAGATCGATGTATTGGCAAAATATCAAGTAAAAGTGTCGCATAATGTGATCAGCAATCTGAAGCTGGCAAGCGGTGTCGCTCCCGTTCCGAAAATGCTGGAAAAAGGCGTTAGCGTCTCGTTGGGAACAGACAGCTCGGCAAGCAACAACAACCTTAATTTGTTTGAGGAACTGAAGCTGGCGGCTATTCTGCACAAAGGCGTCAACAACGATCCTGTCGCTGTGCCAGCGGACACTGCTTTGCGCATGGCAACTTTGAATGGGGCAGATGGTGTTTTCCAGGCGGATACTCTGGGCTCAATCGAGGTCGGAAAGCAGGCGGATCTGATCGTGCTGGACAGTCACCAAGCCCATTTCCATCCTGCGCATGAGCCGGTCTCCCATGTCGTGTATGCCGCAAACGGCCGGGATGTGAAGGATACCATCGTAGCGGGTAACTTCCTGATGCGCAATCGCGAGCTGCTGACCATCGATGAGGAAAAGGCAATCTTCGAAGCAAACCGCTTGTTCCAGCAACTGAAGCGATAAGAGGGTCTCGGGAAAGAGAAAGAATACTCCTGCCAGGTGTGGGACAGGAGTGCCAAGAAGTAGGTGTAGGTAGGGGAATTTGTTGAAGCTGTTGTGCCGTGCTCATTTTCGCCACAGTTCTGTCAGGGACCGGTGGCGAAAATGCAGTGTGGGTGTGTGATCAAGGTTGCGCAGCGGCGAGGATAATGCTGCCCAGGAGACGCGGTATTCCTGTAACAGAAACCCTAATACATCAGGAGATGTGGTTCGTTGCGACCACTTCACGCGCTCACCTCCTTCGGGTGTAAGCCTAGTATGACCGTCGATCCCCATGCTATGAGTAGCAAGATTTCCGTCCCGTTCTAAAACCTTCCCGTATAGCATAGGCTTACACAATAAACGGGACAGGGGGGAAGGGGACATGTACATCCGACCCAAACTGCTGTGGTGGGGTTTACCCGTCTTTTTGATCCTTTTTCTTGTCGGTATGGCGCTGGGGGCTGCCGGAAACCGGCAAGTGTTGGAAATAGCGCCTGAAATCCAAAAACCGGCTGATAAGGGTTACGCGGAGCAGATGGCATTGAAAGCACTGCTGGATCAATTGACCGATGCAAAAGAGCGGTCGTTTATCGTTTACATGAAAGAGAGCGTTTTGAATGGCCGCTATGAGCAAGAGCGGTTCCAATTGGCGGGGGAAATCGGGGGTCACAAGCTGGAAATCTCACGGGATCTAGACCAACCCGTCACTGTACAAATTGATGGAGAAAAACAAGATGATGCTGCATTGCCGTACGCGCTTTTCACCCCGCATGAACATGCAGAGCTTTTGAAAGGCGTATTGTCGCAAGCTGAGGCTACACCGGTCTTTGATCCGAGCGGTGAAGGCTGGAGGGGATATCGCATCACAGTGCCGTCTCAGGAGGTAACAAGCCTTCTGGACTTATGGCTAGGACCTTCCTTTCCGGTCAAGGAGCTTTCTCCTGAGCTGGCGAAGCAGATTGCAGTCGAGTATAAACTTTGGTACGATGAACACTCTGGACTCGTGCGTCAGTTGGAGATCGACTTGCAGCTCCAAACATCTGCAGGGCAGAAGCGGGATCAGCTTCGTTTTCGGTTGTAGTGGTATTTCAGTAAAGGAGTTCGTGGCCTGTGGTTGTTCGATGGATAACAGGTATCATCGCCGCTCTTCTTCTCATCGTCGCGGGGTGGGCATACCATTTGGCCTCCTCGGTGGTACAAGACAGGCATGACTTTGCTTCCAAAGTGCGCCTGTGGGTCTCAGAACGTACCACGATCGAGGAGATTGACGAGATCGATGAATACCGTGGCAAACAAAGCTATGCTGTCGTGACAGGCAAAAACCAGGCGGGAACCCCGGTTATTGCATGGCTGACAGAAGAACATGCCGTCGTGGATCGGCTGGACCTAGCCGTTCCCAAGAAAAACGTCGAGGATGCGATCAAAAGAAGCTACCCTGAGTCTCATGTGACCCGCATCGTTCCGGGAATAGATGGGGAACAGCGCTTTTGGGAGGTTACGTTGGAGGACCAGGACGGACGCTTTCATTACTTGCATTTCAATCTGTATACAGGCGAACTATTGACAAGCTATGTCCTGTCGCCCGTCTAACGAAGAAAAACGGAACACAGAGCAGTCGAGCAGGGATCAATCCTGCGTGGCAGCTCTGTTTTTTTATCCCTTGGCATGCTATCCAACATCTACATGGAAAATAGGATATACTCGTATGATATACTTGTAAGCGTTACGAAAGAGAGACGAATCGTAGGGGGGAGCAGGCTTTGCAATGGCGGAAATCGACGATAGGGTTATCTTTGCTGGCAACTCTGGCTCTTCTATTCGGAGTATGGTTTCTATATCAAAAACTCGAAATAGAATCGCCGCTGCGTGAGGAAATCGGTCAGTTGCAGTCTGCAACGCTGAATCACCTCGATGTCGGCAGAGAAAAGATCCAAATAGATCTAACGGTTACCAAACCTGATGCATTCCCGCAAGAATACCGGGAATTGATGAATACAGCTACGAAATTAGCTGGAGCGAAGCAAGTGGAAGTTCGTGTAGGCAACAAGTCTCAATCGATGCAGGGCATCTGGCAAAGCGGCCAGTTTGTTTTCAAAGAAGCGATGGATCTGCATCAGTACAGCCGAATACCGCAATTGGTAAATGAGTGGAAGTCCAGTCATCAGTTGGATGAGGTGTCCGCATTGATGGACGATGCGAACATTTATATCTACATGAAGAAAGGAACGGACGATTTTTATGCGATCGTCCCGCGTTCTGACGAAAAAGAGGTGACGGCCCGTGCATAAAGAATGGATGATAGGGATCGGTTCAGGAATCCTGATCTTCCTGCTGTTCCTCGGTATTAATATCACCCCGTTCTTGCTCCTGGCTCTCGTGATCGGGGTTATCTTTTTTATGTTGCAGCGCCATCAGAGCGGAAAAGGCGGGAATGTAGCCCTTGGCACAAAAGGTAAGCAGAAAAAGCATATGATTCCCAAATCGAATGTGCAGTTTGCCGATATTGGTGGACAAGAGCGGGCCAAAAAGGAATTGAAGGAAGCGCTTGATTTCCTAGTCTACAAGGATAAAATCGAGCAGTACGGTATTCGCCCGATGAAGGGTGTGCTTCTGACAGGTCCCCCTGGAACCGGCAAGACTCTAATGGCAAAAGCGGCAGCCAACTACACCAACTCCGCATTCGTGGCTGCCTCCGGTTCGCAATTCGTTGAGATGTATGTCGGAGTCGGTGCCCAGCGTGTACGTGAGCTGTTTCGGGATGCCAAAGCGATGGCGGAGAAAAACGGCCAGGACAGCGCGATTATTTTCATCGATGAGATTGACGTCATCGGGGGAAAAAGGGATGGTCAGCAGCAGCGTGAGTACGATCAAACTCTCAACCAGTTGTTGACGGAAATGGACGGAGTAGCGACCAGCGACAAGCCGCGCGTGCTCGTCATGGCTGCGACCAACCGAAAAGACATGCTGGATGCGGCGTTGCTCAGACCTGGGCGTTTTGACCGACATATCAGTGTAGACCTACCGGACAAGCCAGCGCGCGAACAAATTCTGACAATCCATACGGCGAACAAGCCGCTCGGTACGGATGTGGTCCTGGAGAAAATCGCGCAGGAGACCTTTGGCTTTTCTGGTGCGCAGTTGGAGAGTGTCGCCAACGAAGCGGCCATCTACGCTATGCGTGAAAGCAATGCGATGATCGAGGCGCGTCACTTCGGCTATGCAGTGGACAAGGTAATGCTGGGGGAAAAAGTAGACCGGGAAGCCTCGCTCGAGGAGAAAAAACGGGTAGCCTTGCACGAATTGGGCCATGCGATCGTCAGTGAAATCGTGCGCCCAGGTTCGGTGTCCCAAGTTACGCTGAGCCCGCGCGGAAAAGCATTGGGGTATGTGCGGCAGAATCCGATGGAGGATCGTTATTTGTACACCAAGGATGCGATGGAAAAACAGATCATGGTCAGCTTGGGTGGCGCCGTAGCAGAAGAGATCTACTATGGCGGCCGAAGTACAGGCTCCAGGAACGACTTCGAGCAAGCCCTAAATATGGCGCAGGAGATCGTACAGAGCGGGATGTCCGGTCTGGGTATCGTACACCTGCAATATGTGGATAAGAATCGGGTACATGAAGAAGTCGAGAACCTCTTGGATACGCTTCTTGCTAAAACTCGGAAGCTGCTGGGGCTCTACGATCCCGTATTCATCAACAGTTTGCAGACATTGATGGACGCGGAGGTATTGCAGGGTGACGAGTTTCGTGCCTTGCTCACCAAGTTCTCACCTGAAAAAGAACATGTCGCGGTCTAAATGCCGCATTCGAAAGCTGCTTTTCCAGACTTTACACTGGAAAAGCAGCTTTTTTGATGAAAATTTCGGTACACAAGTACCCGCTACCCAGACAGGTGAATACGCTACACAATAGTAACGTTGTCTCTGGACGGGAGGAGAGCTATATGGCAAATGTAAATCGACGAAAGCTAAATAAAAATTTGGGCAAAACGTATCGCAGCAACTTGCATGACATTCCACTGGTCAAGACGGACGGGGATTTGGTGGGAGATTTTGAACTAGAAGAAGAGCTTCTCTCTGACCAAGCAGATCCGTTTTTGTATCCCCCTTACCAAAAGAAGAAACAGAAAGGCGTATCGTCTAATCAGACAACCTTTACCAAGATGGTAAAGGAACGCACAGGGGATCGACCACAATCTTTTGTCTATACAGATGATCTGACCGATCAGGCGGTGACGACCGAGAAGATAGCCAATCGGGCCGTCGATGCGGCGAAAATCAAACCGGGTGTAGTCGATACCCTTTTGTTGAAAGATTATGCGGTCGATGCCTCGAAATTGGCAGATCAGAGTGTCACCAGCAGTAAAATCGCTCCGCAAGCCATCGTGCGCGATCATTTGAGTACGGGAATCATCAGCAGTGAGATGATTCAAAACCGGGCGATCTCCGGCGATAAGCTGATGAACAACAGTGTAACCTCAGAAAAGCTGGCTGACAATACCATCGATTCCATGAAGTTCAGGGATCGGTCCATTCAGACCAGACACATTGCAGAGCAGGCCATAACAAGAGAATGTATTCAAGATCAGGCGATTACGGCAGATAAAATCAAAATGGGTGGGATTCAAAAAGGGAATCTGGCAAATGATATCATCAATTCCGCCAAGTTGGAGGATGGAGCTGTCACCAGCAGCAAGCTTCGCGACGGAGGAGTCACGTCTGCGAAAATCGACGAGGAGGCAATAGAAGCACGCCATCTTCGAGAAGGCAGCGTCCAGCACCATCATCTAGCCGAGATGGCGGTGGACAGTGTCAATCTGATGACGGGATGCGTGGAAAACCAGCATCTGGCGTTTAATGCCGTTTATCCTCAAAACATCGCGAATAACGCGATTACCAGTGAAAAAATTAGCCCCTACTCGATCCTGACAGTTCATCTGGACCATGGGAGCATCACGGGAGATAAGATTGTCCGGGAATCCATCAGTAGCAACCATCTGCAACCATCCAGTGTGCAGACGACGCATCTGCATGATCAGGGGATTACCACTGCAAAAATCGGAGATCGGCAAGTAACTGCCAAGAAGATCGCTGACAAGACGATTACCGCTGATAAACTAGCCCCCCAGAGCGTTGGCAGTGAACAATTGAACAATGAAAGTATCCAGCGCTTCCATCTGGCAGATCATGCGGTCGTCAGTGAAAAGATCGCAGCGAGATCCATCGAAGAACAACATTTGACCGATCGACTGATTGGCTCTTCTCATTTGAATGACGCTGTTGTCCAAACACATCATTTGGCGGACCGGTCGATTACAACATCCAAACTTGCTGCGGAGTCGGTTTCCACGGATAAAATCACCAATCAGAGTGTGACAACCGCAAAATTGGCAGAACATGCAGTTACGACTTCCAAGCTGGCAACCGATGCGGTGAAGAGCCGTAATGTGACAAAAGCTGCGATAACCAGCGAGAAAATAGCTGATCATGCGGTTTTGGCACAGCATCTTTCAGCACAAGCGGTTCGCCAAGAGCATATCGCCCCATTGGCGATCGACCAAAGGCATATGCAAGATGCGGTCATCACAACGGAAAAACTGGCAGATGGTGCCGTAACTCCTGAAAAGCTCTCTTTTCGGCCTGTAGAAACGCACGTTGTCCAAGGGGAAACCCTGCAGCAATTTGGCTTCGCGCCGTTCCGATTCTCCGCCAATAAAAAGAGAGTGGATGTGACCATTCGCCTGCCGCAGCCCTATGCCAACCAACATTACTGTGTAGTTGCCATGACCAATCAGCCTGGTTGTCATGCATCGCTGAAATACAGTACAAAAACCACTTCTGTCCTGACGGTTTTCCGCACAAAGATTGGTCAGGAAAGCAATGGCTTGCTCCATTGGATTGCGTTGGGAGAAAAAGGGATGCCCATTGAGGGGTACGAAGCTTCCTACTCAAGTTGGCAGGATGAGGAAGAGGAACCAGCTGACGAGTTGTTTGCGGAAGAGGAAGAGGTACCTGCTGATGAACTGTTGTTGGTAGAGGAAGAAGAACCTGCTGACGAGTTGTGGATGGAAAAGGAAGAGGAATCTGCTGACGAGTTGTTGGCGGAAAAGGAAGAGGAACCTGCAGCCGAGTTGTTTGTAGAAGAGGAAGAATTGCTGTTCGATCTGGAGCAGGAAGTAGTATTGGAGACACCGGACAGCAAAACGGATACAAGCGAAGAATTATGAGGTTATAAAGCATAGAGCCTTTCTTTTTCAGAAGGGCTCTTCTGGTATTTTCCAAGAGACAGCTTCAAATTGCCCACGCATAAGAAGCAGGAAGACCAGATAGGGCTGGTCGAGGAAAAAGGGGAGATAAGCGAAGGCATTTGGGATCTTGGCCCAGGAGCAATGGAAAAGGTGGAACCCGAACTTAGCGGTCAACCCTGAACCACTTCTTCGAAATGGCTGCTTTTGGCCGCGGTTCCACCTTTGAAATGGAGCCGCACAGGGATGACCCACAGTAAAGATCCCAACCCGCCGAAGCGTTCTTCCCTTTTTCCTCCCCTCCACTGTAGCTGGATAACCACTACACAAAAGCAAAAAAGTAAACATAATATAATTACGGTAAACAAGGATAGCAAACCCTTCTGCTGTTCTCGTTGATCTTTCCCACATGCCGATAGTATAATTGTTAGGTATACCAAGCATCTCATGCAAGGTAATGGCAAATGGAGGGAAAGTGATCCGATGTTGACGACCATTGCCCAAGTAGGGCAGCATGTTGGACAAGAAGTAAGAATAGGTTGCTGGCTTTATAACAAGCGCAGCAGCGGTAAAATACAATTTCTTCAGCTTCGTGACGGTTCCGGGTTTATTCAGGGAGTTGTCGTGAAAGCTGAGGTTGGGGAAGACGTCTGGGAGAATGCTTCCAAATTGACCCAAGAAAGCTCGTTGTACATAACGGGTATCGTACGTGCCGACGACCGTGCTCCAAGCGGCTATGAACTGACAGTGACAGGTGTGGAAATCATTCAAATCGCACAGGATTATCCGATCTCCCTGAAAGAGCATGGGGTCGATTTCTTGATGGATCACCGCCATCTCTGGCTGCGTTCTCCGCGCCAGCGTGCTGTCATGGCAGTCCGCTCTGAAGTGATTCGCGCTATGTACGAATTTTTCCAGGAAAACGGCTTCTACAAAGTAGATCCACCGATCCTGACGCCTACTTCTGCAGAAGGTACGACCAATCTGTTCCATACGAAGTATTTTGACGAAGATGCCTATCTGTCCCAATCCGGTCAGTTGTATATGGAAGCAGCCGCTATGGCTCTGGGACGAGTCTATTCGTTTGGCCCTACCTTCCGTGCAGAAAAATCCAAGACCCGCCGCCACCTCATCGAATTCTGGATGATCGAACCGGAGATGGCGTTCGTGGACCATGAGGAAAACCTGCGCATCCAGGAAGCATTTGTTTCTCATGTCGTGCAGTCCGTACTGAAAAACTGCCAACTTGAACTGAAGACACTGGAGCGCGACACCAGCAAACTAGAAAATGTGGTAGGTTCATTCCCGCGCATTACATATGATGACGCAATCAAGCTGCTTCAGGAAAAAGGCAGTGAAATCAAGTGGGGCGATGACTTCGGAGCGCCTGACGAGACGTTGATCGCCGAGCATTATGACAAACCGGTGTTCATCACGCACTATCCGACGGAGATCAAGGCCTTCTACATGAAACCGCATCCTGACAGACCAGATGTAGTTCTTTGTGCGGATCTGATCGCACCTGAGGGCTATGGTGAGATTATCGGCGGAAGCCAACGCATCGATGATCCAGAGCTGTTGGAAAAACGTTTTGCCGAGCATGAGCTGTCAGAAGAAGCGTACCGTTGGTATCTGGATCTGCGCAAATACGGAACAGTTCCTCACTCCGGCTTCGGCTTGGGTCTGGAGCGGACCATTGCCTGGATTTGCGGGTTGGATCATGTGCGCGAGACGATTCCGTTCCCGCGCATGCTGAACCGCCTCTATCCGTAAACGGGTTTACGTCTTATGTCCCGAAATCACCCTGTTGCTGGCTGGCAGCAGGGTGTTTCTGTCCCAAAAAAAGGTGGCGACTGTGCGCAGCATCCGAGTCATTCCAACCCAGAGGAGACGTTGCTTCATGGATTCCCATATTTTGCAATTATTGCAAGAGGGTGCGACTTCTGTATCCAATTTGCTTTTAAAAATGTATAAACGCATGTCGTTGGCAGACGAAGAGATGATGCTGATCATCCACTTGTTGTCCTTTCAGCAGGAAGGCAATCGTTTTCCGACATTGGCAGAGCTAGAGGAGCGGATGTCGATCGGCAGCGTTCGGTTGATTCAATCTCTGCAGAAGCTGTTGAAAGAAGAGTGGATTGCTATCGATGAATACAAAGATGAGCAGACTGGCATGCGACATGAGCAGTACAATCTGACTCCCTTGTACCGAAAGCTGTACAATGCCTGGCGTGAACAGCAAGGCGCAATGCCTGGCAGCACTTTCAGTGAGGTTGCGGCTTCGCTGGAGATGGAGCCGGTGGGACTCTATACACGGTTTGAACAGGCTTTTGGCCGTCCATTGTCCCCGATCGAGGTCGAGAATATCCACATGTGGACACAGCAGGATGGCTATCAGGAGGACCTGATCTTGACAGCCCTGCGCGAAGCAGCTACGGTGGGCAAATTGCACATTCGCTACATCGACCGCATTCTCCTAGAATGGCAAAAGCAGCAGATCACGAGTGTAGAGCAGGCTCGTCATTACAGTTTGCAGTTTCGCCGACAACAGACAACCAAAGATCATCGGCAACCGCTTTGATTGGAAACAGTCAAAGCGGTTTTCTTGTTCCCTGTACACGTACCCATTCACAGCCCGTGTCATAGCATATTACGTAGATGTTCGCTGCCGGCACCCGCTTCGATTTTGACGAGGACATGTAGGAAGACCTGAAGCGGAAGGCAGAATGCTGGAGGTATGGTAGATGGAAAAACGAAAAAAGTGGGATTTGCCACATTGGGTAACACCGGGTGTATTTTCCGGCAAGTATGTTGTAGATGAAGCGGTGGAGCGGATTACGAGCTTCAAGCCAATGGAAATCACCTTGCAAAAACCATCGAGCAGCGAGAAGCAGGAGGATGAAGCCTGTAAGGAAGAGATGAAACAGGTAGAAGAAAAATTGATGGAGCAAATTCAGCAGCTGGAAGTCAAACTGAACGAAGCGAAGGAGCAATTCGCTGCTGCAGAAAAGCGTTGGCAGGCAGCGGAAGAGACACAAGCCAAGGAGAGGCAGCATCTCTATCAGGTCGTCCTGTCCTTGAAAAAGGAGTGGGAGAACGAACGAAATGCAAATCGCGATCATTAGTCCAGGCCCGTTCGCGGTTCCGCCAGTCAAGGGCAGTTCAGTAGAGCATGATATCGATGAAGTGACAAAAATGATCGATCCCGAGCATCAAGTGACGATCTATACCCGCAAATGCCCTACCTATCCGAAATCAGGCGTGGAGGAAAATCGGCGATTTGTCCGATATCGCTATCACGGACCAAAACCGTATTTGAAAAAGATCATGAATCATCTGCGCAGGCATAAGCCAGACGTCATTATGGTGGAAAATCGGCCACAGTACGTACTGGTATTGAAGCGTCGATTTCCCGGAATACCAGTTTTTGTAAATATGCACTCTCATGTGTATGCATCTCCCGCGATGATTAGCAGAAAAAACATGAAGCGGGTGGTGCGGCTGACAGACGGATTTATCACGAACAGCGAGTATTTGCGACGTTATTTCATGAAAAAATGCAAGATCCCGGCAGCGAAGATTCAGGCTGTCTATCTCGGGGTAGATGTCACGCCCTATCAGCAAGCCAAACTCCATTATACGGTCATGAAGCTGCGCAAAAAACTGAATTTGCAGCCGGAACACCGGGTACTTTTCTATGCGGGAAGATTAATGCGGGCAAAGGGCGTTCACGTGTTATTGCGGGCTTTTCGGAAGGTAAGTGAGCAAGATCCGATGGCGAGATTAGTCATCGTGGGAGGTACTGGATACGGCAGCAATCGCTTGAATCCGTATGTGCGGGAGTTGAAGAAGCTGTCGAAGCCGCTTGGAGACAAGGTGAAGTTCGTAAAATTTGTCCCGAGTGCACAAATGCCGCTTTATTTCCAGATCGGCGATGTTGTGGCGACTCCATCCGTTTGGCAGGAAGCCTTCTGCCGCGTGAATCTTGAAGCGATGGCTTCCGGCAAGCCTGTAATTACGACACCCCGCGGAGGAATCGGGGAGGTCGTAACGCATCAGGGAAGCGGTTTTCTTATTCCGCCTAAGGAGTGGAAGCAGGAGCTTCCTGCTGTCTGGGAGGTGCTCTGGAAACATCCTCAGATCAGGAAAGAGATGGGGAAACAAGCGTTGAGCAGAGCCAAGCAGTTCTCCTGGTACGCGACGGCACAGGGCTATCTCCGTGTATTTGAACAGGTGGTAGAGAAGCGCAATTCCAGCAAAACACAAAGAAAAGAACTGCTGCGGGCGGGATAGGTCAAAGCCTTTTCTTGCCCCAGGTTGGACGTTTGCCCTGTCCAGATATGTAACTGTGCATACGTTATAAGTATCGCAGAGCACATCTGGGGAGTGATATTTGTGAAAGGATTAATCTTATGTGCTGGCCGTGGCACACGACTGCACCCTTTTTCCTATTCGCAGCCCAAAACCCTCCTCCCAGTGGCCAATCATCCAGTTTTGCACTCTTGCATCCGCAAGTTGCGTGAAGTGGGTGTCCTTGACATCGGGATCGTCATTCACCCTTCCCAGGTACAAATTCCACCGCTTGTAGGTGATGGTAGTCAATTCGGGGCTACCATCACCTTTATAGAACAAGAAGTTCCCTTGGGAATCGCACATGCCGTTCAACTGGCGCAACCATTTTTGCAAGACGAACCGTTTATCCTGCTGCTAGGTGATAACTTGTTAATGGATTCGCTGCATGGGCTGACAGGTATTTTTACAAAAGATCAAACGGATGGTGCGGTAATGGTTAGTGAGGTAGAGAGACCTCAGGATTATGGGATCGCCGAGGTAAAGGAAGGGCGCCTCATAGGTGTGGAAGAGAAGCCGAAGCAGCCGAAGAGCAATCTGGCCGTCATCGGTGCGTATCTGTTCACCAAACCGATCTTTGACTCGATCGCTTCCCTGCAACCATCAGCCCGAGGCGAATATGAGATTTCAGACGCGATTCAATCCATGATCGATCGAGGCTATCATATTGCTCACGTGACCACGAACGGCAAATACTCGGACGTTGGTACGATCGATCGCTGGTTGGAAGCAAATCGCTGGATGTTGGAGAGAGAGTTTGGGGAGACGTACCACGTCGGTGCGACGAGTACCTTGGAAAACTGCGAAATTATTGGTCCCGTATTGATTGGCGAGGGTTGTCACATCAAAGACTGCAGAATCGGGCCTTTTGTCTCCATTCAGGACGGCGTCCGTTTGGAAAATTGCGCCCATATTGAAAACAGCATATTACTAGAGCAAAGCACGGTTCTAGACGTCGCCTGGAAAGTGACGGACAGCGTGTTTGGTCGGTCCTCTCATTTAACAGGTCAATCTGCTGACAGCATTGGCGTATTCATTTTAAGCGACAAGTCTTCGATGCGAATACCTGCTGTCAAGAGGGAGGAGTTATGAGTCCGACCTTTACTGTTGTCATTCCGACTTATAATCGGGAGAATTTTATTCGCAAAGCCATATCCAGTGTCATGAGCCAAAAATCAAAAGACTGGAAACTTCTGATCATGGATGATGCTTCTACAGATAAGACCAGAAAACAAGTGGAGAAATACCTGTATCATCCCAATGTGGCTTACTACCGCATGGAAAAGAACGCGGGAATATCCAAAGTGATGAATAAAGCTCTTTCCATGATCGATACCCCATATATGCTACAACTTGACTCCGATGATTGGCTGCCCAGACAAACCCTGTCCACCATCAAAAAATACATCCGAGAAAGCAGACCCAAAACGGCCCTCTATTACGGAAATATAAAAATATGGAGGGTCAAACGTGGGAAGTACCACACTCCTTTTCTCGTAAAACACAAACATTTTCGCAACAAATACGAGTTCTTAAAGTACAACCGCTGGATGGTCGCGCCGCGCTGTTACCGGGTAGCGGCTCTGCATGATGTAGGGGGATGGGACACCTCTGACAAGTACGAGGGGCGCATCATGGAGGATCGGCGGATCATCCTTCGATTGATCGAGAAATACCCTGTTCGTTTTATCAATGAAAAGCTGTATAACCGGACCAAGCACAAGGGACAACTCACAGACCCGAAAATGAAAAGAAAGCGGAATTATCTGCGCAGAAAAACGTTTAACTATTACCTGAAGCGTTGGGGGAACCATTACCGGGCAGTGTACGGCTACCGAGATGGATATCTGATCATTAAGCGGTTGAAGAAAGTGAGGCGGCGGCGTCGATGACGAAAGCACTTGTAACAGGATGTGCTGGGTTTATCGGTTCACATTTGACGCAGCGTCTGCTCCAGGACGGAGTTGCAGTGATCGGGATCGACGGTTTTCTCGACAACTATGACGTAGCTGCCAAACTACGCAACCTGGCGGAGATTGGTACGCATCCTGCCTTTACCTTTCATTCCGTCATGCTCCAGTCACAGAGGTGGGGAGAGTGGTTAGACGGCGTAGATGTCGTCTATCATCTGGCTGCCCTTCCCGGAGTACGCAGCAGTTGGGGGTCCGCCTTTTCCGAATATGTCAATCACAATATTTTGGTGACCCAGTCATTACTGGAGGCTTGCTTGAAGCTTCCGAAGCCTCCTGTCGTCGTAGCCTCATCTTCGTCTTCTGTCTATGGAACGATGGAACAAGGTCGGACGGATGAACAAACGCCGCTACGGCCGATCTCTCCCTACGGTGTCACCAAAGAGTCGATGGAACAGATCTGCCAGGTGTATGTAAAAGCCTTTGGCTTACCGGTTACCATGCTCCGATACTTTACGGTCTACGGCCCGAGGCAGCGCACGGATATGGCTCTCCACCGCTTTTTCAGTCAAATGCTGAAAGGGGAGTCAGTCACGATATACGGTGATGGGCAACAAAGTAGAGACTTTACCTTTGTTACGGACGCTGTAGAGGCCAATTTGCTCGCTGCCCGCCATGCGTCACCCGGGGATATTTTCAACATCGGCGGCGACCGCGAAATCAAGTTGATCGATGTATTGAACATGATGGGACGGCTTTTGCAAACAACACCCAAGATTAAGTATGCAGCCAGCTCCGTTGGGGATTCCTTGCGTACCTGTGCGGACATCAGCTTTGCTCAAGCCAAGCTGGGCTACCGGCCATGTGTAGGGCTGGAGGATGGACTCCGGATGCAATTGGCCAATTTGCGTGCCCAGAACAATGGATAAGAACGAATGACAGGAGGCCGGGTTATGCATCGTGTCCTCGTATACCGCAGAAAGTTTCTTCCGAAGAGCGAAACTTTTATCTACGAACAATTACTCGGCCATTACCGGGTCAAACCGATCGTGCTGACACGCCAACGTCAACGAAATAAAAAGCTGTTTCCCTACTCGCCGGTCTACGTCCGCAAGCGTATGACCGGCCTCTCTACATGGCTGCGCAAAAAGAAAGTCGACTGTCTGCATGCGCGATTCGGTCCGGCAGGCTTGGAGCTGCTCCCATACGCTCTCCGCACCAAGCTACCCTTGATCACTTCGTTTCATGGCTTCGATGCGACGAAGAGAGTGCGAGAGAACCCACACTACCGCCGTTCGCTAAAACGGCTTTTTTGGCATGGGAAAGCCTTTACTGTAGTCAGTAAGCACATGAAGAATCGATTGATGCGTTTGGGCTGCCCGGAGAAAAAAATAACAATGATCCGCTCAGGCATTGATTTGCGGAAATTTCCGATGCAGCCGCGGCAAGATGTCGCAAACGGCGAATACCGGCTTCTGAGCGTAGGACGGTTGACGGAGAAAAAGGGGATGGATACCTTAATTAGGGCTTTCAATCGCGTGCGAGTACGTTTTCCGCATGCCAAACTTGTCATCGTGGGAGATGGAGAAGAACGGAAAAAGCTTCGCCGGCTGGTGAAAAAATATCGGATCGAAAAACAGGTTGTGTTCAAGGGTGCGCTTCCGCATGACCGGGTTCAAAGGGAACTTGCACGCTGCCATCTCTTCGTCATTGCCTGCAAAACGGCGCGCAATGGCAACCAGGAGGGAATCCCCAACGTGCTGATGGAGGCGATGGCAACAGGGAGACCCGTTATTTCCACCTATCATGCAGGAATACCGGAGCTGATCGAACACAAGGTGACTGGCTATCTCGTGCCGGAGCGTTCCGTGGCGAAGCTGGCCCGCATGATGGAACACGTCATGACATCGAAAGGAGAATGGCCGCAGATCGTCTCCCAGGCCCGGGGAAAGGTAGAAAAAAACCACGATGTCTTAAAGCAGCGGGCCAAACTGGAAGATCTATATCTGCGCGTGATGAAAAAATGATGGGGTGAAAGAATGAAGGTTGCCGTAATTGGTACTGGATATGTAGGCTTGACGACGGCGGTATCCCTGGCGATGAATGGACATGAAGTACAGGGTATTGACGTGAACGTAGCAAAGATCGAGCAATTGTCCAATGGGCAATCTCCGATATACGAACCAGGGTTGGAGCAGGCTTTGCTAGACATGCTTGATCAACGGAAAATCAGCTTTTCCACAGATTTGCAGGTAGCAGGGGATGCGCAGGTTGTCTTTGTTTGCGTAGGCACTCCGGAAGCAGAAGATGGAGAGGCGGATTTACGCTATTTGCACGAGGCGTTGCGAGATATTGCAGCCTGGCATTCCGTCCGTTTCGCTGAGCGGATCGTGGTGATCAAAAGCACGGTGCCAGTCGGAACTGGGGATCAGGCGGCTGATCTTCTGCGCCATAGCTCCGGACTGCCGGTCGTATCCAATCCCGAATTTTTGCGTGAAGGGTGCGCGTTGGAGGACGCCTTGCATCCATCCCGTATCATCGTGGGTGCTGATAGCGAGGAAGCAGTAGCTGTGATGCAACAGCTCTACAGCGGGCTTGCAGCACCGTGGGTCATTACGACACGAGCCAATGCGGAATTGATCAAATACGCCTCGAATGCGTTCCTGGCGGCGCGAATTTCCTTCATGAATGAACTAGCCCGTTTGAGTACAGTGCTCGGTACGGATATAACCATCGTTGCGAATGGTATGGGTCTGGACAGCAGAATCGGACCGCAATTTCTCGGCTCCGGTGTAGGCTATGGCGGCTCCTGTTTCCCAAAAGATACGATTGCCTTGCTCAAACTGGCGAAGCAACAAGGCATCACTCTCTCCCTTCTGGAAAAGGTACGAGAAGTAAACGCCTCTCAGCCCGTCTGGTTTTTTGAACAGCTAGCCAAAAAACTACCTGATCTCTCAGGAAAACGCATCGCGGTTCTGGGACTCGCATTCAAGCCGGACACAGACGATATTCGAGAAGCGCCTTCGCTGATTATTCTTGCGAAGCTGCAAGCTGCTGGGGCAAGGATAGCCGCATATGACCCTATTGCCTCGAATGTTGTTGAGACATTATTTTCTGACGTAGACTATGTATCGACACCAGAGGAAGCATTCGACGGCGCACATGCGGCTGTTCTGGTGACCGAGTGGCGCGAGTGCGTCGAATTGGATTGGCAGATGATCATGGATCAGATGGTGCAGCCGCTGCTCTTTGACGGCAGGAATGCCTGGCCGAAGAAAGCATTGCAGACCGCGGGCTTTTTCTATCAAGGCGTGGGAAGAAGCTGACTCCTCCATAGTGGGGTAGTTGGCTTTTTTGTTTTTTTCAAGAAGAGATTTACATGTCAATTTGAACCAAGAGGGAGAATACGATACGATACAGATAGTAGATAACAGTTGAATCGAGAAGGAGTGATCGTTTTGAATAAAAGCAAAACGTTGCCGAAACGTAGTGAAATTCCAGCTGAGCAAAAATGGCGATTGGAGGATATGTATCTGACCGATGCAGCTTGGGAAGAGGATCTGCAGAAAGCCAAGAAGTTATCGGAGGAAGTCGCTGCGAAGAAAGGTACATTGGGCCAGTCCGCCAAGCAATTGCATGAAACACTCACCCTGCAGGACGAACTGCTACAGACGGTGGATCAGGTATACGTCTATGCCCGGATGAGACGCGACGAAGACAATGCAAACAGTACGTATCAAGGTCTGACAGATCGTGCTACGGCACTCAGTACGCAATCGTACGGGGCTATTTCTTACATACAGCCAGAGATCCTGGCGATTCCGACTGATACGTTGAAGCAATGGCTTGAGCAGGATGCAGAATTGGCTCATTACCGCATCATGCTGGACGAAATTACCCGTTTCAAGCCCCATACGCTGTCCACAGAGGAAGAAGCACTCTTGGCCAACATGAGTGAAGTGGCATCGGCTCCCTCCAAGATTTACGGGATGTTGAACAATGCAGACATCAAATTCCCGATGATCACCGATGAAAATGGTGAAGAAGTGGAGTTGACCAAAGGGCGCTATACCCATTTTATGGAAAGTCAGGACCGTCGTGTGCGCAAAGAAGCGTTCGAGGCCTTATACAGCACCTACGGCAAGTTCCGCAATACCATTGCCGCCTCCCTTACTTCATCGGTTAAGGCAGATGTGTTCTATGCCCGTACTCGCAAGTACCCGTCCGCGCTCTATTCCGCCTTGTTCGCGGACAATGTGGATGTATCGGTGTACGACAATCTGATCGCCACGATCCGCGAGCATTTGCCTTTGATGCACCGCTATATCTCGTTGCGCAAAAAGGTGCTTGGCTTAGACGAACTCCATATGTACGATCTTTACGTCCCGATCGTCCCTGAGGTGGACATGAAGATCCCGTATGACCAAGCTGTTCAAACAGTTAAGGAAGCTCTGCATCCGCTCGGGGAAGAGTACGGAAAAGTGCTGGAAGAAGGGTTTTCGAACGGCTGGATTGACGTCCATGAGAATGAGGGCAAGACAAGTGGAGCCTATTCGTGGGGAGCGTATACGACTCATCCGTACGTCCTGATGAATTATCAGGACAATGTCAACAATATGTTTACCCTTGCTCATGAGATGGGACACGCGCTGCATAGCTATTATTCAAACAAAAATCAGCCTTACACCTATGCGGGCTATAAAATTTTTGTTGCGGAAGTAGCTTCTACCTTGAATGAGGCCCTCCTGATGAACCATCTGTTGGAGACCACGGAGGATAAGCAGCAGCGGATGTACCTGATCAACTACTATCTGGAACAATTCCGGGGGACCGTATTCCGCCAGACGATGTTTGCAGAGTTTGAAAAAATCGTCCATGCCAAAGAAGAGGCGGGAGAACCGCTCACCGCAGACAATCTCAATGAAATCTACCGCGAATTGAACATCGCGTACCATGGACCTGAAATGGTCATTGACAAAGAAATTGATCTTGAGTGGGAACGAATCCCGCATTTTTACCGCCATTTTTACGTGTACAAATACGCCACAGGGTTTTCTGCCGCGACGTCTCTCTCCAAACAGATCCTGGAAGAAGGCCAGCCAGCTGTGGAGCGTTATCTCCAGTTTTTGAAAGGCGGCAGTTCAGACTACCCGCTCAATCTGCTGAAAAATGCTGGCGTCGACATGACATCGCCAGACCCCATCCGGGAAGCATTGGCTGTCTTCAAATCGTTGCTCGAAGAGATGGAGCAGCTTACTGGACAAAAATAAAAGAGAAGCATAGGAACAGTCGGAGTATGTGCTCCGGCTGTTTTTTATTTACAAAATATGGTGTGCCTCCGTCTTGAGGAGGAGAAAAAGTTCCAACCCTTGACTGTTTGGGACTAAGGGAAAAACTGGCACAATAACGCAAGGGAAAGATTGTAAGTCAAATGGAGGAATATACGTGAAAAAACAAGCGACAATCGTTCTTGCGTCACTCATGCTCGTGACAGCAGGTTGTAGTTCACTGCCCGAGGCGGCTAGCCAGGAGAATGTGAAGGCAAAAGTAGTGGAAGTGGTAACCGTAAAACCCCAATCTGAAGCGGTCGTGATGCAAATGACCGGGATCATAGAGGCAAAGAGAGAGGCCGTCCTGCCCTTTGGAGCGGGAGGAACGATTGCATCCATCGGTGCTGCCAAAGGGGCGCACATCGCACAGGGTCAGCTTTTAGCCACTCTGGATACGCAATACTACCAAAAGGAAGTGGAGGCGGCCGCAAGTCAGGTACAGGAAGCTGCAGCGCGCAAGAACAAAACCTTGAAGGGCGCTAACGAGCAGGCGATCGAACAGCAGCAATTGCAGGTGACGAGTGCACAAAACCAGTTAGCGAAGGCAAAAGAAGACGTTGCAGTAGGAGAGAGACTTTTTGCGGGTGGGGCAATCTCGCAAAGTGAAATGGATGAGCGTAGACGAAATTTGACAAGTGCAGAGATCAGTGCTCGAAATGCGCAATTGGCATTAGACTCCTTGCGTAGGGCTGCCGAGCCAGAAGACGTGGCCATCGCGAATGCATCCATCTCACAGGCGGCAAGCCAAGTAGAGCGGGCGAAAAAAAGTATGGATGACGCGAGAATTGAGGCACCTTTTGCTGGGACGGTGGTAGACATCTACAAGCAGATCGGCGAGCAAGTATCGCCGGGTGAACAATTGATTCATCTGGTCGATCTGTCTGAGATCAAGGTGACGCTAGATGTGACGAATGATCAGATCGGACTGTTCACTAAAAATGCAAAGGTTGAAGTGATATCGCAGGAGGGTCAGAAAGGGGAAGGAAACGTGTCCTTCGTCGCTCCGGTCATGGATAAGCAAACCGGGAAATACCGTGTCGAGGTAACGGTAGCCAACCCGGATGAATCCTGGCGCGGCGGGATGATGGCTACGGTAAACGTCCCCCGCAAGATCGAGGGATTCCTGGTACCTTTGGAAAGCGTGGGAGTCAGTCAAGCAGACCACTATGTCTTGGCCGTTGTCGATGGCAGCATCGTGAAAAAAGAAGTGAAGACAGGACAGTTGGCTGATGATCAGATCGAGATCTTGTCCGGGATCGCTGCTGGTGACCAACTTCTAAAGAGAGGCATTACCTTCTATGTAGAGGGACAAAAAGTGGAGGCGAAAGGGGAATAAGCAAGCATGATTCGGATGATTCTCTTTTTGCTAAAACGTCGGCTGATCGTCTACCTGATCACGTTTATGATCGTGTTAGTCGGGATGGTCTCCTTGTTTAGCTTCAATATTGAATTGGTACCCAAATCCAATTTTCCGTGGCTGAATGTCGCTGTGAGCGGTGGTGCGCTACCCCCGGAAGAAATGGAAGAAAAAGTAACAAAGAAGATTGAACAAGAGTTGAAATCGATCTCTGGAATCAAAGAATACTCCTCCAGAACGAGTACAGGAAGCTCTTCCATCCAGATTATCGCGGAGGAAGGGCAAGGGGAGCGAGTCAAGCAGGAAGTGCAGACGGCGGTAAACAGGGTACGAAATGACTTTCCGAAAAGCGTGGATCAAGTCACCGTCGACCAGGCCAATCTAGGGGACGATCAGTTGATTGAATACGCCCTAGTAGGTGCAGATCCGCAAGCCATGCTCAGCCTCGCCATGACATCCATCAAGGATCGCATCGAAGCTGTGCCCGGTGTCAAAGAAGTGACGGTATCGGACCGCAGTTTTGAGAACAAGATCGCAGTCACTTTGCTGCCGGATCGACTGAACGCATATCAAACGACTCCGGCGCAAGTGATCGCCCAGCTGCGAGAAACCAACTGGAAGCAAGCAGTGGGGACGTTGGAGAATACCGGTTTTGACACTGTCGTGATGATGGATAATTCTTACAGCACCGTGCAAGAAATGAATCAACTCATGATTGAGACACCAAAAGGCGCAGTTGCTCTGAATCAATTGGCAACCCTCGAGGATTTACGGGGCAAGGTGAAGGACTCGGTCGCATTGACGAATGGCGGAGTGTTCGTCAACCTCTCCGTGAAACGCTCCGAGGGAAGTGACCTGATCACGACGCAGGGCAAGGTAGAAGAAGTGGTCAAGGAGATCAATGCCGAGGCCGGTGGCCAGTATGAAATGAAGGTCATGTTTGAGGCCGTTTCCTATATTGAACACGCAGTCAGCAATCTGAGCCGGGAATTGATGATCGGCGGCTCTCTGGCGATTATCATTTTGTTTCTTTTCTTACGCAACTGGCGTGTCACACTGGTCATTGCCACGACCTTGCCGCTGTCAGCACTGATGACGTTCATTGCCATGAAAATTGGCGGCTACAATATCGATATGGTGACGCTGATTTCACTCAGCTTGTCCGTGGGCTTGATCGTTGACGCAGCCATCGTCGTCCTGGAAAGCATTTATCATTTCCGGGAAAGAGGGGAAGCACTGTCTCAGGCGATTGTCAAAGGAACACGCGAGGTCTTGACGCCTGTCTTTACGTCCCAGTTGACCATCATTGTCGTCTTTTTACCGCTGATATTTGCGGATTTTGAGGATTGGCTCAAACCGATTCTGGCGACGATTGCGTTTACCGTCACCTCAGCCATCATTGCATCTACGATAGCAGCCTTTTTCTTCGTACCCGTGTTCTCCGATCGCTTTTTGCAAAATGACAAGAAGGTATCCCTGGAGGGAAGCGGGAAGGATCATGTGATCGTCAGAGCGTTTCAACGCTTGCTGAAATTTGCGCTGCGCCATCGGGTCAAGACGGTGATCGCTGCCGTACTGCTTTTATTCGCGTCCGGGTTTTTGATGCCGTTGATGAAGATGGGGCAGGGCATGGATGTGAACGAAAACCTCGTCTTTGCACAAATTACCATGCCGAAGGGTTCTACCCTGGATGTGACACAGCGTGCCTCTCTGGAAGCAGAAGAGAATTTACGGCAACTGGAAGAAGTGACAGATGTCTTCTTCTTTGCAAACAAGACCTCTTCCGAAATTTTTATTCGCCTGAAAGGGAAAAAAGAGCGTACCCGGGATAAGGAAACGCTGACTCAGGAAATCAACGAGCGGCTCAGATCGGTGCCAGGCATCGAGAATATTTCGACCGCGTTTGGCGGACAGCAGACGGAAGCCCCGATCCAATTGGACATCAAAGGGGATGACATGGATCAGATGGCAGGCATCGCCAAAGACGTGGAAGGGATGTTGGCGACGATCGAAGGTGTCAACAATATCCGCAATGATGTTCAAGAGGGAAAAGAAAAAGTCACGTTGATCCCCAAAGAAGATGCTTTGGCCCGATTTAATGTGGATCACCGTTCCTTGCTTCAGCAAATGAGCACGATGCTGGGTACGCAAGCGATCACCGTGATATCCAAGGACGGATTGGACGTAGACGTCGTAGCCAGGATGCCGGAGAACTGGTTGAAGCATCCTGAGCAGCTTCGTCAGATTATGGTCACTTCCAAACAGGGGGCACAGGTCCCATTAATCGAATTGGTCGACATCAAATACGGCAAGTCTCCTGTCGTTATTGTCCGGGATCAGGGAGAGCGGAAGATTACAGTCTCTGCTGAACTTCTCGGGGCAGATCTGGGGACGGTGGGACGTGAAATTACCGCGAAAATGCCAGATCTGGCAATTCCGGCAGGGTATCAGGTCGAAATCGCGGGCAAGCTGAAAGAGCAAAGTGCCAATATGACACAAGCCTTAATGGTTTTCGTAGGCGTACTTGCCTTGATTTATGTGATTATGGTCGCGCAGTTTAGCCGGATTTCCCAGCCGTTGATCATTCTGCTGACGATCCCGATGGCTTTGGTCGGTGTGGTGATCGGATTCGTCCTCACACAGCGGATATTTGGCGAGATGGCGATGATTGGAATGATCATGCTGATCGGAATTGTCGTCTCCAATGCCATTTTGCTGATCGACCGGATCAATGTCTTGCGGGAGCGGGGCATGCCTTTGGCAGAGGCGATTGTCCAGGGAACGAAAGACAGGGTGCGGCCGGTCATCATGACCAAGCTGACGGCGATCCTCGGGATGTTCCCGATGGCGATGGCGATGGCAGAAGGCTCCGATCTCGAAGCTCCTTTGGCTACTGCTGTGATCTCCGGCTTGATCTTCCATACGATGGTGACACTCATCCTGGTCCCGGTCTTGTATTCCTTGTTTGAAGGGGCAAAGGAAAAGAGACTGGCGCGCAAAGAGGCTCGCAAAGCTGCGAAACAAGCGGCCGCAGAAGCAGCGATCGGGATCAAATTGTAATACCTTGCAAAAAGGGAGGGGAAGTGTGTTTGCCCCCTCTCTTTTTCTTTTCGTTCTTCTGAAAGTTCTGTAGAATAGAGGAAATATGGCTTTAAGATGAAAAGGGGTATGAACATGGATTTGCAATTAAAGGGAAGAATCGCAATCGTACTCGCTTCCAGCAAGGGGTTGGGCAGAGCGACAGCACGCTGCCTAGCGCAGGAGGGGGCACATGTCACGATTGTTGGACGCGATGAGGCTGCACTCGCTTCGGTACAAGAAGAATTGCATCAACTAACTGGTGAAGAACCGTTGGCTGTCGTAGCCGATGTTACACAGGAAAAAGACATTGCGCGCATTGTGGAGGAGACTGTATCCCGCTTTGGCGGAGTGGACATACTGGTCAACAATTCCGGCGGCCCGACGCCTGGTAAATTTGACCAACTCACGGACGAACACTGGATCAAGGCTTTCGAGCTGAATTTACTCAGTTATGTCCGGGCGATTCGCGCCGTTCTGCCGCATATGCGCGCCAAGCAGTTCGGACGCATTATTAACTTTACCTCTTCCTCCATCAAGCAACCGCTGGAAAATCTGATCCTCTCCAATACCTTCCGCACAGGGGTCGTCGGTTTGGCAAAAACCTTGTCCACGGAGCTTGGTCCTGATGGCATTCTCATCAATACCATCGGTCCTGGCCGGATTGCGACGGACCGTGTCGCGCAATTGGATCAAAATCAGGCGGAGCGGACCCAGATGACGGTCGACGAGGTACGCACCCTGGAAGAATCATTTATTCCGCTGGGACGTTATGGCCAGCCGGATGAATTCGCTCGCATGGTCACTTTCCTCGCCTCTCCAGCCAACAGCTATGTGACAGGGCAGGCAATCCTGGTCGACGGCGGGCTTGTCAAGGCTTTGTAAAACCACAGGTAGTACGGAAAGGGGCCGATCGTATGAGCAAGGAAAATTCATTCGATATTGTTTCCAAGGTCGATTTGTCAGAAGTGACCAATGCGATCCACACGGCACTCAAGGAGATCGAGAACCGCTTTGATTTCAAGGGGAGCAAAAGCAACATCTCTCTGGAGAAGGAAGAGCTCGTGCTCGTCTCTGATGACGAGTTTAAGCTGGGGCAGGTAAAGGACATCCTGATCGGCAAACTCGTGAAGCGCGATGTTCCGATCAAGAATCTCGATTACGGAAAAATGGAACCAGCTGCAGGGGGAACGGTCCGCCAACGAGTCAAACTGGTGCAAGGGATTGACAAGGAGAACGCAAAAAAAATCACTGCGATCATCAAGGATGCTGGCCTGAAAGTAAAAACCCAGATCCAAGATGACCAGCTACGTGTGACGGGAAAGAACAGGGATGAGCTGCAGATGATCATCGCTGCGATCCGCAAGGCAGATCTTCCGTTGGACGTTCAATTTATCAATTACCGCTAAAGCGGAAAAACTTTTACTTCTAACCTCTCTTTCTTTCGCGTATGCATGTACCAAGAAGTGACAAGCACTGTGAAAGGGAGAGTAGAGACATGAAGGTCTTTATAATCAGTATGCGCAACCTCATTCTGGGCGGCATCGTTTTCCTGATTGTCCTGGTGGCAGGGATCATGCTGCTCGTGAAAGATCCGCTCAACGTGTCTGACTCCTACCGTCCTGGGGGAGAAAGCATCCCTGCCTCAACCGTGCCGGTGAACAAACCCGTCGGTACGGAAAAGCCATCCTTGAATCTAGATATTCAGGTGGATGGTACGACGGCAGAAGTATCGCTGTTGACACAGAACTTTGAATTTATCGAAGAAAACGGCGACATGAGCATGGAGCCGGTATACGGCGAAGGCCACGCACATCTCTATCTGGATGGAGAAGCGAAGGGCATGGTTTACCAACCAGAATTCTTCTTGAAAAAATTGCCAAAAGGCGAGCATGAGCTGCGCGTGGAACTGAACTACAGCAATCATCTCCCTTACAAGGTGGAAGCAGTCCAGAAATTCGTAGTGAAGTAAGAAGCAAGCGTTCCGATTGGGGGACGCTTTTCTTTTTTTACCGGGAAGGAATATATTGGGAAGGGGAAGAAATTCTACTCTAAATGAGTGGGGGGTGTCTGCATGCTTCGTAGCATCACAATTGGCGATTTGCTAGATGAGACAGCAGGAAAATACCCGCAGAAAGAAGCGTTGGTCTACCAGGAACGAGATTTACGTTATTCATTCCAGGAGTTTCAGGATCTGTGCAATCAAGTGGCCAGAGGATTTATGTCGCTTGGCATCCAGAAGGGGGAGCACGTCGCGATCTGGGCGACCAATGTACCCGAATGGGTGATCAGTCAATTCGCCACTGCCAAGATGGGCGCCGTATTGGTGACGGTCAATACGAGCTACCGAGCGCATGAACTGGAGTACCTTCTGCGCCAATCGGAGTCGACGACGCTTTTGCTCATTGATGGCTACCGGGACGTCAGATATTTACAGATGATTCAGGAAATTTGTCCCGAGCTTCAAACTTGCCAGCCGGGAGAGCTCGTGTCTGCGCGTCTGCCTCATTTGAAAAATGTCATCTATTTGGGAGATGAGCGACAGCCGGGGATGTTCCTCTGGAAGGATTTGTTGGAGCGGGCAGCCGTGATAGACAATCAGGGGCTTGCACAAAGACAACAATCGCTCAGACCGGATGACGTGATTAATATGCAGTATACTTCTGGTACCACAGGCTTTCCAAAAGGGGTCATGCTTTCCCATCACAATATCGTCAATAATGCGATCAAGGTCGCTGAATGCCAGGGCTTGGGTCAGGAGGATCGGGTATGTATCCCGGTGCCTTTTTTCCATTGCTTCGGCTGTGTGATGGGTACGCTGGCATGTGTGGCTACGGGTGCGACGATGGTTCCCGTCACTGCCTTTGATCCCGGATTGGTTCTTTCGGTGGTGGAAAACGAGCGCTGCACCGCCTTGTACGGAGTACCTACTATGTTCATCGCGGAATTGAACCATCCATCTTTTGCGACACGAGACCTAAGCTCCTTGAGAACCGGCATTATGGCTGGCTCTCCTTGTCCCATGGAAGTAATGAAAAACGTCATCGAGAAAATGGGCATCCGGGATATCACGATCGCCTATGGACAGACCGAGTCCTCTCCTGTCTTCACCCAGACAAGGCAAGAGGATACAATCGAGCGCAGGGTGTCGACGGTTGGTCGTGCGCACGAAGGGGTGGAGGTTAAAATCATCGATCCTGCCACAGGAGAGACAGTTCCAGCCAATGTACAAGGAGAATTATGCACACGCGGCTACCTGGTGATGAAGGGCTATTACAATATGCCGGAGCAGACCCGAATGGTCATCGACGATGAGGGCTGGCTGCATACCGGGGATCTTGCGACAGTCGATGAAGAAGGCTATTACCGGATTACGGGACGCCTCAAAGACATGATAATTCGCGGAGGTGAAAACATTTATCCGCGTGAGATTGAGGAATTCCTCTACTCGCATCCCAAAATCCTCGATGTGCAGGTCGTTGGAGTGCCGGACAGCACCTATGGGGAGCAGGTCCTGGCATGTATACGCGTGAAACCTGAGGAAACGTTGACACCAGAAGAAGTAAAAGCATACTGCGACGGGAGGATCGCGCGGTTCAAAATCCCGTATTACATCCAATTTGTCGACGAATATCCCATGACAGCCTCTGGCAAGATCCAAAAGTTCAAGCTGCGTGAACAAGCGATTCAGTCTTTCGGACTTGCAGGAAGTGATGAAATCGAAACTGCCTGAGAGCAGGAGGGCCCTTTACAATCTCGCTTGCCTCTACTATGATGGTGGGAAAAGTAGGGAGAGGGGCAATTCGGAATGCAGATTCGCTTATTAACTACAGATGATGCCGCGGCTTTGAGAGCGATTCGCTTGGAAGCTGTGGAGCAAGAACCCTTTGCATTTGGAGCGAGTCTGGAAGAAGAGAGAAATCGCAGCCTGGAGGAGTGGCAAGCTAGACTGGTAGCCTCCAATCGAGAGGAAAGCGGATATATCGGAGCGTTCGATGGCGGTGAACTATTCGGTCTTATCGGCTACTTTCGGCATAAGGGTGCCAAAGTCAGACATAAGGCATCCATTGTTTCCATGTATGTGAAAAAAGCGCATCGCGGAACGGGAGTAGCAGGTGAATTAATGAAGGCCGCTCTGACTCATCTGAAAGCATTTGGTGATGTCGATCAGGTCCAGCTGGCAGTGGTAACATCCAATGAATCGGCGGTTCGCTTTTATGAAAAAATGGGATTCTTACAGTATGGCCTTGAAAAGAGGGCATTGAGGATAGAAGGTACCTACGTGGACGAGGCACATATGTACATGCTGATGGAGTAAAAGGGAAGATGAAAAAAGCGAAGGCATGCTAGCAGCAGTGCCTTCGCCTTTTCATGTGAGACGCAACCCTGTACTAGCGGCGTGCCTCGTAAGCAGCGATTTTGTCTTCATATTGCAGGGTGATGCCAATGTCATCGAGACCATTCAGCAAGCAGTAACGGCGGTACGCATCCACCTCAAACGGATAGGAGAGACCTTCGTTATCCTTGACCACTTGCTCTTGCAAATCGATGGTCAATTGGTAGTTTTCCTTACCTTCAGCACGCTTGAACAGCTCATCTACCTGTTCTTCGCTTAGTTTGATTGGCAGGATCCCGTTTTTAAAGCAGTTGTTGTAAAAAATATCGGCAAACGACGGTGCGATAACTGCACGGAAGCCATAGTCGAGCAGAGCCCATGGCGCGTGTTCACGGGAGGAGCCGCAGCCAAAGTTGTTGCGCGCGAGCAGTACAGTAGAATCCTTGTACGCTGGTGTGTTCAGGATGAACGAGTCGATAGTGCTGCCGTCAACTTCAAAGCGCCATTCGTAGAAGAGAAATTGGCCAAAGCCGCTGCGCTCAATTCGCTTCAAAAACTGTTTGGGAATGATGGCGTCTGTATCTACGTTTACCCGATCGAGTGGGGCTGCCACTCCGGTGTGGATGACAAATGGATTCATTGGAATACCTCCTTGCTTGCGTTCTCGCGTTTCCATTCACGCACATCAACGAAATGTCCGGCAATCGCTGCTGCAGCTGCCATTTCTGGGCTGACCAGATGCGTACGTCCGCCACGTCCTTGACGTCCTTCAAAGTTGCGGTTGGAAGTGGAAGCGCAACGCTCGCCTTCGGACAAAATGTCTGGGTTCATCGCGAGACACATGGAGCATCCCGATTCACGCCAGTCAAAGCCGGCTTCTTGGAAAATCAAGTGCAAGCCTTCTTGCTCGGCGATCTGCTTCACCAATTGAGAGCCAGGTACGACCATCGCATGGACAGAAGGGGAGACTTTGCGGCCTTTCGCCACTTCAGCTGCTTTGCGCAGGTCTTCGATCCGGCCGTTGGTACAGGAGCCGATAAAGACACGGTCAATTTTGATTTCGTTCATTGGCGTCCCAGGAGTCAGGCCCATGTAGGCAATCGCATCTTGAGCTGCTTTGCGCTGATTTGCTGTTTCGAATGATTCTGGAGCTGGAACGGTTTTGGTAATGTCCGTACCCATTCCAGGGCTTGTTCCCCAAGTTACTTGTGGAGCAATCGTAGTAGCATCGATTTCACAAATGGTATCGTATTGTGCACCTTCATCAGTAACGAGCTGCTTCCACGCTTCTACAGCGGCCAGGAAATCTTCACCTTGTGGAGCAAAACGTTTCCCTTGCAGATAGTCGAAAGTCGTTTGGTCAGGGGCGATCAAACCAGCGCGAGCACCGCCTTCAATGGTCATGTTGCACACAGTCATGCGCTCTTCCATCGTGAGGTTACGAATGGCTGCTCCTGTATATTCGATAACATAGCCTGTAGCGAAATCAGTTCCGTATTTTGCGATGATCGCCAAAATTAAGTCTTTTGCGCTGACACCGAAAGGCAGGTCGCCGTTCACGCGCACTTCCATCGTTTTTGGTTTGGATTGCTGCAGGCATTGAGTAGCCAGTACATGCTCGACTTCACTCGTGCCGATACCAAATGCGAGGGCACCGAAAGCACCGTGTGTAGAGGTATGGCTGTCGCCGCAAACGATTGTTTTTCCTGGCGAGGTCAGTCCCAGTTCGGGACCAATGACGTGTACGATTCCTTGGTCCGGGCTGTTCAGGTCCGCCAAGGTGATGCCGAATTCTTCGCAGTTTTGCGTCAAAGTCTCCATTTGTTGACGGGAGATCGGGTCTTTTACGTTGAAACGGTCAGCGGTTGGCACGTTGTGGTCCATCGTAGCAAAAGTCAGATCAGGGCGGCGCACTTTGCGTCCTGCGAGGCGAAGACCCTCAAATGCCTGCGGAGAGGTTACTTCATGTACCAGGTGCAAATCGATGTACAACAGACTCGGTTTGCCTGCTTCTTCATGGATGGCGTGATTGTCCCAAATTTTTTCAAACATCGTACGGGGTTTCATCATGTTTTTTCCTCCTTCGTGCAAAAAACTCTTATCAAGGTTGTATCATGGCAATGAAAATAGATCAAAGATATAATAATTATGAGATGGATAGCTTTTGCCTATCGGGAGGTTTTTATGGAGTTACGACAAGTACGTTATGTGCTAGCAGTTGCAGAAGAACGCAGTTTTTCACGTGCAGCGAATCGCTTGCATCTGGCCCAGCCATCCTTGAGCCAACAGATCGCCAAACTGGAAAAGCTGCTGGGGGTGACCTTGTTTCATCGCCTGCCTCAGCACGTAGAGCTGACGGATGCTGGACAACGCTTCGTACAGGTGGCCCAAACCCTCGTGGATCTGTCGGAAGGGCTGGAGCGGGAGATGCGTTCTTATGCGGTGGGGGAGAGCGGAAAGCTCATGGTGGGCAGTCTGCCGATTACGGGTGCTTACGTACTTCCTCAAGTTATCTCGGCATTTACCCAGCGTTTTCCAGGAGTGGAGCTACAATTGATGGAGGATACCTCCAGCCATCTGGAGCAATTGTTGGTCCGAGGCAAAATTGATGTCAGTCTATTGACGATGCCGATCGGCGATCCTTCGATCGAGACCATTCCCGCGATCAATGAAGAGATCTTCCTCGCGCTACCACCACAGCATCCTCTGGCCAAGCGAAAAGAGATCGATCTTGCAGAGGTATCGGATCAACCGTTTATTTTATTAAAAGAGGGGCAAGGATTCCGCACCATCTCCTTGCGTTTGTGCGAGCTGGCTGGTTTTCGCCCACGCATCGTCTTCGAGAGCAGCAATATACAGACTGTGCAATCACTGGTGTCTGCGGGAATGGGACTTTCCTTTGCTCCGAAAATGATTGCCACCGCTCCAGGATCGACGGAGCCGCCTGTCTATGTTCCTCTCACATCAAAGCCAAGCCGTACACTGGTAGTGGCCTATCGCAAGGACCGACCCTTGTCCAAGCCGGCAGAGGCTTTTGTCCGAATCTTGGTGGAAAAAGGCGGTACAATTTAAGACCCAAAAAGCACCCTGTACACGCGAAAACGGGTACCTCTATAGGGTGCTTTTGCGAGGCAAACTAATATGAAAGCTCGGAGAAGACAACCAATCGCAAGGCATGCTCTTGCGTTTTGCGATTGAACTTGCCGGAGCAGGTAATCAGATTTAGCTGCGCATGAGGAGCTGGACCAAAAATGTTTTCGATAGGTGCTTCAGAAGCTGGAAATGATTCTACTTTTTTCACGCGAAAAGTCAGGGTTTTTCCATTTTTGTCACCTACCAGGATCTTGTCACCGGGTTGCAGCTTTCGCAATTTGTAGAAGACGGCGGGACCCGTATAATGATCGAAGTGACCCGCGATGACGGCATTACCAGCCATCCCTGGTTTGGTCCAAGGATGGAGAATGCCTACCCGATCAAATGCTTTTGGCACATCCATCTGGCCATTTTGGAGAACCCCGACTGGATCGATCAGGGAGTCGAGTTTGATCGCGGGAATTTGCAGTCGATGGGGCATAATGCCGTCTGCCAGTGGGGAGGCCACGGGGTAAGCCCTCGTTTCGTGAAGAAATGGTCCGTATCTGGTAGGGCGAGGCTTCACTTTACTTGCTTGTATGTGTAGAGGATGGTATGTGTGTGCCTTTTCCTGGACTGGCGGGGAGTCGGGTAGTGCAGAAATGGAACAGCCTGTGATGGACACGCAGATCATGAGAATCGCTACCAATGGTTTCACGTTCACGTGTGTACGCCTCCCGAAAATGGAAAAGAAAGAGGGAAAAATCTCCCTCTTTAGTCGCTCGCTCCACCCATGCCGGTTTTTGGCATTGCCTTAATATGCAATTTGTGAGTGGATTTGGTATGCAGTTTGTGAGCTTTGGTGTGGGATTTTGTGTGCACTTTGTGAGTCTTTTTCTTGTGGTGGTCATCTACAGCCGCTGATGCTACCGGAAGCATATTGCACACAAAGACAGCTGCCATCGCGAATGCAACGAGTTTTTTCATATTGACACCATCCTCATTCAAATTGGCCTTGCAGGAATTAGGGTCTCCCAATTTCCATGGGTTATGGATGCCAATTTTTATACTTCGGATGCGGCAACAATCGCAGAGTTATGCTACACTATTGCCAAATCTTACACTGGAGGGAAACCGCATGAGAGAACTTAAAACAGAATTGGAATTTGAACAGGCTATCACGGGCGAAAAGCCTGTGATTGTGAAATTTTTTACAGACTGGTGCCCGGATTGTCATCGGATCGATCCTTTTATGCCGGAAGTAGAAAAAGCCTATGCGGACAAACTGGATATGGTGGAGATCAACCGAGATACCCTGCCTGAGTTGTCCCAGCGCTTGGATGTGTTCGGCATCCCTAGCTTTATTGCTTTTTATAAAGGGCAAGAATTGGTCCGTTTTGTAAGCAAATTGGGTAAAAGCCGAGAAGAAATCGAGAATTTCCTCGACCGTGCCATTCAGGTGAGCGAGGGTTTGGCGCAAGCGTAAAAAACGCTAGGCGAGAGGGTTGGAGAATCATGCATGATATGCAAAAAGACGGTGAGTGGCTCGTATCGCGACTGCGAGATGGAGACGCGAATCAGCCTTTGGGGAACCTGCTGCGCGAAGACTGGAGTCTGCCGCGCAAGCAGGTCCATCTTTTGTTTCAACATAAAGAGATCTTGTTGGATGGCTCGCCTGTCGCTCAACATGCGCATGGTGAAGCTGGCCAGGAGCTCCGGCTGCGCATTTGTCAGCCGGAGCCATTCGGCGTAGAGCCTGCCGATGATCCACTCGATGTACGCTATGAGGACGATCATCTTCTGGTGGCGTGCAAGCCTGCCGGTATACTTCTTCATCCTACGGAAAAGCATCATCTACATTCCTTGGATCATCTCGTAGCTGGTCACTTCAATCGGACGGGAGTCAAGAGCAAAGTGCGCCACGTGCATCGGCTGGATCAGGATACATCTGGGTTGGTCCTGTATGCCAAACATGCGTGGGCGGCTGCAATGCTGGATGAATTGCTGCGTGAGCGACAGATCAAACGGACGTATTTGGCTTTTGTTCATGGGAGCGTGAGATCAGCCCGCGGGACGATCAACGAACCCATCGGTCGGGACCGCAATCATGCCACGCGCAGGCGGGTAACTCCTAACGGGGATGCGGCTATCACGCATTACAAGGTGCTTACACGCTATGACGGCGTCACGCTGATTGAATGCTCGCTGGAGACCGGTCGCACCCATCAGATTCGCGTGCATCTCAGTCATATCGGTCATCCTCTGCTGGGAGATTCCTTATATGGCGGAAGGAATTTGTACATATCGAGACAGGCGCTCCATGCTGCACGTCTACACTTTCCACATCCTTTTGGTGGGCATAAGATTACGGTGGAGGCAGCATTGCCACCGGATCTGCAAGCCTTGCAAAATAAGCTGAGGGAAGTGCCAATCTAGTTTGCTTTGAATACACTGCTGCCAGGAAGGTCACGAGGGAGGGTGGTCGGATGAAGCGACCCACAATCGGGGTTCTCACCTGGCGGGAGGGAAAAAAATTCGCAGAACCCGCTTATTTTCGCAAATTGCTAAAAGCAGGCCGTGATCTGGGTTGCCATGTCTTTTTGTTTTCGCCCAAGGATGTGCAGGCTTCCGGGAAGCGGGTAAAAGGGTATATTCTAAATGAACAAGGAAAATGGCAAGGCAAGGTATTCGGGCGTCCGGATGCTGTATTTGACCGTTATCGCTATACGCCGACGCAAGCTTTCAAGGACTATGTCTCCTTTCGCCGCACAAGCTCGTTTCTCTATGTCAACAATCGGCTTGCCAACAAATGGCGCGTCCACGACGTACTATACAAGGATTCCCGCATGCACCCATGGCTGCCGGAGACCTGGCTCTACAATCGTGGAAAGCTCGCGCAAATGCTGGAGAGACATCCGCTTTTGTACGTAAAACCGCTCAACGGAACAGGTGGGCGTAATATCCTTCGCATCGAACGCGCAGCGGGGGGGTACCGCTTGCTAGGCCGCGACCAGCAACGAGCGAAGATATCCGCGATGCTGCATGGTGTATCGTCCGTGCAGCGCTGGGTAGATCGCTGGACCAAAGGCCAAAAGTACATCGTCCAGCAGGGGCTGCACCTTGATCTGGTCCCAAGAAGAGCCGTCGATATGCGCCTGTTGATCCAGAAGGACGGCACGGGAGAGTGGCGTATTACTGGCCATGGCATCCGCATTGGTCAGGAGAAGAGTGCTACCTCCAATCTGCATGGTGGAGGAAAAGCTGTTCCGGCAGAGAAATTTTTGCGTCCTCGTTTCGGGGAAGGGCGGACGAAACAGATCGTGGCTGCCTGTGAGAAATTGGCTTTTCAGACTGCTCAAACACTGGAAAATCATTTCGGGAGAATGGTTGAATTCGGTCTCGATATTGGGATCGATGTGGACGGACGTGCCTGGCTGATCGAAGTAAATCCCAAGCCTGCACGTGAAATTTTCCATGAGATGGGGCTACGGGAACAGTATAAACAGGCGATACGACGGCCGTTGGAGTACGCGATGTTCCTGGCGAATACCCTGGGTCAAGAGGTGCTCGTCCATCCGAAAACCACAAAATGACAGGAATACTGCCTCGTTGCTTGCGCCGCCTTGAAGTGCGGCGATTTTTTTTGTACCATCATAAGGGTTGGGTTTGACCAAATCCTGTCAACCTTTTGCGAAAGCATGAAACCACTTCGGATTTCAGGCTGAAAGAAATATGTTCTTTCCATTTTTTGGAGAGAATAGTACAAAGGAGTGGTGAATAAATGGAGCAATTGCTTCTATTTATCAAAGATTATTGGCCGATAGCGCTTTGTATCATCGTCGTCATCGTCGCCGTCCAATGGTTGGTAAAAGGCTTGATTCGGATCCTTTCCATCGTCGCATTGATCGGAGTTGTCCTGGTCTTGTTCTTCCAATTTACCCCCGAGCAAGTGATCCAGATGGGGCGGACTGCCGTACAAGCTACTCAGGAAGTCGTCGATAAGACGATCACCCCGATCCTAAATGCGGAACTGAAGGATGCAGATATTACCTTCCAGCCGGACGGCAGTTATGAAGTGAAGACAGCGAGCATACGCATCGTAGGGACCAAAGGGGAGTCCAAAGCAACAGTCTACTACAAAGAAGAAAAGTGGGAAGTGGACATCGGACAGCTGGGGTCTGTGTTCCAGGAGCGTCTGGGCAAAGCGGAGAACGAAAAATCGCTGTAAAAGAAAAAACGCAGTGCATTGCTCAAAAAAAGGAGCATGTACTGCGTTTTTCTGTCTGCAACAACCCAAAACTTACTCAGCAAGCAGAGAAGGTGCCATTCGTTTCATGCTTTTTTGTTCATAGGCGTAAGCGAAGCGAATCAGAGTCGGTTCCTGGAACGCCTTGCCCGTGAACATGATCCCAAAGGGCTTGCCTTCCTTGGTATATCCAGCAGGAACAGACACGGATGGGTAACCGGCACGGGCCGCAATACTTGCGCCTTCGCTCATCGGAAAGACCAGACAGTCTAATTGATGTTCATTCATGACAGCGTCGATGCCGTGGGTCTGTGACATCTCCAAATCGGACAGTCGGGCGTCGATATACGCAGCATCCGCCAATGAACCACTCGTCTGCTCCGCCTTTTCGAACAACACTTGCCCAAAACGCAGAGCCTGAGATTCATGCGCTTGATTCCAAGCGATCAGATCCTTCAAGGTGCGCAGCGGGAAGTCAGCCGGCAGTGTTTTGAGGTAGGCATTGATACCCGATTTGAATTCATGGATCAAAACGGCATTCTGCCAGTTGGCCTCTTCCGTGGGAATTTTGACGGCATCGATAACCGTTGCACCGGACTCTTGCAAGACAGTGATCGCTTCGTCATATAAAGCCTGCTCCTCCTGGCTGTATTTGGCCAGGTAACGAGAGCGGACGATTCCCACCCGAGCCCCGTTTAATCCATCCTTGTCGAGGCAGGATTGGTAGTCGCTGCGAGCAAGACCAATACTCCTGCCGGTAGCGGGGTCTTGTTCATCATTTCCAGTCATCGCAGCAAGTAAAATCGCTGCATCCTCTACCGTGCGTGTCATCGGCCCTGCGGTATCCTGGCTTGTCGCGATGGGGATGATGCCGGAACGGCTGATCAGACCGACCGTCGGCTTGATCCCAACCAGTGAATTTCGGACGGATGGATTGAGGATTGAGCCAGAGGTTTCTGTCCCGACTGCAGCGACTGCAAAACCTGCCGCGATCGCCGCTCCTGATCCTGCGCTGGAGCCTCCAACATCAAACACATCTGGGCCATAGGGATTGAGCACCTGTCCGCCTCTCGAACTGTACCCATTCGGCATGTGGTCTGAGATGAAATTTGCCCATTCTGTCAAATTGGTTTTACCGAGCAAGACAGCACCGGCAGCTCTCAGGCGGGAGACGAGAAAAGCATCGACGGACGCGTAGGAATCGGCCATCGCTAGGGAACCGGCTGTGGTGTGCATGCCATCTGCGGTCGCAATATTATCCTTGATCAGAATCGGAATGCCATGCAGGGGGCCGCGGCTTCCCGATACGGCACGCTCACGGTCCATCGCCTCAGCAATATGTAGGGCGTCCGGATTGACTTCACTGATCGCATTGATGTTTACGCCTTGTTTGTCGAACGCAGCGATTCTTTTCAGAAACGAAAGCGTCAATTCTCTCGAGGTTGTTTTTCCCTCCTCCATTGCTTTTTGCAAGGTCAAAATGGATGATTCATGCATAAGCATCATCGATCACCTTTTTCATTCAATTTGGACTTCTATCTATCTTACCCGAAATTATGTGAATGGGAAGGGGATCCCTGAAAAGGTGGAGAAAAAACTCCGCCTTGAGACCGGGTTCTCGATCCATCTCCTGCCCGGTTATCCACATGGTCGATTCTGGTAGAGTGGTGATGAGGAGGTAATCATGCGAAAGTTCCTGTTTTTGGTCGGTATGTTCGTCTTTTTTCTTCCGTTCCTATCTGTTAAGACGTTCGCTCATGGGGTACAAACTGGACCAGCTCCGACAAAAGAGCGTTTGCAAGCGATAGATCGCTACATAGACGAAGCGATTCCTGCTCTAGGTGCACCAGGAGGCTCCGTGGCTGTAGTTTATCAAGGAGAGCAGGTGTACTCTCGCTCATGGGGTGTAACAGGCGGGAGAAAAGAAACGGTCACGGCTGATACCCCTTTTCTGATCGGGTCGATGAGCAAGACAGTGACTGCTTACGGTGTCATGCACTTGATTGACGAGGGTGTGATACAGATTGACGCGCCTGTGCAGAGGTACTTGCCCTGGTTTAACTTGCCAGATTCTGAAGCGGTTTCTCGAATGACAATTCGCCAGTTATTATTGCAGACGAGCGGGCTGAGCAATCAAGCCGGCATGAATATCGCAGATCGAGGAGCCAGAGACCAGTTGGCGATCCAGAGAAACGCCAGAGAGCTTACCGATGAAAACTGTGTGGCTGAACCCGGTGACAAACATATATATAGCAATGCCAATTACGCTTTGCTTGGGGCTGTGATTGAGGCAGTAAGCGGGAAGACCTATGAGGACTATATGGAATCCCATATATTTACCCCGTTGGGAATGGAGCATACGGCAGCAACAGTTCAAAAAGCAGAAGCACTTGGTTGGCAGCATGGTTATCGCTCATGGCTTGGACTCTCGGTTCCCAGCGACATCCCTTACGACAATGGGGGAGCGCCCTATGGATATCTCGCTGCCAGTTCATCCGACATGGCCAGGTTCATGACGGCGCTGCAAAAGCCGGGAAAAGTCGTATCTTCTGAGAAAACAAAGGAAATGATGCAGCCCGAGGTTCAGGTTCGTTCGGGAAGCTTTTACGGATATGGGTGGCGAATCTCGCAAACGGATACAGGAGCAACTCGAGTCTGGCACGCAGGTTCGACGGCAGATTTTCGTTCGGAGATGGTGGTGTTGCCTGATACCGGGTGGGGCATCATCGTGCTGACCAATCAAAACAATCGATTGGAAGAGAATCGCTTATCGATCGTGATGGACGGTTTGCAGAATATCTTGCTTACGGGTGAAGCAAAACCAATCTCTTTTCCGATTATTTGGGAAAGATGGTTGGCTGTCGGAGTGATAGTGACTTTGATCGGGTATACGGCGTGGATCATCGCTGCACTGTGGCGAGGGGAGAAGACGAAATTCGGCAAGTGGGTCTGGAGTATGAACGGATGCTTGTTTTTTCTAATGGCGGGGCTACTGATTCCAGGGTTGCTCTATGTGACAAAGGTAAGCTGGCACACGATTTCTTTATTTGCACCTGATCTGAAGGAACTGACCATGCTAATCGTCATTCTACTTACAATAAACGGTTTATTCTCTTTGATTCGGGCAAGCGCTGTGCCTGTCAAATGATAGAAAAAAGCTGATTCCGCGAAGGAACCAGCTTTTTCATTTTCGTCTTTTTATGCGTTTTGGCCTACTGTTTGCAGCTTTGCCTTTTCTTCTTCGACAAAACGGTTACGCGGATGCTCACGGCACTCGTCGGAGCAGGAGCGTTTATAGGTCTGCTCACACTCTGGGCAGCAGAAGTGCTGCTTGTTGCAGAACGGGTTCGCGCAGTTGAGGTAACGATCCTCTTCTTTTCCGCAATAATAGCAGCGTCCGATGACGACATCCTCTTCGGTATGGTTGATCGGTACAGAGATGCGCTCATCGAATACATAACATTTGCCGTCCCATAGACGTCCTTGCACTTCAGGGTCTTTTCCGTAGGTGACAATCCCGCCATGAAGCTGATAGACGTTTTCAAAACCTTGGTTCAACAGAACACCGGTCAATTTTTCACAGCGAATCCCGCCTGTGCAGTAGGTGAGAATTTTTTTATCTTTGAACTGGCTCATGTTGTCGCGAATCCACTCAGGAAACTCGCGGGAAGAATCGACTTCAGGACGGATGGCTCCGCGGAAGTGCCCCAGATCGTATTCATAGTAGTTGCGGCCGTCCAGTACGACGACGTCGTCTTGTTGAAGCATCTCATAGAATTCTTTGGGGTTCAGGTAATTTCCTGTCTTCACATTGGGGTCGACGTCCTCTTCCAAACGCCAGGTTACCAACTCTTTTTTCGGACGGACAAAGATCTTTTTAAAGGCATGTGTGTCCGACTCGTCGATTTTGAACCACATATCAGCAAAACGGGAATCGCTTCGCACGTAGTTCATATAAGCTTCGGTCTGTTCGACGGTACCAGAAACTGTACCATTGATTCCTTCCGGAGCGACGATGATGCGTCCCAAAAGGCCGTTCTCTTTGCAGAACTGAAGATGTTCTGCTGCATACTCTTCATAATTATCAATAGGAGTATACTTGTAGTAAAGCAGAATGCGAAATGGTTTTTGTACTTGCAAGGTACAATCCCACCCTTTCTTTCATCATTATGAAATTTTTTGATGCATCGGTGATTATATCATAGGCAAGCGGAAATTGCGCAGAAAAAGAAAGGGAAATGTGAGCTTTCCATGAAAATTGAAAGAAGAAGCCACGATCTGTGACGGGGGTTTGTCTTGAAGGGGTGTTCCTCATCTTGTACACTAGGAGGGATAAAAGGCAGAGCAGAGGAGAGACCTACGATGAATGCAAACACGCAGCGCGTACATGCGCTTGTCAAGATTAAAAAACTGCATGAGAACGCGGTTATTCCCCGATACGCAAGAGAGATGGATGCCGGTTTTGACCTGGTAGCAGTGGAAGACATCCTGATCGCACCAGGAGCTTCGGCGAAAATCCCGACGGGCTTGGCATTTGCCTTGCCAGTAGGCTATGAATTGCAAGTTCGTCCTCGCTCGGGTATTGGAGCAAAGACGAAGCTGCGCCTCTCCAATGCCCCCGGCACAGTGGACGCTGGCTATCGCGGCGAGGTATGCGTACTGATCGACAACATTCGCTTTCCTTCTGGAGAACATGGAAATACCTGCTTAGATGCAAGCGAAACCGCCGTCGAGGTGGCAGCCGAGGTAGACAAGCATAGCTACTTGATCAGAAAAGGGGATCGGATCGCGCAGGGTGTGATTGCGCAGGTTCCACTGGCTGTATTTGAGGTCGTGGACGAGCTGGACGAAACCGAACGCGGCAGCGGTGGATTTGGCAGCAGCGGGATTCAAGGATCATAAAACACATAGCTTGATGCAGAAAAATCACTCTACTGGGAGTGATTTTTTTTGTGCGCAAATCAGGACATCTTTCTTCCATGAAAAATAGTCGTGAGTCTTTGGTGCTGGAATATATATGTAACACCTTATGAAAAGGAGGTGGAAACATGGCAGCGCGCCTGTTAAAAATTGCGGCCTTTTATTTTGTTCTTGCCATTTTCATGGGTATCATGATGGGAATCACAAAGGCATTTTCTTACGCTTCTGTACATGCGCACTTGAATCTGGTCGGCTGGGTATCCCTTGCGATTATCGGTCTGATTTACTTGGCTTATCCTGCCGCAGCACAGACGAAACTGGCCGCCTGGCACTTCTGGCTGCACAACATCGGCTTGCCCATTATGCAAGGATCTTTGTTTTTGATGCTGTTCACCCAGGTCGAGGGCTTTGTAGTCGGTACGATCATCGGTTCTCTGATTCTTGGGGTTGGCATTGTATTGTTTGCAATCAATGTCTGGCAGCAAGTAAGACGATAGATACGTCACGTGCAGTGTCGTTTGTTTATCAAGAAGTCCTCTGGTCTGACAGAGGGCTTCTTTTTTACTTGTCTGATGGAATGTCCAAATGCGCCCATTTTTCCTTCAGGGCGAACTACCCCCGAACTTAGCCTACCTATTGGGCATAGGGTAGATGAGGATAACTGGGGCAGAAGATATGGTAAGGAGTGAAGAGAAGCAGGTATGAAGAAATCAGAAAAGCTGTTTGGGCGCATTATTCAGAGACTGGGAATCGCGGTGCTGGCCTTGAGTATCGGTGGATGCGCCCAATCGACGGGAGGAGCGGGGACAGGAACGGGCGAAAAAGCAGTCCTTGACCTGTTAAACGTGTCCTATGATCCAACCCGGGAATTTTATCAGGATATTAACAAGGCGTTTGTTTCCGAATGGAAGGAAAAAACAGGTCAGACACTGACGATCAAGCAGTCGCATGGCGGTTCGGGAAAACAGTCCCGGTCGGTCATCGATGGTTTGGAGGCTGACGTCGTGACGCTGGCCCTCGCGTATGACATCGACGCGATTGCGGAGCGCGGATTGATCGCATCCGATTGGCAAACCAAATTTCCAGACAACAGCTCGCCCTACACCTCTACGATTGTGTTCCTTACTAGAAAGGGAAACCCCAAGCAAATCAAGGATTGGGATGATCTGATCAAACCTGGAATCGGTGTTATCACTCCCAATCCGAAGACATCTGGCGGGGCGAGATGGAACTATCTCGCGGCCTGGGGGTATGCGTTGAAGAAAAACAATGGCGATCAGACGAAAGCAAAGGAATTCGTCACGCAATTGTTCAAAAATGTTCCGGTTCTCGATTCGGGAGCGCGCGGCGCAACGACTACTTTCGTAGAGCGCGGTATCGGCGACGTGTTGATCGCATGGGAGAATGAAGCCTATCTCGCCGTACATGAACTGGGGAAAGACAAGTTTGAAATCGTCAATCCTTCTACCAGCATTTTGGCAGAGCCGCCTGTCACAGTGGTGGATCGCTATGCTGACAAACACGGGACAAGAGAAGTAGCGGAAGCCTATTTGCAATTTCTATACAGCAAGCAGGGACAGGAGCTAGCTGCCAAGCATTACTATCGTCCCCGTTCTGAAGAGGTACTGAAAGCTCATACTCCTGCGTTTCCGGAAATCGATCTATTTACCATCGACGAGGTGTTTGGCGGATGGAGCAAGGCCCAGAAAGAGCATTTCGCTGATCAAGGCATCTTCGACCAAATCTATAAGCCCTAAACACATATCCTTGCCAGAGGAGTTACATCATGAAAAGAAAAACGTCGCGGAGCAGCGGGTTTTTGCCAGGCTTTGGACTGACAATGGGCTATACGATCATATACCTCAGTCTGCTCGTGCTGATCCCTCTGTCCGTATTATTTTTAAAAGCATCTACGATGAGTTGGGACTCTTTCATCGGCACGATCCTGGATGAACGGGTTCTCTCCTCCATTCGGGTTAGCGTCGTCACTTCGTTTTTTGCTGCATGCATGAACGCCGTTTTTGGCGTGTTGGTGGCGTGGGTCTTGGCGAGGTATCAATTTGTTGGGAAAAGATTTATCGACGGCATTGTGGATCTGCCCTTTGCCCTGCCGACTGCTGTCGGCGGCATTGCGCTGACATCCATATACGCCGAAAACGGGTGGATCGGCCAGTTCGCAGCGGAGTGGGGGATCAAAATCGCCTACACGCCGCTGGGCATCTGGGTGGCGTTGACGTTTATCGGACTGCCGTTCGTCGTGCGTACGGTACAGCCTGTACTGCAGGACTGGGATTTGCAGATGGAGGAGGCAGCCGCGACCTTGGGCGCCACTCGGTGGAACACGTTTATTCGGGTCATTCTGCCGCATCTGTTACCAGCGGTCCTTACCGGGTTTGCCCTCGCATTTGCCCGCGCTTTGGGCGAGTACGGATCTGTTGTATTCATTTCAGGAAACATGCCCCACAAGACAGAAATCGTCCCTCTGCTGATCATGACCAAGCTGGAGCAGTTTGACTATGCAGGGGCCACAGCGATTGCGACTGTCATGTTGATTGCTTCTTTTGTCATGCTCTTGATCATCAACTATTTACAGTGGCGAATCAATAAATTCGACGCGGCGCGGTAGGAGGTGTCGGGATGAAGCATATGACCGAATCGACCTGGATTCGCTGGTTATTAATCTGCCTAGCTTTGTTATTTCTCGGGTTGTTTTTGATCCTGCCGCTGGTCGCCGTGTTCATGGAGGCGTTCAAGCAGGGAACAGAAATGTTTGTAGCTGCCATCATCGACGAAGAGACGTTTGCGGCCGTCAAGCTTACGCTTCTGGTCGCTTTGGTAAGTGTGCCGCTCAATGTCACCTTTGGGGTGGCAGCAGCGTGGGCGATTGCCAAGTTTTCCTTTCGCGGAAAAAATGTGTTGCTCACGCTCATTGATCTACCGTTCGCGGTCTCCCCGGTGATCGCTGGTTTGATTTTTGTATTGCTGTTTGGCAGTCAGGGGATCGCATACCCCTGGCTGGACGCTCATGATATCAAAATCATATTTGCCGTACCTGGGATTATTCTAGCGACCACTTTCGTGACGTTTCCATTCGTGGCTCGGGAATTGATTCCTATCATGGAGGCGCAGGGGAAGGATGAAGAAGAGGCGGCCGTCTCACTCGGTGCCAGTGGTTGGAAGACGTTTTTTCGCGTGACCCTCCCGAATGTCAAATGGGGGCTGCTGTATGGAGTCATCTTGTGCAATGCGAGGGCGATGGGAGAGTTTGGCGCCGTTTCGGTCGTATCCGGCCATATTCGCGGCATGACCAATACATTGCCGCTCCATGTGGAGATTTTGTACAACGAATATCAGTTTGCCGCAGCTTTTTCTGTCGCTACCTTGCTTGCAGCGTTGGCACTGGTCACACTGATCCTCAAAAGTGTCATCGAGTGGAAAACGCAGCGCAAAGAAGAGCTATCATAGAGGAGAGAGAGCGGATGAGTATAGAGGTCGTGAATATCACAAAATCATACAAGAATTTTACGGCTTTGCATAACGTCAGCCTGCGGATTCCAGAAGGGGAACTGGTTGCGCTGTTGGGTCCATCCGGTTCGGGGAAGACGACATTGCTGCGCTTAATCGCTGGGCTGGAGCAACCGGAGGAAGGGGCGATCCTGTTTCATGGCGAGGACAATACCAACCGGGATGTACGCGAACGTCAGGTAGGGTTTGTGTTCCAACACTATGCCCTGTTTCGCCACATGACCATTTTTGACAATATCGCCTTCGGATTGACGGTTCGAAATCGTAAGACCAGACCAACCAAGCAGGAGATCAAGGAAAGGGTCCACTCACTGTTGCGTCTGGTGCAATTGGACGGATTGGCGCATCGTTATCCTTCGCAGCTCTCGGGCGGGCAAAGACAACGCGTCGCACTGGCGCGTGCCCTTGCGGTGGAACCCAAATTTCTCCTGCTGGATGAACCGTTTGGCGCTTTGGATACCAAAGTGAGGCAGGAGCTGAGACGTTGGCTCCGTCATTTGCATGAGAAGCTTGGCTTGACCATACTCTTCGTCACGCATGATCAGGAGGAAGCGATGGAGTTGGCTGATCAAGTCGTCGTCATGAACGAAGGAAGGGTGGAGCAGGTTGGTTCACCGGAGGAAATTTACAATCATCCTGCCAACCCATTTGTCTACAGTTTCCTCGGCAGGGTCAATCTGTTTCGGGGTCGTGTCCGCGATGGCAAAGTCCGACTGGGAGAGGCCGAGTTTGAGACAGAGTCGGAGAATCTTCGAGGTGGAGAATGGCCTGCGGTCGGTTACATGCGGCCGCATGATGTAGAGATTGCTCTTTCTGCACAGGACAGTCAATTCGTCCAGGCACAGGTCCAGCATATCTCATTGCTCGGACCCATCATCCGTCTGGACCTGAAGTGGCTGGATACCGGGGAGTTGTTTGAAGCAGAACTGACCCGGCAGCGTTTTTGCGAGCTTGATCCGCAAGAAAAGAGCACCGTGTACGTCAAGCTGAACAATCTCTCCTTTTACGTAGAAACACCGCAAGAGAAAACCCCGCTACCTGCCTTTATTCCGATTCAGGCCAGTTTTTAGACAGACTGTTGCAAAGCGAAAACCGACCATCCCGATAAACCAGATGGCCGGTTTTTTGTCCGTTTATTCACCGCGTTGCTTGGAGCGGGTTTCCTCTTTGCCGACTGTGGTGGAGGACCTTGTTTGGGATGGATTTTCCTTGTTGCCCATCTCGTTCTTTACACCATTTTGCTTAGACATCTGAATCCCTCCTCTCTGGACTGGCGATTTTCCCAAGTAGGATGCCCGGAATCCTCACTTTCTATCGCTGAGCGGTCATCTTTTTTGCCAAAATCGTCGTTTTCTGATAAGATTAGTGTTTGAACGATTCGAAAAGGCAGGTATTGAGATGATAAGCACTCAGAACGTGACCCTACGCTACGGCAAACGCGCCTTGTTTGAAGATGTATCCATCAAGTTTACTCCCGGGAACTGCTACGGATTAATCGGGGCAAATGGTGCCGGAAAGTCTACATTCGTTAAAATTCTGTCCGGAGAGATCGATCCTACCAGCGGTCACGTTTCCGTAACCCCTGGAGAACGGATTGCTGTACTCAAGCAGAACCATTACGAGTTCGATGAATTTGAAGTATTGAAGACGGTCATCATGGGTCATAAACGGCTCTATGAGATCATGGAGCAAAAAAATGCGCTATACATGAAGGAAGATTTCTCAGAAGCAGATGGTATGTTAGCGTCGCAGCTCGAAGGTGAATTTGAAGAGTTGAACGGCTGGATGGCAGAGGCGGATGCAGCAGAATTGCTGATCGGTCTCGGGATTCCAACTGAGCTGCACGACAAGAAGATGGAAGATTTGGCCGGTACAGAAAAGGTTCGTGTGCTGCTGGCACAGGCCTTGTTTGGCAATCCGCACATTCTGCTACTGGATGAGCCGACCAACCATTTGGACATCGAATCGATCCGCTGGCTGGAGAATTTCCTGATGGATTATGAGAACACCGTCATCGTGGTATCCCATGACCGTCACTTCCTGAACAAAGTATGTACTCATATTGCAGACATCGATTTTGGCAAAATCCAGATGTACGTGGGGAACTACGACTTCTGGTACGAATCCAGCCAGTTGGCGCTAAAGATGGTTCGTGACCAGAATAAGAAAAAAGAAGAAAAGATGAAAGAACTGCAAGAGTTCATCGCGCGCTTCTCGGCGAATGCCTCCAAGTCCAAGCAAGCAACCTCCCGCAAAAAGCTGTTGGAGAAAATCAGCTTGGAAGACATACGTCCTTCGAGCCGCAAATATCCTTTCATCAACTTCAAGCCAGAGCGCGAGGCAGGGAAAAACCTGGTGGCTATCGAGGGCTTGAGCAAGTCCGTCGAGGGAGAAAAGCTGTTTGAAAATCTCCATTTAACTATCAATAAAGGAGATAAAATCGCTTTTGTCGGTCCAAATGAATTGGCAAAAACGACCTTTTTCCGCGTCCTGATGGGGGAATTAGAAGCGGACAGCGGTACGTTCGAGTGGGGAGTAACCACTTCTCAAGCGTACTTCCCGAAAGACAACTCGCACTACTTCGACACGGATCTCAGCCTCGTGGATTGGTTGCGCCAGTATTCCAAGGATCAGGATGAGACCTTTATCCGCGGCTTCCTGGGACGTATGCTGTTCTCCGGTGATGAAGCGCTGAAGAAGGCTAACGTCCTGTCCGGGGGAGAAAAAGTGCGCTGCATGCTCTCGAAGATGATGCTGGCCAGCGCCAATGTCCTGATCATGGATGAGCCGACGAACCACTTGGACTTGGAATCGATCACCGCACTCAATAACGGTCTGATCGACTTCGATGGAACACTACTGTTCGTTTCGCATGACCACCAGTTCGTGCAAACCATCGCCAACCGGATCATCGAGTTCACACCGAAGGGTATCATTGACAAAATGATCACTTATGATGAGTATCTCGACAGCGAAGAAATCAAACGTCTGCGCGAAGAGCATTACGCGTAAGCCTTATACAGTAGTACAAAGCCCTTGATCATCGCCATTTTAGCGGTGTCAAGGGCTTTTTATCTATTTAGACTTCATCAAGAAACTCTATTTTATGCAAAAATGCCTCTTTGCTCGAAAATATCACCCGCTCCTTGCGGGGAATCGTGAAGTAGACGACGATGTACTGATCATCTATGTACTCGACTATGCCGCGTTTTTTTGGACGTTCCTTCGTTTTTACACGCTTGTTTACCCATTCTTCCATACGTTCATCCCCCTGCTTCCATCCCGTCCATTATAGCAAAAAGCGAGTCTGTACAGCATCTTTTCCACTCATGCAGCCAGCAAAGCGGGAAAAGGAGACTAGGAACGGGACGAGCGGAATACGATGTCACTAAGGAAGAGAGAGGGAAGGTGTAGAGTATGATGGAGCAGAAGGATCAAACCTTTTCGATTCGGCAGGCGCGTTTGCAAGAACGAATCGAACAATTGGCTGAAATTGGTAAAATTGGCGAAACGGGAGTTTGTCGACTGGCGCTATCTCCAGAGGATTTGGCAGGCGTCCAGTTGGTGCGCGGGTGGATGGAAGAGGCGGGCTTGCAAACGAGGTTGGATCACTTTGGTAACCTGATCGGACGCATAGAAGGACGAAATCCGCATGCACCGGTTCTGATGATTGGTTCGCACATCGACTCCCAGCCATACGGCGGTCGGTATGATGGTACAATCGGAGTGCTTGGCGGGTTGGAGGTCGTCCAGACACTGATCGAGCAGGGCGTGGTACCTGAGCAGCCAATCGAAGTCGTCGCTTTTTGTGATGAGGAAGGGTGCCGGTTTCAGAAAGGATTGTTCGGCTCCCGTGGCATATTGGGTAAGCTGGAGCCGGGGGAACTAGAGCGGACAGACAAGCAAGGTATTACGCGCAGACAGGCTTTGTTGGATTTTGGCTGTGACCCAGATCGCTTCGAAGAATCGCTCTATTCTCCCGGAAGTATCGCCGCTTTCTTGGAACTGCATATCGAACAGGGGCCGATCCTGGATAAAAGCGAAGAGCCAGTCGGTATCGTCACTGGAATTTCCGGACCGCTCTGGTGGACGGTGGAAATGACGGGTTTCGCCGGTCATGCGGGTTCTGTCCCAATGAACATGCGTCACGATGCTCTGCTGGGTGCGGCAAAAGTGATTGTCGCCCTCAATGAACTGGCGAGAATGGATCCATCAGCACCGACAGTGGGAACGGTAGGACATCTGGAGGTATTTCCGGATTCCCGAAACATCATTCCGGAAAAGGTTCGCTTTACCGTCGATCTGCGGGATATTGACCTGGAAAGACGCGATCTGCGCGAACAAGAACTGCGAGAGGAGATCGAACAGATTGCGATGCAGCACGGCCTGAGCTATACGATCAGCGAGGATACCAACAGCGAGCCGCGCTATTGTGCCGAGTGGATCAAAGACGTGATCCGCGAAGAAAGTGCGAAATTGAATCTGACAGCACCTGAATTGATGAGCGGACCGTTCCATGACGCGCTGGCCTTGTCTTACGAATGTGACTACGCGATGATTTTTGTTCGCTGTCGCGATGGAATTAGCCATAACCCGCAGGAATACGCTAGCTTCTCCGATATTTCACTGGGGACGGAGCTGCTTTATCGGACTGTACGTCATATTTCTCAAAAAGGAATAGGCTGACTCCTTCAAAAACTGTGGTATAATGTCCACAACTGAATACCAACCTTCAGGGTAGGGTGAAATTCCCGACCGGCGGTAATGACGAACGCACGTCTGAGCCCGCGACTCGTTGTCCGTAAGATTGTGGACGGCGACTGACTTGGTGCAAATCCAAGGCCGACGGTAAAGTCCGGATGGGAGAAGGTATTTGGATAGCCTCTTGCGCTGTATTTTGCAAAAAACAGTGGAGCAGTGGCTTGTTTCCCGATGCCCTGAGATGTACTCAAGGGCATTTTACTTTTTTGCGAGAGGAGGCAGGAGCAAGACAAAAACCGGAACTGCATACGAAGAATCTTCAGGGCAAGGTGAAATTCCTGACCGGCGGTGATGACGCATCCGCGTCCGAGCCCGCGACTCGCCAATCACTTGTGGTTTGCGACTGATCTGGTGCAATTCCAGAGCCGACGGTAAAGTCCGGATGGGAGAAGATGAGATTGGCTTTCTCTGTCTCGTTTTGTAAAAAAACGTAGAGAGCAAGGCTTCTTTCCCTATGCCCTGAAACCCGCCCAGGAGGTTCAGGGTTTTTCTTATGCCAAAATTCAAGTGGGAGAGGGGAGCAGGATGCACCAAGACGTCAGATATATGAATATGGCAATCGAGTTGGCGAGAGCCGGAAGCGGTCAGACAAGTCCCAATCCATTGGTAGGAGCAGTCATTGTCAAAAATGGGGCTGTAGTAGGGATGGGAGCCCATTTGAAGGCTGGACAACCTCATGCGGAAATCCATGCCCTGCAAATGGCAGGGGATCAGGCAAAGGACGCGACACTCTACGTCACCTTGGAGCCTTGCTGCCATTTTGGAAGGACGCCTCCATGCACAGAGGCGATCATGCGGGCTGGTATCAGTCGTGTGGTGGTCGCTGTCTCAGACCCGAATCCGCGGGTAGTGGGAGGCGGGATCGAAAAGCTCCGGGCAGCAGGTCTGGAAGTCATAAGCGGTGTCGAGGAGGAGAGAGCGAAACAGCTGAATGAAGTCTTTTTTCATTACATTCAGACCAGACGCCCTTTTGTCACACTGAAGACAGCCAGTACGCTGGATGGAAAATTGGCCACACATACGGGTCAAAGCAAATGGATTACAGGGGAAGCCGCGCGAAGAGAGGTGCACGAGCTACGGCGAAGGCATGATGCGATCCTGGTCGGAAGCGGTACCGTTCTAGCGGATGATCCGGAACTGACAGCCCGAATGAATGGTAAGCCTTGGAGAAAGCAGCCAGTTCGGGTGGTGTTGGATCGGCGTTTACGTACACCGCTGACGGCACGGGTGGTAACGGATGATTCTGCTGAGACGTGGATTTTGACTACAAGTGAATCCAGTGAGCAAAAGCGTCAGGCATTGACTGAAAAAGGGGCTACGGTCATCGCCGTCGAGGGAGAACTGACCGTAGTCAAAGTATTGGAGGTATTGGGCGAGCGGGGGATAACTTCCTTGATCGTCGAAGGAGGATCGGAAATAAACGGGGCATTTTTGCAAGCCAAGGCATTCCAAAAATTCATCAGCTATATGTCCATGAAGCTGATCGGCGGAAAGGAAGCTCCGCCCATTTTTGGGGGCAAAGGCATCTCAGACATAGGGGATGCGCTTCACCTGATCCAAACAGAATTGGAGCCTATCGATCACCAAGATATTCGCATCACCGGGTATCCGCAATGGAAGTGATGCCGAAAGCATCAGGGAGGAAAAAAGCTATGTTTACAGGATTGGTGGAAGAAGTGGGCATTCTGGAGTCCATCTCGGGTGATCAGCAGGCCAGCCGACTGGTGATCCAAGCGCAAAAGGTTCTGGAAGATGTCCAGATCGGCGACAGTATCGCGGTCAATGGAGTCTGCCTGACGGTCACAACGCATACTGTTCACCGATTTCAGGTGGATGTCATGCCCCAGACGCTCCAACATACAAATCTTCGTCACCTTGTACCGGGCCATCGCGTCAATCTGGAGCGTGCTTTGCGACTGGGAGATCGCCTGGGAGGACATCTGGTATCCGGTCATGTGGACGGAACCGGAACCATTCTGGGACGTCAAGAGCAGGCCAACGCAGTCTTGTATCGGATTCAGACAGGACCTGAATTGTTGAAATACGTCATGCCGCGCGGTTCTATTTGTCTGGATGGCATCAGCTTGACCGTCGTCGATGTGGAGGATTCCTCTTTTCGGGTGTCTGTTATTCCGCACACGCTGGCTGTGACAAGTCTGCAAGATCGGCACTCGGGAGACCTGGTCAATCTGGAGGCAGATATGATCGGAAAATACGTGGAAAGATTGTTGCAACACGCATCACCGAAAGAGAGTGTGGACAGGCCAAGCAGTTCAAGCCTCAACATAGCGTTCTTGCAGGAAAACGGCTTTGCCTGAAAAGGAGGGGAACGAACAAGATGTTTGATCAGATAGAAGCAGCATTGGAAGATTTGCGTCAGGGCAAGGCCGTCATCGTCGTCGATGATGAGGACCGTGAAAACGAAGGAGATTTTGTTTGTCTGGCGGATGCAGCGACACCTGACATGATCAATTTCATGGTCACCCATGGCAGGGGATTGGTATGTGTGCCCATTACCGAGGAGAATGCCGCCAGACTTGAACTAAAACCGATGGTGGAGGCCAACACTGATCGGCAGGGTACGGCATTCACAGTATCCGTGGATGAGCAAAGCACCCACACGGGCATATCAGCACAGGAACGCTCCCACACGGTTCTTTCCATGCTCGATAGAAGCAAAAAGGCGGCAGATTTTCGCAAACCCGGTCATATCTTTCCCTTGGTCGCCAAGTCAGGTGGAGTTTTACGAAGAGCTGGGCATACGGAAGCGGCGGTCGATCTCGCACAATTAGCCGGAAGCTTTCCAGCAGGCGTGATCTGCGAAATCATGAATGAGGATGGCTCGATGGCGCGTCTGCCCGAGTTGCAAGCAATTGCGAACCGCTTCGATCTGAAGCTGATCAGCATCGCGGATCTGATAAGCTACCGCATGAAGACAGAATCACTGGTCAATCGAGAAGTTGTCGCCCAACTGCCGAGTGAAAGCGGTGATTTTCGGATTGCTGCCTACACCAATCAATTGGATGGCAAGGAGCACGTAGCACTGATCAAAGGAGATATTTCCACTGACGAGCCGATCCTGGTCAGGGTTCACTCCGAGTGTTTGACTGGAGATGTATTCGGTTCCCTGCGTTGCGATTGTGGTCCGCAATTGCATGCCGCTTTGGAACAGATCGAAAAAGCGGGACGCGGCGTCTTGCTGTACTTGCGACAAGAAGGTCGAGGTATCGGATTGATCAACAAGCTGCGTGCTTACAATTTGCAGGAGCAAGGCTTGGATACGGTGGAAGCCAACGAAAAGCTCGGTTTTGCTGCAGATTTGCGCGAATATGGAATCGGCGCGCAAATTTTACGCGATCTAGGAGTTAGAGGCATGCGGCTCATGACGAATAATCCTCGAAAAATTCGCGGACTGGAAGGGTATGGTCTGCAAGTGATCGAACGTGTACCGATTCAGATGCCGGAACAGCGTCACAACAAGCGATATTTGACGACAAAATACGAAAAGCTGGGTCATTTTCTACACATGTAATCAAAGGGAGAGTGGAAGCATTGAAAACATATGAAGGACATTTAATTGGTACGGGACTCAGAATTGGCATTGTGGCAGGCAGATTTAACGAGTTGATTGTCAACAAGCTTGTCGGGGGGGCAATGGATGCGCTCAAGCGTCATGGCGTAGAAGAGGAACAGATTGATGTGGCATGGGTGCCAGGGGCTTTTGAGATTGCTTTGATCGCTCAGAAAATGGCAGAATCCGGCCGCTACGACGCGGTGGTGACGCTAGGGGCTGTGATCCGAGGCTCAACCCCGCATTTCGATTATGTATGCGGAGAATGCGCGAAGGGAGTCGCCGCTGTCTCATTGCGTACGGGATTGCCTGTCATTTTCGGTGTATTGACGACCAATACAATTGAACAAGCCATTGAACGAGCGGGCACGAAAGCAGGCAATAAAGGCTGGGAAGCCGCTGTCGCCGCGATCGAGATGGCAAATTTATCGAAACAGTTTGCCTGATCATAAACGTATGGAAGCGTCCTTATAGGGGACGCTTCTTCTTTTCTGTCAAAGGATCGTTAAACCGAAAATAAAATGAAAAGACCATGAGAATAATTTAATAGACAGACGATGGCGCAAAATGTGGAAGTTTTTTTCAGGAGTTATTAAAATCGGATACTTTGATGTGTTAGAATAAAATGGTTAAAAAATGTGTTACAGAAAACGAAAGAATGAAACGGGGACATCAGATGAATACAGTCATAAAGCACAAGCCCCAAACACTACAAAAGACTCTACGAGTGTTGATGGTTATCATTGGGGCATTTATTGCAGCATACGGACTAGAAGCGGTATTAATCCCAAACAGCGTATCGGATGGTGGTGTGACAGGGTTAAGTATCGTTGGCTCAAAACTATTTGGATTGCCGCTAGGACTTCTAATTGCCGTCTTGAACATTCCTTTTCTTTGGCTCGGATATAAGCAAATTGGAAAAAGTTTTGCGATTTATTCGCTTATTGGTATTGCTTCTCTCGCAGTCGGTACGATCCTTCTACACCATGTCCCAACGATCATTCATGGTGATACATTGTTGATTACCGTTGTTGGTGGTATTATCATTGGTTTTGGTATGGGGTTAGCATTGCGTAATGGCGGCGCATTAGATGGAATTGATATGTTAGCCGTACTGCTTTCCCGAAAACTTCCTTTTGGGACGAGTGATCTTATTTTATTCTTGAACATGTTTGTCTTTATTATTGTCTCAACGGTGTTCGGCTTACAAGGAGCGATTCTTTCAGCGCTTGCTTATTATATTGCTGCCAAAGTCATTCACGTCGTTGAAGAAGGTTTGAGTGGCTCAAAAACCTTTAAAATTATCACAACTCAACCCGAAATGATGATAGAGACAATCCGTGATCGATTAGGTCGAAGTGCGACATATAATGAGGTTTACGGTGGGTATTCGAATGAGCAATTCAAGGAAATCACTTGTGTGATTAATCGTATGGAAGAGAACAAAATGAAAGATATCATTCGCGACACTGACAAGAGTGCCTTTGTTACTGTTTATGACGTAGCTGAAGTTAAGGGTGGTAATTTCAAAAAACGAGATATTCATTAGATAGTGAGTTTCAAGTACCATTGCGGCGAGTCTAAGACTTACTTTTAGGTCTGAGGTCGCCGCTGCTTTATTTCTTGGGAGCATGTTTTGCGCAGAACTGTTCCGAGACGAAGACAGAATACCATGTTTTTGTTATATTGAAGTTTGTTACAATCACCCTGCCCGTAAGGAGGAATGAAAGATGAAAATGCGCGTATCTGCCGTGCAGTATCATTTGCACACTATACATACGTTTGAAGATTTTGCCCGCCAAGTCGAACATTACGTCAAAAATGCCGAAGAGTACGACACGGAGTTTTTGCTCTTCCCGGAGCTTTTTACCACCCAGCTCATGTCGATCGGTGATGAGCATGGAAATGCCTTGCCGATCACAGCCTTGCCTTCGTTTACAGAGAAATATGTCGAGCTCTTTCGCTCGCTTGCGGGCAAATACCAGATGCATTTGATCGGCGGCACGCACATCATCGAAGAGAACGGCAAGCTGTACAACACCGCTTTTCTCTTCTATCCCGACGGACGTGTCGGTCAACAGAAGAAAATCCATATCACACCTTGGGAAGTAAAGGGGTGGAATATGGGGGCAGGGGACTCGCTGCAAATTTTTGAGACCGACAAGGGAAAAGTCGCGATGATCATTTGCTACGATATCGAATTCCCGGAATGGGTGCGGATCGCCAAAGCACGCGGCGCAGATGTCATCTTCTGTCCTTCCTGCACGGATGACCGCCATGCCTTCCACCGGGTTCGCTATACCTCCCATGCCCGCACGATCGAAAACCAGGTCTACGTGGTTCTTACCGGAACCGTCGGCTCTTTACCGACTGTAGACTTTATGCGTGCCAATTTTGGACAGGCTGCCATTTTGACCCCCAATGATATTCCATTCCCGCCAAGAGGCGTGCTTGCGGAGGGGGAGATCAACTGCGACATGTTGGTCACCGCCGACTTGGATCTGCAGCTTCTTTATGATGTACGGGAAAAAGGCTCTGTGACAACCTGGCGGGATCGCCGCACTGACCTGTATCCAGATTGGAAATAACCTTTTAGCAAAAAGGAGGATGGAGATGTACCGCAAAGAACTGTATGTATTTAACGGCGACCAACCGCGTTCCGCAGTGATTCGTAACTACAACGGAGCTGATTTTGCGGAGCTGATTCAGATTCAGGCAGAGAGCTTTCCGCCTCCTTTTCCCTCCGAGCTATGGTGGAATGAAGAACAGTTGACCAATCATATCACCTTGTTTCCGGAAGGGGCGATCTGCGTAGAGGTGGAGGGCGTGCTGGCGGGCTCCATGACAGGCTTGCTTGTTACCTTCGACCCGCTGCATCCTGACCACAAGTGGGAGGACATCACCGACAACGGCTACATCCGCAATCACGAACCGGATGGAGACACCTTGTATATCGTGGATATCTGCATCCGACCCAGCCATCGCAAGATAAGATTGGGTCAGTGTATGATGCAAGCGATGTACGAGCTGGTCATCCAAAAAGGCTTGAAACGCTTGCTTGGCGGCGGACGAATGCCTGGTTACAGCCGCTATGCCCAGCAATGGACGCCTGACGAATATCTGGTACGTGTGATCAAAGGAGAAGTCAAAGACCCGGTCCTGACGTTTCTGATGCGCTGCGGCCGTACTCCTGTCAAAGTCGTAGCGGATTATCTGGAAGATGAGGAATCTTTGAACTACGCAACCTTGATGGAATGGAAAAATCCGTTTCAGAACGAACGAGACAAACGGGCATAAGGAGGCATGAATATCATGCAATACATTCGCATTCAACATATCGATGATCCATTGTTCGCCAAAATGCATCGACTGATGCAGGAGGTCTTTCCCCCGGAAGAGGTATTGGAATACAGCCTGTGGAAGGAACCGCTGGAAGACCCAGGGATTCGCGTATTCGTAGCCGTTCACGACGGGGAAGTGGTAGGGGCGACGGAGTATCGATACTATCCCGATATGAATGTAGCGATGACAGACTTTACCATTATCGGACGAGAAGGCTTGGGTGTCGGCCGCTTCCTCGCTAAACAGCGGGAAAAAGACCTGTATGCGCTTGCTGCAGAAAACGGCAAGGAGCTTTACGGAATGTTTGCCGAAATCTACGATCCGTACCGCGTGGAAGAACACGCTTTTGGCGGAATCAAGCCGATGGACCCCTATGTTCGCCGCGAGGTTCTCTCTCATCTGGGCTACAAACGCACCAATTTTGCCTATGTCCACCCATCCTGGCAAAATGACGGAGAGGCCGTTTCCGGGCTAGACCTCGGCTTTATGCCGACAGATGAGAACCAGTCAGAGCTTTCTGCTGATCTGATCGTGACATTCCTCAAACGCTATTATGCGGTGTTACCCGAGAAGCCGAAAGCATGGCTGGAGATGGTCGAGGAGCTGTCCGCGAAGGAATCAGTGCAGCTTTTGCCGCTCTAAGTGCGAAGACAAACACCATGATCGAAGGAGGAACTCCCGCCAAGCGTGATCCATGCTGCGGGAGTTTTCTTCACGGATGGGGAAGGGAAGGGTTTCATTCATGAAAGCGCAGAATCTTGCCTCCATATTGCTTTACATGGCTGTACTCATGCATCTGATCGGAATGAGCGGATGGGTTCTACCCCAGATGCTGCAAGCGATCCAACTCGCTACTCTGGTATTGCTGCTGACTGCTTTGTTTGTGCTGCGAAAAAAGAAGCGGAAAACAAAGCGCCGGCCGCGCAAGCCCCCGGCAGAGGTCGTACAACTTCTTGAGCGCACGGATGAAAACAAAGAGGGGAAGATGTAGGCAGCACCGTCTGGATCTATGATTAAATTTGATACAGGCAGAAGGACTTTTTATAAGCAGCAAGAAGTGAAAGGAATAGAAAGACGTCCACATGCCGCACGTCCAGGGAAAAGATCGGACAAGGAGAGGGAGTGATATCCAGACGGTCTCCTTGAATATAATTTACTGAAAATTGAAAACATACGTAATATCCGTCCTGTATATGCTGATGCGCAACGTGAATTCTGTAAAGGAGAGGGGAGCCTATGACCACCAACCACCCCATCATTCGTGTCGAGAACGTCTCTTTTTCCTACAAGGTAAATCAGGATCAACAGATTCCCGTCTTGCAAAATGTCTCGCTTGATGTCTTTCCCGGCGAGTACCTGGCGATCATCGGCCACAATGGTTCGGGCAAATCCACACTTTCCAAACATTTGAATGGGATTTTGACTCCCGGGACCGGAGATGTCTACGTGAACGATATCAACACACGTGACCGCGAGCGCATCTATGAAGTGAGGAGCCAGGTAGGTATGGTCTTTCAACACCCGGACAATCAGATTGTTGCAACCATCGTCGAGGATGATGTGGCATTCGGACTGGAGAATATCGGGATTGCTGCCCAGGAGATGAAGGAACGGATCGATACCTCCCTCGAGGCGGTTGGCATGAACGCTTTTCGCCATCGGCCCCCTCATCATTTGTCTGGTGGACAAAAGCAGCGGATCGCCATCGCTGGCATCCTGGCGATGAGGCCACGATGCATCGTTCTGGACGAGGCGACAAGCATGCTGGACAGCAATGGGCGGCAGGACATTCTCGCAGTTATTCGCAAACTCCACAAGGAGGGCATGACGATCGTGACAGTGACGCACCACATGTCAGAAGTGGCGGAGGCGGATCGAGTCGTCGTCATGGAGGCAGGGCAAATCGTGCTGCAAGGTACGCCTAGGGAAGTATTTGCCCATCAGGAAAGATTGCAAGAGCTACATCTGGATGTTCCGGACGCAAGCCGAATCGCTGCTTTGGTTCATCAAAACTGGGAATCCTTTTCGCCAAACCTGATCGCCAACGAAGAAGTGGTCGAGGAAGTACAGCGCCATGTGATCAATCAAGCGGAGGCGAGCGGAACATGACCAACACAATCGTGGAAGTAACAGAGCTGTCGCATGTTTACATGCAGGGAACCCCACTCGCCCACCAGGCGTTGGATCGGGTGAGCATTCAGGTCGCCCGCGGGGAGTGTATCGCGATCATTGGACACACAGGTTCGGGGAAATCAACTCTGATTCAACATCTGAATGGGCTTATGCGGCCGCAATCGGGAAAGGTAGTCGTCAATGGACTGGACGTCTCTGATCCAAAGATTGATATTCGTCTGCTGCGACGCCAGGTAGGTCTCGTCTTTCAAAATCCGGAGGACCAGTTGTTCGAAAAGCTAGTGGGGGATGATATTGCCTACGGTCCCTTTAAAATGGGTCTGCCGATTGCGGAAGTGAAAGAGCGGGTAGAGTGGGCGATGGAAATAGTCGGACTGTCATTTGACGAGATGAAGGATCGTCCGACATTTGCCTTGAGCGGCGGTCAGAAACGAAAAGTTGCTTTAGCTGGAATGCTCGCTTTGCGTCCTCATGTGCTCGTGCTTGATGAGCCGACAGCAGGTCTCGATCCTCGCTCTCGCAACGAGCTGCTGCAGCGCATTCAAAAGTTAAATCAGGAAGAGAGGCTTACGGTCATTTTTGTCTCTCACAATATGGAGGAAGTCGCTCAGCTTGCCGAGCGAGTCTATGTGATGGCCAATGGTCAAATTGCCTGCGACGGGACACCGAGGCAAATTTTCGGCAACTCATTGCTGCTGCGGGAACATCATATTGGAACACCGGAAGCAGTAGATATTCTGTACCAACTGCGTGAACACGGATACGCCGTAGATACCGGAGCTTTTTTGCCTGAAGAGGCTGCCGCCGAGATCTTGAACCTGATCAAACGTTAGGGAGGGAGCACGATGTCAGCAGAATTCGAGTTGTCGCGCAATATCACGATTGGTCAGTATCTGCCCACGAACTCCGTGGTGCATCGGCTCGATCCGCGCTTTAAGCTCGCCGCTTTTGTCATCATGATCCTGGCGATCGCGATTTGCGGTACGTATGTTGGGAATCTTTTTGCTGTCGCAATCTGCATCGCGATGTTTGGCGTCTCCAAAATCCCGCTACATTATGGGCTTTCAGGAGTGAAGCCGGCTATACCGTTCATTATTATCCTGGCGACGCTGCAATTGCTTTTTTATGGAGAGATTGCGCGCGGGGGCACCATTTATTTCCAATACAGCTTCATTACGATATCGAGTGAAAGTGTTAGGCTGGTCTTGGTTTCTGCGATGCGTTTTGTGGAGGTCATTTTCCTCTCCAGCGTCCTCACGCTAAGCACCTCGACGACGGAACTAACGCATGGGATGGAAAGGCTGCTCGGACCGTTGCAAAAGATCAAGTTTCCGGTGCACGCATTTGCGCTTATCATCACGATCGCCATTCGCTTCGTTCCCACCTTCGCGATGGAGATGGAAAAAATGATGAAAGCCCAGGCTTCCCGTGGTGCGGATTTTGGAACCGGTGAATGGTGGCGCATCATTCGACGGACCAAAGACATGTTTCCTATCATCATCCCGCTGTTTAATGTTGCGTTGGCTCGCGCAGAGGATCTGATATTGGCCATGGAGGCACGATGCTATATGCCGGGAGCATCACGTACGCAGTATACCCATTACAAGGCCACTAGCAAGGATTATGCCGCCCTCATCATCAGCATCCTCATTTCGGTCATCATGCTCTACATCCCTTGGTAAACAATTGGGGAATTCGCCCATGACGGGCATTCCAAATAGAAGGATATTAGAGGAGGAGTATGGCATGGAGAAAGGCTTGACGGTACGAAGAATCGTAATAGCGGGTGTCTTGGGTGCGATCGCGATCCTGCTGGGTGTCACGCGTCTCGGCTACATCCCGGTGCCGACTGCTGCGGGAAATGCCACGATCATGCACATTCCTGCGGTAATCGGCGGCATCATGGAAGGCTGGGGCGTAGGCATGATCATTGGTCTTATCTTTGGTGTATCTTCTTTCTTAAATGCTACGGTTCCCTTGTTCAAAGATCCGTTGGTTGCCATCCTTCCGCGCTTGTTTATCGGCGTGACTGCGTACTTGACTTATGTAGGTCTCAAGAACATCAATGAATACTTCGCTATTGGCGCAGCTGGCTTTATCGGAGCGATGACCAATACCATCTTGGTTCTTGGGATGGCTGTCCTTCGCGGTTACATGACATTTGGAGTAGCGGCTACTGTAGCGTTGACGAGTGGGTTGCCGGAAGCCATTGTCTCCGTGATTGTGACGTTGGCTGTGGTAGCTGCGTGGAAAAATCTTGTGAAGTCAGGCAAACAAAAATCAAAGATCTCGGGGTGAAGCTTACGCGATGACGGGAACGATCGTAGATGTGCCTGGCGTGATGGTTGGGCATGCACAAGATGAGAAAGCACTGACGGGGTGCAGTGTTCTTTTGCTGGAGAAGCCTTCTGTATGCGGCGTGGATGTCAGGGGTTCCGCCCCGGGTACGCGTGAGACAGATCTGTTGAACCCCGTCAATCAGGTTAGTGTGGTGCATGCGATCTGTTTGTCAGGCGGCAGTGCCTACGGTCTGGATGCAGCATCAGGTGTGATGCAATGGCTGGAAGAACACGGACGGGGACTTGATGTCGGCTTCGGCATCGTTCCCATCGTCCCTGCTGCTGTCCTGTTCGATCTCTCGATTGGCAATCCCCTTATTCGGCCAGATCGTAGTATGGGATATGCCGCATGCGGCCATGCAAGTCGGGAAGCAGTGCAGCAGGGCAATATAGGCGCAGGCATGGGGGCGACGGTAGGCAAATTGAACGGTTTCGGTCAGGCGATGAAGGGTGGACTTGGCTCAGCATCGCGCACTTTACCAAATGGTCTGGTAGTCGGAGCGATGGTGGCCGTCAATGCAGTCGGTCATGTATTCGATCCGAAGTCGCAGGAGATTTTGGCGGGACCGCGGGATGAGCAGGGAAACATCCTGGACAGTGTCGAGCTGATGGCTGCGCACACATTTTCTCCGATACCGCCGGGGACCAATACGACGATCGCAGTCGTAGCCAGCAATGCAAGCTTGAACAAGGCAGAGGCGAACAAAGTGGCGCAGATGGCGCATGATGGCCTGGCCAGAACGATTCGCCCCATCCATACCATGCATGACGGAGATACCATTTTTGCGGTGGCGACTGGTGAGGTCCAGACCCCTGTCGATTTGATCGGAACCTTATCGGCGGAGGTTCTTGCTGAAGCTGTGCTTTCGGCTGTCAAGAACGCGGACGAAGCGGGAGGGATTCCGGCTTATCGGGATCGAAACAGATGAGAGGAGAGGTTGAGATGAACCAGGTCATTTCATTTGTGGATGAGCAAGAAGTGGTGCGTTTGACTCAGGAGCTGGTCCGGATTCCTAGCGTCTATCGTCCGGATCAGCCAGGGGGCAACGAAGAGCGAGTCGCGTTGTTCGTCGCAGATTACCTGCGAAACATGGGTTTGGAAGTCTTCTATGAAGAGGTCGTTCCCGGACGTCCCAACGTCATTGCCATTTATGACTCAGGCAGACCCGGCAAGACACTTCTCTTCGAAGCACATACCGATGTTGTGACTGAGGGCGATCGTGAGGTTTGGAGCTACGATCCGTTTGGAGCTGCGATTGCCAATGGGCGCATCTACGGTCGAGGATCCTGCGATACCAAGGGCAATCTAGCAGCAGCCATTTGCGCAGTCAAGGCCATCCAGCGCTCCAAACAGCCGTTTACCGGAAAAATTCTGCTTTGCATTCCCTGTGATGAAGAAGGAATGATGATCGGGATCAAGGACTTCATCAGGAGGGGCTGGGCGGACCAGGTGGATGCGGCCATTATCTGCGAGCCGGAGGAAAATCAGCTTTGTATCACACAGAAGGGCGCGATGCGGGCGATATTGCGAACCTTTGGAAAAATGGCGCATGGCGCAATGCCCCTCACCGGGATCAACCCCAATACGCGCATGGCTCGGGTCATCCTCGAACTGGAAGAGTTGGAGCGCCGGGAGATGGCGCGTCTCGGGGTACACCCGATGTTGGGATGGCCGAGTATCACGCCGACGATCCTGCAGGCACCTGTCAAAGGGGATCCGCAAATCAACGTCGTACCGGATCAGTGCATGACGACACTGGATATTCGCACGATCCCGGGACAGCATCATGATGTGCTGCAGGCCGACATGCAGGCGATCCTGCATAGACTGGGTCAAGAGGATGAGAAGTTTCGGGCGACGCTGGAAGTCATCGAGGAGCGTCCATGGACACTGACGGCGATGGAGGAGGAGGTAGTGAAGGCAGTTGCCAGTTCCTACCGCGAAGTGACGGGGAAAGAACCTGTGTACAACGGCGTGCCCGGCGCTACGGACGGGACTTTTTTACACAAGGCTGGCATCCCCATCCTGACCACCGGTGCAGGGGACAGACATATCCCACATCACGCGGACGAATATGTCGATATTGCTCAACTGGTCGAATCTACCCAGTTGTTTGCCCTCTCTGCCCTTACGTTTTTGACACAGCCTGTCAAAGTATAATACGACGCGATTTCATGATAAAAAGATCCCCGTTGTGCAAAATAGCTGGGATCTTTTCTTTGTAAATCTTGCTCAATCCATCCAATTTTTTTTACAATAGAGGAGTGGGTAATTTGAGAAGGGGGCAATTAGCATGGATATGCGTTGGGATTTAGATGTTCTGTATACATCCTTTGATTCGCCGGAATGCAAACGTGATTGGGAAGAACTTGTACGGCAGATCCAGGAATTGAAAAAATGGGCGAACGAGAATTTGCACACAGCAGACGATGCCGTCGCTAAAATGGAGTCTTACATTAAGCAATTGACATCCATCCTGCAAAAACAATATCGCCTGTATAGCTATGCAGAATTGACCGCCAGTGTAGACGCCAAAAACGAACAGGCTTTGCAGCTATCTGAGCGCATCCATGATCTTTCAGTAGAAAAGGTAGAGCCTAGCGTCCAATTCGAAAAGTGGATCGGAACACTGGAGCAATTGGGTGAGCACATCAGCAAGTCCTCCTTGCTGGAAGAGCATCGCTTTTTCCTTGAGGAGATCGCAGAGCAAAGCAAGTATATGCTCAGTGAAAAAGAAGAAATCATAATCGCCAAAATGAAGAATACAGGCTCCAATGCTTGGACGAAATTGCAGGAAAGTATGACAGCAAATTTGCTGGTAGATATCGTGGTGGATGGGGAGAAGAAGCAATTGCCGCTGCCCGTGGTCCGCAATATGGCTTTCGACAAGGACCCACAAGTACGCAAAGATGCGTACGATGCAGAGTTGGCATCCTACAAGAAAGTCGATGACGCTGTCGCTGCGGCACTAAATGGCATCAAGGGAGAGGTAATCACTGTAGCAAAACTGCGCGGCTATGAATCTGCCCTGGATAAGACGCTGAAAGACTCTAGGATGGATCAGGAGACCTTGGATGCGATGCTGACTGCAATGCGTGAAAGCTTGCCTGCTTTCCAGCGATACTATCGGAAAAAGGCTGAGCTTTTGGGTCATTCGAACGGACTGCCATTCTATGATCTTTTCGCACCGGTCGGAGAAGCAGATATGCGCTTTACATACCAGGAAGCCCGGGATTTTATCGTCAAGCATTTTGCCAGCTTTAGCGATAAGTTGTCTCAATATGCCGCACGTGCCTTCGACAACCGCTGGATCGATGCGGAGATTCGTGAAGGAAAGCGGGGCGGGGCCTTCTGTGACAACCTGCATGTGGTCAAAGAAAGCCGGATCATGGCAAACTTCACGGGTAGCTACAACGATGTCAGCACACTGGGGCATGAATTGGGTCATGGCTATCATGGCGAGTGCCTGGTAGATGAAGCGTTTTTAAACAGTGATTATCCAATGCCGATTGCGGAGACCGCATCGATCCTGTGTGAGACGATCATTGCCAACGCGGCATTGAAAGAAGCGACGCCGGAAGAGGCATTCGCGATTTTGGAAAACGACATCTCCGGTGCAGGTCAGGTCATCGTCGACATCTACAGCCGCTTTTTGTTCGAATCTGCCTTGATTGCCCGCCGGGAAGAGGGTTCCCTCTCGGTGAAAGAATTGAATGCCTTGATGCTGCAAGCGCAAAAAGACGCCTATGGAGAAGGCCTCGATCATAATCACCTGCATCCATATATGTGGTTGTGCAAGCCGCATTATTACAGTGCGGACTACAATTATTACAACTTTCCGTACGCCTTCGGTTTGTTGTTCGCCAAAGGATTGTATGCGGAATACCAGAAACGGCCAGAGGCATTCGTGAAGCAGTATGACGAACTGTTGTCCGTGACAGGAAAGAAAAGCGTAGCGGATGTTGCAGCCATCATGGATGTCGATGTTCGTTCAGTAGATTTCTGGCGCAGCTCTCTGGCACTGATTGGTAAAGATATTGAGACTTTCTTGTCTCTTGCAGATTCCCGATAAGGAATCAGCTTAGCAAAACGACGTCCGAGCACATTCGGGCGTTTTTTTGCTGCCATTTTCAAACGCATAGGGACCCAAGGCGGAGGGGAAAGTAAAACAAAAAGGTGAGGTGATCGTAATGAATGGTTTGCAATTATTAGATCGGCTCAGGGAAACAGAAAACAAAATGATGCATTTACATAGAGCCATAGACAAAGTGAGCAGCGAACCCGATTTCAAGGAATCGGTGAGCGTGCTTACTATCGTCGTACGTGACTACCAACAACAATTGGACAGAATGAAGGAAGCGCTTGGAAACATGGAGGTTTCACTCAACCACTCCTCTTCCCAGTCAGGCCAGTCCCAGCAACAAATACAGTAAACATGGGAGAAGCCCACCTTTAGGATCAGGTCCAGAAGGTGGGCTTCATGTATGTGTGGTACGATCTACTCAAAATCAAGATAGCGTTTCACACCATAAAATGGGTAGAGCTTCTGCATGTATTCCAACTTGCCGAAACGTACATCATCACCGTTGGCATGTACAATTCGATCATTACCAAGATAAATGGCGACGTGGGAGACAGTGCCTTTTTTCAAAGCGTCATAGAACAGCAGATCGCCTGGCTTGGCCTCCTCCAAAGGAATGGAAACTCCGCCATGGAACTGGTCTTCAGAGGTCCTAGGCAGCGAAACTCCCAGTTTGGCAAAAACATAGGCTGTAAAACCACTGCAGTCAAATCCGTCTGGCGTGGTACCGCCCAGAATATAACGTGTACCGAGCAATGGAGTCACCAGCTTTTCAAGCTGATCGAGTTGCGTGACGACCGCGGATTCCAGTGCATCTTCTGCATCAGGATCTATGACGTGCACATATTCGCTTGCGACATAGGCCTCGCCTTGGTCATAGTGAATTTTGGTCCATTCACTGCCCATCTCAATCAGGTCGACCTTGTTGCCATAATACAATTTACCGAGTATTTCACCTGTCAGAGAGGGAGATTGACGAACATGCAAAACATCTGCGACGACTTTGGCCTTTTTCTCGTTCCGATCAACTACAGGATCAGTATCTACGGAATCTGAGATATGGTTGCCCACATCTGGAGCTGTTGCCACAGGCCCTATGTCAGGCAAGCCTGTCCCGGAAAGGCTTAATGTCTGTCCGATCGTAAGCCGATCTGAGTCGAGCAGGTTCTGCTGCATAATCTCTTGAACGCTTGTCTGGTGTTCCCTCGCAATTTTGCTCAATGTGTCCCCTGCTGAAACTACGTATGTATAGGAGGCAGCTTGGGCAGCAGTAGGAAATAGAGCAAAGAGGGTGAGGAAGGTGATTACTCGCGAAGTTTGTCTCATCGATCCACTCCACCATTCTACTAAATTCTGCAAATCTATCTAAAATTCTAGCTGATTTTTCCACGTAAATCTATGAGAAAAAAGAACGATATCAATATAAAAAAGCATTGCAATTTCATATCGAAACATGCTATATTACAGAAGTACCCAGCACGAGATACTCGCTGGGTGAGTGAAAAAGCATGGAGCTGTGGTGAAGTTGGAGTTCACGCCGGTCTGTCACACCGGAGGTCGCGGGTTCGAGTCCCGTCAGCTCCGCCATTCTTTTTCCTATCTTTGCCGGTGTAGCTCAATTGGTAGAGCACCTGACTTGTAATCAGGGGGTTGTGGGTTCAAGTCCTATCGCCGGCACCACGAATGCGGTCGTGGCGGAATTGGCAGACGCGCTAGATTCAGGTTCTAGTGGTGGCAACACCGTGGAGGTTCAAGTCCTCTCGACCGCACCATATGACATGCAAACCCAGCTATCTTGGCTGGGTTTTTCTTTTTCCTACCTTTGTTCTTCGATTATTGCTGCTAAGTGTCGTGAACAGCAAAAGAGCGATGCGCAGGCAACACGGATCAGGTACAATAACGAAAGAAATGCGAGGAAGCAAGGAAGGGAGTTTTACCCATGCAAATCGAAATTTTTCAGGATACCATTTGTCCATGGTGCCGGATCGGGAAAAAGAACTTGTTTGATGCCATCGCCCGATGGACAGGGGAGCCGATCCAGATCCAATACCGCACCTATCTTTTGTCACCGGAGATTGACAAGGAAGGCAAGCCATTTTTGGAAGCAATGGCTTCCAAGGGAAGTCCCGCCGTAGTGCAGCAGATGTTAAGCCAAGTCACACGCGCTGGCGAGGCGGCCAACCTCGCGTTTCGTTTTGATAAGGTCGAGAAAATGCCAAACACCTTGGCGTCCCACCAGTTTATCAAAAGTGTCGCACCTGCTGATACGACAAGAGTCGTGGATGCGATTTACAAAGCGTACTTTGAAGATGGTAAAGATATTGGTGACTCGGAGGTTCTACTCGCACTGGCCGAAGAGCTGGGCATTGATCGAGAGCACATCCGCGATGCGATCGAAAACGAGCGAAAGTCGGAAGAAATTGAGGCCGACCTTGCATTTGCAAGAGATATCCAGATTTCCGGCGTGCCGTTCTTTGTGATTGACGGGAAATTTGCCCTATCTGGAGCTCATGCACCAGAAAATTTTTTAAAGGCTTTTGACCATGTACTAAATATGGAAAATGATTAAACAAAATAGCGTGTGAGATGGAGAGACTGTCCCTAAAAGGGGCAGTCTTCTTTATTAAAAACAACTTCCATGTGAAACCCTAAAAAAAAAGTGGCAGCTGAGGAAAAAGAGAAAAAAGCGAAGGCATTTGGGATCTTGACCAAGCCGGAACGGAAAAGGCGGAACGCGCCCTCAGCGGCAACCCTGAATGACTTCCAAGAGACAGCTACTTTTGGCCGCGGTTCCGCCTTTGGAGTGTAGGCGGCCAGGGATGACCCCATTTAAAGATCCCAACCCGCCGAAGCTTTTTTCTCTTTTTCCTCCCTGTTTTGAGTCAAGCCATTCAGACCATACTGTTGAGGATGGAGGTGCACCGAATATGTACGTACAAGTGACAACAACTGAAAACAACCAACAATCCGTCTTTGTGATGGGCGAATCACTCACTGTCAAGGAAGACGGTCAATACCTGTTACCCGGAAGACTCATTCATGCCCTAAAACCGGATGATTTGCCGATCGGGATCGGTTTTTCCCTCGCAGATACGCTGCCATCCGGCTATGGCTTCTATCAGGAGGATAAGGTCATTTTCAAACGGCTGGATTCGCAGGACGAGAACTTCAGTGTACAAGTCATTTCCACGTATCAAAAGAAAGAATGGGATGGTTTGTTTCCGTTGGAGGCGACGCTTTTATCACGCAAGCAAGCGCTGGAATTATGGTCGAATTTTCATTCGATCTGTTACGATTCTACTGATGAGCAAGCGACGATTCGCTATGCTTTTTCCTATCCGACACCGGAAGAAGCTGATCTGGAGCGGGTGATGGAGGGGATATGTGACACAGTCTTCGAAGTAGAGGCGAGGGGCAATCTCCAATTATGGCATCGGCATACAGGACCTTCTGCTGAGGGTGAATCTCTGTTCTGAAGCGAACACCCATGATATAGTAAATACAGATCAGACAAGGCAAATGCCGCAATAGCCAACAGTTAGGAGAGAGGTCAGAATGAAGCAAATTCAGAATATTTTTTGCGTAGGACGCAACTATCGTTTGCATGCCCAAGAGCTAGGCAATGATGTACCGACATCGCCGATGCTGTTCAACAAGCCGACGCATTCATTGGTTGAGACGACAGGGCAGGAGATTGAACTGCCAGGTAATCGTGGGGAGATTCATTTCGAAGCGGAATTGGTCATACATATTGGGCGTGCCTATGAGCCAGGCATGTCTCTTGAGGAAGTCGTGGATGAGATGGCATTGGGTGTCGACTTGACGCTGCGTGATGTCCAAAGCGTACTGAAAAAGAATGGTCATCCGTGGCTGCTGGCGAAGGGTTTTAAAAACGCCGCTATTCTTACACCTTTTCATCCATTTCCGGGCGAGGATGCTCTGAAACAAACCGATTTTTCACTATTAAAAAACGGGGAGCAAGTACAACGAGGCAATATTCGCGATGTCATATTTGACCTGATGACGATCATTCAATTTACGTCTGAGCATTTTGGCTTGGACCAAGGAGATATCATTTATACAGGTACTCCTGCGGGAGTAGGACCTGTACATGATGGCGATCAGTTCCGTCTTCTTTGGGGCGAAGAGATATGGGGAGAATTTACAACCCGCCTTCGCTAAATCCCGCTTGGTACATGGCATGAAGAAAACCAGCATCTGTTAGAAACAAGCAGATACTGGTTTTTTTCATGCAGAAACCATGCTTTTATTACGAAATAGGCCTTTTGGTCTAATGGTCAGTCATGCCATACTTTGGGTTGGGTTTTGTTAGTAGTTCCATAATCCCAAAACCAGAATTGGTAAATTTTACGGTCTTATCCTCCCGTTTCCTAATGCGGTAACCTGTCCATGTACCCAACAGAGGGTTCCACAACATGACAAGGAGGAAAAGAAAGTGACGAAACGAGATTGGGTAAAAAAGTCAACAGTAGCAGTCCTGCTGAGTACGTCCCTGTTAATGGGTGGTCATATTGATTATGCATCCGCCGCAACAACAAAATCAGTTAGTGTGACAGAAGTCGCGAAAGACGCGAAGCAACTTGTAGGAAAGGCGTATAAATTTCAGGCTAATGGCCCAAATTCATTTGGTTCTGCAAATTTAGCGACCTATGTATACAAGCAATCGGGAATCAAGATCGGCGATACCATTTCTGCTTTGTATAAAACAGGAACCAAGGTTACACAGAAAAATCTGCAAGACGGAGACCTGGTGTTCTTTTCTTCCAACGGAAAAGGAAGCCCGACCTTTATGGGAATTTATGTAGGAAGTGGTAAATTTGTATACTCTTCGCAAGGTGAGGGTGGAGTAGTACTGAAAGCATTCTCGGATTTCGAAAAGAAATTCGTCGGTGCACGTCGAGTCGTAGATAACTCATCGGACAAATCTTCGAATAGTTCCCAAACTTCCTCCTCGACCGCCAACAAAGTAATCGCCAATGGTGAAAAGTACATGGGTACGAAGTACAAATTCGGTTCCAGCAGCAGTACGACGAAAACCTTTGACTGCTCATCGTTTACGCAGCGCGTCTTTAAAGAGGCGGGAATCACGTTGCCGCGCGACTCCCGTCAACAATCTACCGTCGGAAAGACAGTCGCCAAAAAGGATTTGCAAAAGGGCGATCTGATCTTCATGAAGTCTTCCGCCAAAAATGCTTCTGACCGGATCACCCATGTTGCCATCTATGCAGGAAATGGGAAAATCTTGCATACATACGGTAGTCCAGGTGTGACATATTCCAAATTTGATGGAACAAACTGGGAAAAACGTGTAGTAAAAATCAAGCGCGTCATCTAGGCGCCCGGGAAAAGCTCTCATGCTGATGCATGGGGGCTTTTCAATTATATTGAACTTTATCTTTACCATTATGACGTGCTCCCTCGCATATCGTTTCGCGAGAAAGCCCTGCCAATTGTTTCTATAGTGAAAAAAAGCTTACTATCATTTGGACAGGAAAAAGGATATTTCCCGAAAATGTCGAATATAATTTTCTGTATAGTTAAAAAAGTTGGAGGTGTATCGTTTGGAGCTGAACATGCCAAAGCACTATAACTTTGCTGCACAAGTAGATCAGTATGCGCTGAAACATCCTGACAAACGTGCTGTGTGGGAACTGGACGAGAGTGGAGCGGAACAAATCCTCAGCTATGACCAATTGCGTCGTTTTTCCAATCGGATCGCCAATGGGCTCACGTCTATTGGCATCGGACAGGGAGATAAAGTGATGGTTCTTGTGAAGCGAGGGATTGAAGCGTATGGCTTGTACCTCGCGTTATTGAAGCTGGGAGCCGTTATTTTGCCGGGATCGGAAATGCTTCGTCAAAAAGATATTGAATATCGCATCGAGCATGCACTTGCTTCTGCAGTTATTTGTTTTGACAGTATGATGGAAGAAGTGGAGCCACTGCGCAATTGCTGCCAAACCCTCCGACATTTTATTACCCTAGGAGATCGCGCAGATGGCTGGATTTCCCTTGATCTACTTATTCAGGACCAGACAGATGAGTTTACCTGTGTACAAACAAGCTCTGATGATTTGGCATTCTTGTCCTACACCTCAGGAACGACAGGCGGGCCAAAAGGTGTTATGCACGTAGCTGGGTGGCCATTGGCCCATCTAGCGGTAGCAGCTACGCAGTGGCTGGATGTTCAGGAACAAGACGTGGTCTGGGCCACAGCGGGTCCAGGCTGGGCAAAATGGATCTGGAGTCCATTCGTATCGACGCTTGGATTGGGTGCTACAGCCTTTGTGTACAAAGGACGTTTTAGTGCCGATACCTATTTGTCCATTTTGTCGAAGTATCCGGTCTCTGTCTTGTGCGCCACTCCGACCGAGTACAGGATGATGGCAAAAGCACCGGATTTAGAGAGCTATACCTTGCAGGCATTGCGTTCCACCTGCTCGGCCGGCGAGCCTTTGAACCGCGAAGTCATCGATACCTTTAGACGGGTCTTCAACTTGACGGTTCGGGATGGCTACGGACAGACAGAAAACACCTTACTGGTCGGCACATTCGTCGGCATGGAGCCAAAACCTGGGTCGATGGGACGACCTTCTCCAGTAGTGCGGGTCGCCATCGTCGATGAAGAAGGAGACGAATTGCCTGTAGGCAAGGTAGGGGATATTGCGATCCATAAGGACATGGTCGCGTTGTTTCAAGGGTATCTGAAAGACCCGGACCGTACGGCAAGAGCATTTCGCGGGGAATGGTACATCACCGGGGACCAGGGAAGAATGGACGAAGATGGCTACATCTGGTTTGAAGGCAGATCAGACGACATCATCATCTCTGGGGGCTACACAATTGGTCCTTTTGAAGTGGAAGATGCTTTGGTCAAACATCCGTCGGTCGCGGAGTGCGCGGCAGTCGCCAGCCCAGATCCCGAGCGTGGGCATATCGTCAAGGCGTTCGTAATCTTGAAAAAAGGTCAAATGCCTTCTGATTCACTCGTAGAAGAACTGAAAGAGCACGTCAAGCAATTAACTGCGCCTTACAAGTACCCACGCAAGATTGAGTTCGTGGAAGAGTTGCCGAAAACCACTTCTGGAAAAATCAGAAGAGTGGAATTACGGCAGCAGGAAAAAGAACAGATAAATCGTGCGTAAGCGAAGAACCCGGCTGATTGTCTCAGCCGGGTATTTTTTTGCTACAGGGGAAACATAAAAAACGGTTACGTTGTCCGATTGACCGCTTTGCCCAGTGCATCCTCCAGCACATGGGCGTACTGCATGGTTGTCTCAATCTTGGAGTGGCCAAGCTGAGCCTGCAGTTGATGAGGGTCTGGATTTAGCCGTAAAAATTGCGTCGCAAAGCTATGCCGAAGTTTATGAACAGACAAGTCAGGGATGCCAAATGCTTTGGCATATTTTTTTACCAATTTTTGCACGGAACGGACATCGATGCGGTGTCCTTCTGGTTTTCCCGGAGAGACGGCGAGAAAGACCGCTTCTTCATTTGCTGGTGGATGGTAGGAATCACGTGTTAGCAAGTAGGTTGCCAAATAATCCTTTCCCCAGTCACTGAAAAAGGGAGCGTCTTCCTTCTTTCCTTTTCGCACCAGCTTGAGTTGGTTCTTCTCCATAACTAGATCTGAAAGATTAAGACTGACGATTTCGGATACACGAAAGCCACCGGACAGGATCATCGCGATCAACGCAGTATCGCGGTCTCTGTTTTTCATATGGTATTGCTGTTTTTTCGGGGTATCGCAATGAGAGAGAAACCCGGTATGGACGAAGTCGACAAACTGATAAATTTCATCATCGATCAGGATTTTCGCCCGGATCGCATGGGCGCGGGCCAGAGGGGTCATCTCCGTCATCTCCAGCTCAATTTTCGCCAAAACATTGCGGGTCAGGTAGGATTCTCCCCGCTCATCCTCAGCCAGAGCTGATAAATAATGAAACAACGATTTGAGACTGGAGATTTTTCGGTTGATCGTCCGGTCACTGTACTCCTTGCGGGAGCTGCGAGTAGGGTTCGTCAACAGGACCGAACGCTCATACAGATGCGATTCCTGTAGGTAAAGAATATAGCTTTCCACTGTCTCTTTTTTCAACTCGTTCAGATCGGATAACGGCACTTGCTTCATCTCGGCGGCAGAAGTCAGCCCTTCCGCCATCATCCAGCGAAAGAAGAAGGCGAAGTCGCGCAAATATCCGAGCAGGGTAGATGGGGAATTTTTCCTGGTCTTTTTATGTTCAATGAACTTCTCCACATACCAGGGATATTCGCCGATCGTCTGCAAAAGCTTGAGTGCGTCACGCTGCTTCGGTACGGACATATAGGCACCACCAATCATGAGGATTCAAATGATACGAACATATATTCTATCAGATGCAGCTGCTATTGGTAAATACCAGAAGAATACGGACTCTTCTTGTCGAGAAAATTTATTTCATTTTATGTCTTTCTGATATGGACATTAAGATAAAAAGGTGATACTTTAATATCAACAAACGCTTGATACAAAAGAATTTATCCGTCTTTTATAATGTCTATTTCACGCGGACACATGTACGTCACAAGTGATGAATGGTCGGAGGGATTAACAAATGGCGAGCAAAACACTGGAGCATTTTTTGAACGAAAATCTATCGGATCTCAAAAGCAAAGGACTCTACAATGTGATCGACCCTTTGCAGAGTGCCAACGGCCCGATGATTACGATAGGTGGAAAAGAATTAATCAACCTAAGCTCCAATAACTATCTCGGGCTGGCGACGGATCAACGGCTGATTGATGCGGCGATCGAGGCGGCACAAAAATACGGGGTAGGAGCCGGAGCTGTTCGTACGATCAACGGTACACTCGAACTCCATGTAAAGCTGGAGGAGAAGATTGCTAGCTTCAAACATACAGAAGCAGCAATTGCGTATCAGTCCGGTTTCAACTGCAACATGGCAGCGATCTCGGCCGTGATGGACAAGGAAGATGCCATCCTTTCCGATGAATTGAACCATGCTTCAATCATTGATGGCTGCCGGCTTTCGCGGGCACAAATCATTCGTTACAATCACTCGGATATGGATGATTTGCGCCTGAAGGCCAAGGAAGCCAAAGAATCCGGCAAATATAAAAAGCTAATGGTCATCACTGACGGGGTGTTCTCGATGGACGGAGATATCGCCAAGCTGCCGGAAATCGTTGAGATTGCAGAAGAATTTGATCTGATGACATACGTCGATGACGCGCATGGCTCCGGGGTCCTAGGAAAAGGGGCAGGGACTGTAAAGCATTTCGGTCTCTCCGACAAAGTCGATTTTCAAATCGGCACATTGTCCAAAGCAATCGGGGTCGTAGGCGGCTATGTGGCAGGGCGGCAACAACTGATCGACTGGCTGAAGGTCCGCAGCCGTCCCTTCCTGTTCTCGACTGCACTTACGCCAGCTGATGTCGCGGCTTGCATTACCGCTATCGACATTTTGCAGAGCAGTACAGAGCTGAATGACAAACTGTGGGCCAATGGCGATTACCTGAAAAAAGGGCTCAAGGAGCTGGGCTTCGACATTGGAAACAGTGAGACACCTATCACGCCTTGCATTATCGGAGACGAGCAAAAAACGCAGGAATTCAGCAAACGCCTGAATGAAGAAGGCGTCTATGCAAAGGCGATTGTCTTCCCGACGGTGGCCAGAGGTACCGGACGTGTACGCAATATGCCTACGGCGGCTCATACCCGTGAGATGCTGGATCGTGCGCTCTCCATCTATAAAAAAGTGGGGACGGAAATGGGGATTCTGAAATGAAAAAAATCCTGGTAACCGGTGCATTGGGACAAATCGGTTCAGAGCTTGTGATGAAACTCCGTGAGATTTACGGTGCCGACTCTGTAGTCGCGACAGACATTCGCAAAGCAGACAAAAGCCATGTCGTAGAATCAGGTCCATTTGAAATTCTCGACGTGACGGACGGGAAGCGCATGTTAGAACTGGCGAAGTCCCATGAAGTCGATACGATCTTGCATCTTGCCGCGCTGCTGTCGGCGACTGCTGAGGCGAAACCGCTTTTAGCATGGAATCTGAACATGGGCGGACTGGTTAACGCACTGGAGACGGCTCGCGAGCTGTCCTGCCAGTTTTTTACACCCAGCTCTATCGGCGCATTTGGACCATCGACACCTAAGATCGGTACGCCGCAGGAGACGATCCAACGCCCCACGACCATGTACGGGGTCAACAAGGTGGCTGGAGAGCTGCTCTGCGACTACTATTTCCAAAAATTCGGCGTAGACACGAGAGGCGTTCGCTTCCCCGGATTGATTTCCTATGTGACACCTCCAGGGGGAGGTACGACTGATTATGCTGTGGATATTTACTACCAGGCGATTCTGGAAGGCGCCTACACCTCCTATATTGCCAAAGGTACCTATATGGATATGATGTACATGCCGGACGCGCTGAAGGCCATCATTGATCTGATGGAAGCGGACGGCACAAAGCTCAAGCATCGTAATGCCTTTAATGTGACCGCGATGAGTATCGAGCCTGAGCAGGTGGCAGATGCGATTCGCAAGCATCTTCCGGATTTCACACTGTCCTACCAGGTGGACCCCGAGCGCCAGGCGATCGCGGATAGTTGGCCGGATTCGATCGATGCGACAGCTGCTCGCGAGGAATGGGGATTTGACGCCGAGTACGATCTGGACAAAATGACAGAAGATATGCTCACCAAATTGAAGGGGAAGTTGCTTCAAAAGGTGTGCTAGGAGGAGAAAAGCCACGTCTACAAGTTCTTTGCAGCGTGGCTTTTTTGTTACAAGCGTTTTCGTGTTTGTTTTAACAATATCGAATTGTTGATCGCGGCCCAAACATCTGTCGATTCGGAACCGATGTACCAGTAGGCAAAACCGCCAACTTGCAGGTCTAGGCTTGCCTTTACTTTTAATCCTAGTGAACGGCTTTCCTCCAACCAGATTGTATGGGTCACTCCTTCTTTCTGATAATTGGAGACGTATTGTCCGAGAGTTTCCTCCCATTTGCTTTTTCCCCCATAGCGGGAAAGAAGGGAATAGGAGGTCGGAAGGCTAAGATCCGTAGATTGCAATCCTCCTTGCGCGTAGTACCAATCTCGGGTGTACAGCGGCAGGCCAACGATGAGACGCTCAGGTGCAATATCATGGAGTAGCCGAGTGATCGTTTTCTTCAACCAGGGAAGGGAGGCGACCGAACCGGCTTCGTGACTGCCGACCCAGTGTTCCTCATAGGCCATCAGGATGATGTAGTCGGCGTATTCAGCCAGCTTTCCGTAGTCGTAGGGATCGCTCCAATCCGAGTCGGTGTTGGGCGGAACATCGACGGAGACGACGGCTCCCTTTTGATGCAGGGCTGTCGCCAATTCCTTGATGAACATCGTAAAATTATCCCGATCAGACGGAAGGAACGATTCAAAATCGATATTGATCCCATCCAGCTGATACTTTTGCACAAATCCTGACATGGTCTGGACGACCGTTTTTCGTTTCGCCGGATCGGAAAGGATGGCATGGGTGGCAGCAGAGTCAAAGCGGTTGCCAAAGAGTGGCCAAACCTTTTTGCCGTTCTTTTTTGCCCATGTGATCAGGGAAGCATCTGTCTGATCGGTAATCGAACCATCCCTCTGCAGGAAAAACCAGCGCGGTGACAAGGTATTGACCGAAGAATTCTTTACTTGGTTGATAAATTCAGCGGTCGTGGATTCATATTGCCAGCCCAAGGACACCATCGACTTTGCGGCAACTGGCTGAGCCTTGAGAAGATTGTAAATCCGGTACAAAATGACAGCCGTTTCTTCCCGAGAGAGCGCGTCTTTGGGTCGGAAGTATCCGTTGTACCCAGCCAGCCAACCACTGGACACGGCGTCGCGGACGGAAGGCAAAGCCCAGGTAGAAATGGCATAGACATCCTTCAAAGAGAGTGAGGCATTCGTCGCCGGTTTTTCCTTGAGTGCGCGTACCAGCATCGTTGCCGCTTCCTCACGTGTAATCGTGCGAGCAGGGGAGAACGTGTTGCTGCTTGTTCCATTCACGAGTTCCAGGGCTGATGCAGCCTGGATATCCCCATAGGCCCAGGTGCTTTTCAATACATCTGTGTACGAGGCGGTATTGCTTGCAACTGGCTTGATTCCAATCGTACGGTTCAGCATGGCGACGAATTCTGCACGGGTGACAGGTTGTTTCGGGTGGAAATACCCGTTCTCGTCGCCGGAAATGATACCGGCTGTATTCAACGTGCGGATCTGACTGACCGCATAGCTATTGGAAATATCGCGCAGGTTAAGCGTTGAGGCCGTCGAAGCTGGGACCCCGATGGCAAGGGTTAAACCATAGGTGAGCATCATAAGGGACATCATCCACATATGTAGCTTTTGTTTTTTCATCATACTCCCAAGTATAAGGACAGTGAGAAGAGCTTTCATTGGTGTTTTGTTTCCATTTTTCTGGAACTCTTTGGGAGGCGGAAGCTTGTGGTAGAATAGAGGAAGAAAAAGAGATGGAAAGAAACGAGGAGTAAGAGAAATGAATAATGTACTGATCGTGGGAGCAGGTCCATGCGGGCTGGCAGCAGCAATTTCTTGTAAACGTGCCGGATTGGATCCTCTGGTGATCGAGAAAGGCTCGCTGGTCCACTCCATTTACCGCTATCCCACTTACATGATCTTCCACAGCACGCCGGATCGGTTGGAGATCGGCGATGTTCCCTTCGCTACGGCCAATGAAAAACCTACAAGGCAAGAGGCGCTGAATTACTATCGCCTGGTCGCCTCGCGTGAACAATTGCGAATCCATGTCTATGAAACAGTCGTGTCCGCCATGCCGATCAGTGAGGGCTATCAAGTCCAGACAAAGGATCGGTTCGGACAAGAGCACACGTATTTATGTAAAAACTTGGTGATTGCGACGGGCTATTTCGATCATCCTAACAAGCTGGGGGTTCCCGGTGAAGATCTGCCCAAAGTCTCATCCTTTTATCAAGAAGCGCATCCGTACAGCGGTATGAAGGTGGCGGTGATAGGCGGGAACAACTCGGCGGTCGATGCGGCAATGGAGCTGGAGCGCGCAGGCGCTGAGGTGACGGTGATCTGCCGTGGGGCAACATTGTCGGAGAAGGTGAAAGCCTGGACCCGTCCCGTTTTTGAAAGCCTGGCGGAAAAAGGGCGCATTCAGGTGATGTATCAGGCTTCTGTAGAGTCGATTCACGACAAGACGATAAGCGTGAAGAGCGGTGATGAAATCATTTCCCTAGAGAATGATATGGTTTTTGCCCTGATCGGCTTCCGTCCGGATCGCACCTTCCTCCACACTCTGGGGGTTCAGACCGATCCGGATACAGGTATCCCAGTGCATAACTCCGAAACGATGGAGACCAATGTCGCCAACTTGTATATCGCAGGTGTCGTCGCTGCGGGGAATCGCGCCAACACCATTTTTATCGAAAACGGGCGTTATCACGGGGAAGCGATCGCGGGGCACATCCTGGCAAAGAACGGGCGATAAGGCAAGCTACATCGTCCAGTTCAGTTGTCTGCCGCCGATCAGATGGTAATGCAGGTGGAAGACCGTCTGCTGTCCGTGATTTCCGATATTGGTCACGATGCGAAAACCGGGGTCCTTCACTTCCATGGTTTCGGCTACCTTCTGCAGCGCAAGATGAAGGTGGCCGATCAATTCCTTGTCTTCTGGCTGAATCGCAAGCAGCGAGGAGATATGCTTCTTGGGGATCATCAGCACATGGACGGGCGCGATCGGATTGATGTCGTGAAAGGCGAGGACATGCTCGTCTTCATACACCTTGGTCGAGGGAATATCACCCGCTACGATTTTGCAAAATAGACAATCCATTTTGATTCACAGCCTTTCAAAAAGTAGTCTGTTCCTACTTCGCTATCGGAACAGGCTTTCCCTGTCAGAAAAAAGAAAACGATTTCATGTCGAACTATTGCTTTTTTTCCCTGGTATCATATAATTATGAATGGAAGTTCAAAGATGGATTGCGTGTCGCTGGCGGCTCTCATCGTCCTGGCTTCCACTCGCTTCAAATGGCGGGATTGATAACTGGTACGTAAATGCTAAGTGTTAACCCACCATGAAACGGCTTGAGCGACAAGTTTTCTTGTTGCATCAGTTGTTTTGTGGTGGGTTTTTTACTGTGATTGTGTTTTTGTAAGGAGGAGCCATGACGAAAAATATGATTAGCGTTCAATTAAACGGAAAAGAGCATCAGATCGAAGAAGGTACACGTTTGCTGGATTATTTGCTGCAGCAAGAAATCGAACATCCGCATATCTGTTATTCGCCAGTTCTTGGTCCGATTCAGACTTGCGATACCTGTATGTGCGAGATCAACGGAGATATCATGCGTGCCTGTTCGACAGTTGTCCAGGAAGGCATGGAGATCCTGACAGCTTCTGAGAAGGCACGTACGGCTCAGACAGAAGCGATGGATCGCGTATTGGAAAACCACATGCTCTATTGCACGGTTTGTGATAACAACAACGGGAATTGCCGCGTGCACAACACGACGGAAATGTTGCACATCGAACATCAATCCCGACCGTTCCAAGAAAAGGGCTATGAGGTCGACATGTCCCATCCGTTCTATCGCTATGACCCGGATCAATGCATCCTGTGTGGACGCTGCGTAGAGGTGTGTCAGGATCTGCAGGTGAACGAGACGCTCACCATCGATTGGGAGCGGGAAAAACCTCGCGTCCTGTGGGATGACAATAAATCAATCAACGAATCTTCCTGTGTCTCCTGTGGTCAATGCGTCACCGTTTGTCCATGCAACGCCTTGATGGAAAAATCCATGTTAGGTGAAGCAGGCTTCATGACCAGTATCGGCAAAGACTTGATGACGCCAATGATCGATCTGGTAAAAGAAGTGGAGCCGGGCTATAGCGGGATCATGGCTGTCTCTGAGATCGAATCAGCGATGCGTGAGACGCGAACAGAGAAAACCAAAACCGTTTGTACCTTCTGTGGGGTAGGATGCACCTTTGAAGTATGGACCAAAGGGCGCCATATCTTGAAAATTGAGCCAAGTGAGCAAGCACCTGTGAATGCGGTCTCCACCTGCGTGAAGGGTAAGTTCGGTTGGGATTTTGTGAACAGCGATCAGCGTTTGACGACGCCTCTGATTCGCCAAGGCGATGAATTTGTGCCGGCATCCTGGGATGAAGCACTCGATCTCGTGGCAAAAAGACTGGGGGAAATCAAGCAGGCTCACGGTGGAAATGCGCTAGGATTTGTCAGCTCCTCCAAGACGACGAACGAAGAAGCATACGTGATGCAAAAGCTTGCACGTCAAGTCTTCGGCACCAATAACGTGGACAACTGCTCCCGTTACTGCCAGTCTCCAGCTTCTGACGGTTTGATGTCGACCGTGGGCTATGGTGGAGACTCCGGTACGATCAAGGATATTGCTGCTGCAGGACTGGTTATTATCATCGGAGCCAACCCGACGGAAGGCCATCCGGTACTGGCGACTCGCGTCAAACGAGCCAAGAAGCTACATGGTCAAAAATTGATCGTCTCCGATCTGCGTAGACATGAAATGGCAGACCGCTCCGACATCTACATCCATCCTAAACAAGGGACGGACTACGTGTGGCTGACAGCCGTCGCAAAGTATATGATCGATCAGGGCTGGCATGACGAGAAATTTATCCAGGATCGCGTCAATTTCTTCACGGAATATAGTGATATGCTGCAAAAATACACCTTGGAATACGCGCAGGAAGTAACCGGCATCTCGCAGGAGCAATTGATTCAGGTCGCCGAAATGATCCATGAAGCAAGCGGTACTTGCGTTCTGTGGGGGATGGGCGTGACGCAGAATACAGGCGGATCGCATACTTCTGCTGCAATCTCTAACCTCTTGCTTGTAACGGGCAATTTTGGCCGCACCGGTACGGGAGCATACCCGTTGCGCGGACATAATAACGTGCAAGGCGCTTGTGATATGGGAACCCTGCCAAACTGGTTGCCGGGCTACCAGCATGTCAGCGACGACGTAGCGCGCAAGAAGTTTGAAAAAGCGTACGGTGCTGAAATTTCGAGTACTCCAGGCTGGACCAACATCCAGATGCTGCAAGCAGCCGAACGAGGCGAGCTGAAGGGCATGTACCTGGTCGGGGAGGACATGGCTTGGGTCGATTCCAACTCCAATCATGTCCAGGAAACACTGGGCGGACTTGAATTCTTCGTGGTACAGGACGTATTTTTCACCAAAACAGCACAGTTCGCAGATGTTATCTTGCCTGCTGCTCCATCGTTGGAAAAAGATGGAACATTCACCAATACAGAACGTCGGATCCAACGCTTGAACAAAGTCTGGGAACCGCTTGGCGACTCCAAGCCGGACTGGTGGATTGTTCAGGAGATCGCCAGACGGATGGGGACGGAGTGGAACTTCAGCCATCCAGGAGATATTATGGACGAGATCGCTAGCCTGAGCCCGATTTTTGCAGGTGTTTCCTACAAACGTCTGGAAGGCTGGGACAGTCTGGTGTGGCCGGTACAAGCAGATGGCACTGATGAGCCACTTCTCTACACCGAGCGATTCACATTCCCTGATGGACGTGCCCGCTTGTCACTGGTCGAGTATGTTCCGCCAGTCGAGTTTGCACCGGAATTCGATCTCATCGTGAACAACGGACGTTTGCTGGAGCATTTCCACGAAGGCAATATGACCAATAAATCAAAAGGCATTCAGTACAAGGTGCCGGAAGTGTTCGTAGAAGTACCGCCTGCACTCGCGAAGGAACGCGGGGTAAAAGACGGTTCACTGGTGCGGCTGGTATCGCCGTACGGGGCAATCAAGCTGCGCGCTGTCGTGACAGACCGCGTCCAAGGTCAAGAGTTGTACGTGCCGATGAACTCCGTCAGTCACGAGAATGCGATCAATATCCTCACAGGAAACGCAGTGGATGTTCGCACGCAAACACCTGCCTACAAACAGACCAAAGTGTATATGGAGGTTCTGGAGAAAGACGGAATCAATCCGCTTCCGATGTACAACCCGCGTTATGCCAAACGCAATCCTCAGATGGGCGTTCAGGTGGAACGCAAGTGGGCGCGTGATGATTACCAGCCGATCTCCAATGTGAATCAGGCAGGAGGTGCGAAATAACCCATGGCGAGACCTATTGTTAAAATTGCCAAGCCAGTCTTGACACCAGCGGAGCAGGAGTCGCAAAAACTCGACCAAATCAAGACGGAGGCGGCGCAGAACGCCGAGGGAATCCTTGACACCATCAAGCTGCTACAGGAGCTTCATGCCAGCGGAATCCTCGAAACCGTCCAAGCACTGGTCGAAGCGAAGGAACAAGTGGCGAAGATCGCGCTCGGTCAATTGACCCGCCCCCCTGTGACAAATACGCTCAACAATGCCATGGCTGTGGCAGAAGCCGTGAGCGATATCGATCCTGCTACGACCAAAAAATTGGTCAGCAGCCTGACCCATGGCTTGCAAAAGGCAGAGGAAGGCTTGCAAAAGGATCAAAAAGTCGGCTTGCTAGATTTGTATAAAGCGATGAATGACCCTGACATCAATAGAGCGATCGGATTCGGTCTCAACCTGTTGAAAGGGATGGGTCAAAGTCTGAAGAAATAAAGAAAAAGAGGCTCGGTATCAACGAATGTGTTGATGCTGAGCCTTTTTGCAAATCGCGGGAGCACCCCGGTCGCTTCAAGAAGGGAAACTGGTACCCGCGTCGTATGGTTAGGTGAGAGACTTTAGTGGAAAGGGGGGAAGTTGACAAATGACCATGACGCTGCACGATTGGGTTCAACCCATTACCACTTACTTACGGCCAGATGACACGATGGAAGAGGCAGCTCGTATGTTGCTGGATACAGGTTTGGATGTCATAGCTGTAGGCGATGCATCCGGTAGATTGCTTGGGGCGTTTACTGACCGTTCGTTATATCAAATGATCGTTGGGAAAATGGCTTCCTCCGCGCCGATTCGTGATTATATAAAAACGGACGCGATGACCGTCCAATTGGAAAAACTGTCTGAAATGACACCGGAACAGATGGAACAGAGGGTCTCCAATAGTCTCGAAGGCTTCTGCTTGGTTATCGATCGCAACCAGCGAATCGCAGGAGTTTTGACAAAAGCTCATATCGCCTGCTCGTTGATAGAAGCAAAAAAGCTGCTATCTTCCTACCAGCATGATGAAGTCAGCCGTCTACCAGAGAAAGCGGCTTTCAAGCATCCCTATCAGGCGATATATTCCTGGGATCATATCATCACTTGTGATAGAAAGGTGAAGCACTGCATCGCTCTGGCGGTCAAAACAGCGAGGCATCACACCCCATTGCTCCTGCGCGGCGAAAGCGGTACGGGAAAAGAGCTTTTCGCCCACGCTGTCCATCAGGAAAGCGATCGTGCCCTAGGTCCGTTTATTACTGTCAATTGTGCATCGATTCCGGAGCATTTGCTGGAAGCCGAGTTTCTGGGATACGAGCCCGGTGCTTTTACCGGAGCGGACCGTGCGGGGAGAATCGGCAAGCTGGAGCTGGCCAGAGGGGGAACCTTGTTTTTGGATGAGATCGGCGACATGCCGTTGGCTTTGCAGGCGAAACTGCTGCGTGTGCTGGAGGGCAAGGATTTCTTTCGTGTCGGGGGAAGTAGGCCGATTCAGACTGATGTGCGGATCATCGCGGCGACGCATGCTCCGCTTGAGGATATGATAGTAGCAAAAACGTTTCGCGCCGACCTTTATTATCGCTTGCATATCATCACCCTGACCATCCCGCCTCTTCGCCAGAGAAGAAACGACATTCTCCTTCTAGCTGACGCTTTCGTCCAGCAATTGAACCCCGTACTAAGCACTAATGTGACGGAGATCGAGGAAGCAGTGCGGGAGGTGCTATACGAGTATGATTGGCCGGGGAATGTCCGTCAATTGCGAAATGTGATTGAGAGGGGCATGATCATCGCGGAGGAAGGCAAGCTCTGCGTCGCAGACTTGCCGGAAGAGATCGTGCAAATGGCTGTAAAAGAGAAGGGCAAAGATATGGCTTACGCTGCCGAAAAAAGCGAGATCGAGCAGTCGCTGCGCGAAACGAATGGCAACAAGGCAAAAGCGGCCAGACTCCTCGGAATCAGCCGCTCTGCGTTTTACGAGAAGTTAAAAAAGTACCAGATCTAAAAAGAGCGCCTGCTATTTGACAGAGACGTAAATATCGACCTGGCTGTTCTGGGGATCGCTGCAACGGGAATCATATAGCTCGAAGTCGGTTAAAAACACACGTTTATTCGTTTGTGACCATTCCCAAATGTACTGCCAGGTCTCCAAGACGATCTCGGAGACGTTCCCTTTGCGTGTCGTGAACACGATATATTCCGATGCGGGTACTACATATGTATCAAGCCCTGGAGGTGATTCCTGCTTTTGGGCAACCTCTGCTCCGATGGCAAACGTATACGCGCCTGTTTCATCGGATTCGTAATTGGTGTAAATCGCCAGGATCGGCGCGTTTTCTTTGGCGGGGATGGAAGCCAGCACCTGATCACGGTAAAAATGCTCCCACTGCGCAGAGATCACACCTTCTCCCTTCATTTCCGCTTCATTCGTTGTGCGTGCGGATTTCCCCATACATACAAAGGAATCCAGATGCTTCCTTGAGATTGCCGGTCGAAACTCAGACACAAAAAACTCCTCCTACTGTAAAAAGAATAAACAGAACAAACGTTCCTACTTAATCATACAAGATTTGTCTGGAAATTTCAAGGAAAGGCAAGCAATCTGTACAAAGAGTTGTAGAAATGAACAAACATTCCCGATATAATATGAATTGAGGGAAAATTCCGAACTATGATTCCGACAACGGCGTCGGGCTGTCACGTAAGAAAAGATGCGTAATCGATTTGAAAAAAGTGAACATGCTGAAGCAAAGGTGCTTCTCGAGGTTGCGGTATTTGCCGTCACCACGTGAAGCACCTTTTTTATTTGATGAAGGAGGGTGTTTCCATGAAGCTGAGCTGTATGATCCGAAAACAGCACTACCAATTCACCACTGTTCGTGAGGTTTTAGGCAAAGCGAGCGAGGAAAAATCAGGGGACCACATGAGTAAATTGTCCGCGGACTCTGCTTTGGAGCGCATGGCCGCAAAGGTCGTGCTCAGTGAAATGAGGCTTGAAGACATTTATGAAAATCCGGTGATTCCCTACGAGTCTGACGAGGTCACCCGCATCATCTACGACGATTTGAATCTATCAGTCTACCAGGAAATTCGGAATTGGACAGTGGGTGAATTGCGTGAATACATACTTACGCATTCGACAGGTATGCCTGAACTCTCTCGCATCAGTCGCGGATTGACAAGCGAAATGATCGCCGCTGTGGCTAAGCTGATGTCGAGCATTGATCTCGTACTCGCTTCCCAGAAGATGCGTCATCAGGCCTACTGCAATACGGTGATCGGTGAGCCGGGACGTCTTGCGTTTCGCTGTCAGCCCAACCACCCGATAGACGACCCGCAGGGGATCCTTGCTTCGATTAAGGAAGGCCTTTCTTATGGATCTGGAGATGCCGTAATCGGCATTAATCCCAATAATGATTCGGTCGAGAGCGTCACCAAGCTGTTGCGGATGTCCCATGAATTCATGCAACGCTGGGAGATCCCGACGCAAAACTGTGTATTGGCTCATATCACCACGCAGGTACAGGCTCTTCGCAATGGGGCTCCGATCTCGCTGATGTTCCAAAGTCTGGCAGGCTCGCAGCGTGCCAATGAAGCGTTTGGCATGAACAAGGAGATCCTGGACGAGGCCATGGCACTCATGCTGCGCTACGGGACGGCTTCAGGCCCCAATGTCATGTACTTTGAAACAGGGCAGGGGTCGGAGGTTTCGCTGGATTCGCATGAAGGGGTAGACATGCAGACACTGGAATCGAGAACCTATGGATACTGTCGACACTGGAAGCCGTTTATGGTCAATAATGTATCCGGCTTCATCGGACCAGAGACTTTGTACGACGGCAGGCAGATGATTCGTGCAGACCTTGAGGATTTGTTTATGGGAAAATTGCACGGCTTGCCGATGGGAATTGCGCCTACCTACACCAATCATATGCACGCCGACCAGAATGATCAGGAAATTGCCGGCATGCTGACAGCCTTGGGAGGTGCCAATTTTTATATGGGGGTCCCGGGGGGAGACGACGTCATGCTCAGCTACCAGGATACGAGCTATCACGATGATGCAAGCCTGCGCGAGCTTTTGGGCTTTCGGCCGCTGAGGGAGTTTGAAAAATGGATGGAGAAGATGGGGATCATGGAAAACGGAAGGTTGACGGAACGCGCCGGAGACTTATCGATTTTTGATTGAGCAGGGGGAGGAAACGTGATGAAGCAAATCAATCTGGATCACCTGGTCCAAAGAGTGGTCGAGGAATTGACCAAAAAGAGTCAGGAAGCGATCCTCTTCCCAGAGGAGAAACAGCTTGGTGTGAAGAACCCGCACAATCAGGAAAGTTTGGAACATGCGATGCAGCGAACTCCGGCGCGGATTGGCATCGGCCGAGCAGGGACGCGGATGAAGACGACCAGCTATCTGCAGTTTCGCATCGATCAGGCTGCGGCGCATGACGCGGTGATGAAGCGTATCGAACCGGCATGGCTGAAGGAATTGGGGTTGCCCGAGCTGCATACGCGTTCCCAGGATATACAGGAGTATTTGATGAACCTCGATTCGGGCAGATTTTTGTCCGAGGAGTCGACACGCTGGCTCGAACAGAATGGGGAAAAAAACAAAGATGTGCAGATCATCATATCGGATGGGTTGAGCACATCTGCCTGTGAAGCATGCATTCCAGATCTGCTCCCATCTTTGCTTGAGGGTCTGGCGCTAAAGAATCTCAGTGTGGCGAAACCGATTTTCATCCATCGGGGACGCGTCTGGGTGCAGGATCATGTGGCCTCCATCGTCAAGTGCAAGGTCGTCATTTCACTGATCGGAGAACGTCCGGGACTTGCCACAGCGGAAAGCCTGAGCGCCTATATGATATATCAACCCAATGAACGGACTGTCGAATCCGACCGTACGGTGATCTCCAATATTCATCGGGGAGGTACACCTCCGATTGAGGCAGGAGCGTATCTGGCCGAATTATTGGCTGATATTTTACGCGTTCAGGCGAGTGGGGTTGCATACGCACAGCTTCGGGCAAAATAAAGAGATAGATTTCTCTTGGCAGTTTTTGCTGTCATGCACTAGAATACAAAGAGAAGGACCATTATTCTCAAGGAGTTGCTACGCATGTCGGAGCCAAATCAAAACGAAAAAGAAGCTGTGGAAAACAAGGCTGGTAAAGTCAGCCTGCAAGAGGCCATCAAACGGAAAATGGCGGAGAAAAAGCAAGCTCAAGCCAACGCCCGTACTTCAGGCCAAAATCAAAAAGCAATGAATCAGACGATGAAAAGCCAGCATACCAAAAAACCGAATAATCAGCGCAGACGTACTGGTGTCTAAGACCAGATGGGTGCAATCGTATCAAGGAACTGCTGAGGGAACATCTCCTTCAGCAGTTTTTGATTTGCTCTTTTTTTCAAGCAAAGAAAATCCAAAGAAAATCATCAAAAAGACTCCTGTTGACGCGTGTAAAACTGGTATAATCAGAAATATACAAAAAATCGGCTGATGCAGATAACGATAGCAGGAAAAGAGGATGACGATGCTTGTAGCGGAAAGACATGAAAGGATTGTCCGTCTGGTAAACGAAAGGGGCAGTATCCGCGTCTCGGAATTAAGTGAAATTTGCAATGTGACAGAGGAGACGATTCGTCGCGATTTGGATCGTCTGGAGGAAGCAGGGCGCTTGATCAGAAGCCACGGCGGGGCAGTCAGCATCACCGACTCTCAACCGGAAATTCCCTATCTCGTCCGTGAAGTGATGCGCATGGAAGAGAAGAAGCGCATCGCCAAACTGGCCGTCTCCTATATCGAGCCGCATGACCGGATCATCCTTGACGCCAGTACAACAGCCTGGTACATGGCTGCAATCGTCCCGGATATTCCGTTGACGGTATTGACCAACTCGATCAAGGTAGCAATGGAGCTGAGCACCAAAGAAAAAGTGGAGGTCATTTCGACAGGAGGCACCCTGGCGCCGCATTCGCTGTCCTTTCTTGGACCCAGTGCAGAACGAAGTCTGGACCAGTATCATGTAGACAAGGTTTTTCTCTCCTGCAAGGGAATTCATCTGGAGCGGGGCATCAGCGAATCCAATGAAATGCAGGCACTCGTCAAAAAGAAGATGATCAACATCTCAGACAAAGTCTTTCTTCTGGCGGACACCAGCAAAATTGGCGTGCAGGCTTTTACGTATTTTGCTGCGCTCTCCCAGATCGATGAAATCATTACCGATGACGAAGTGGACGCTATGACGATCCGGCAGCTCGAAGAAAAGAACATAAAGGTCACCGTTGCATCTAAATAAAAAGAGAAGAGAACAGAAAAAAGGCGGCGGGCTTTGATACCCGTCGCCTATTTTGCTGCCAATTGCGCTTCCGATGCTGTTTGCTGAGTCGGACTCAACTTGCGGCCCGGTTTTTTGTAGAAGATCACGATGGCTGTCACAAGCAGTGCCAGGCCGTTGATGATAAAGACGACACGGATCGGGATCAGTCCGCCCATTACCCCGCCAATCACAGGTCCCAGCATGGTCGCGAGCTGATTGGAGGATTGGTTGAGGCTGAATGCTCGACCGCGAAATTCAGGGTCCGTCACTTTGACAATCATCGCGTTGATAGATGGATAGACAGCTGCAAAAAACAGTCCGTAGAAGAAGCGGAGGATACCAAATCCATACAGATCGGTGAAAAAATATTGCAGCAAGTTCCCAATCGCTCCTCCGATCAATCCGATAAACAGAATTTTTGTAAAACCGATGCTGCTTCCCAACCGGCCCCATCTCGGCGAGGCGATAACCGTCGCGATTCCGACAGATGCGAAAATGATGCCCGCGCTCAACGAGGCTTCTTGTTCACTTACGCCTAATTGCAATACGTATACAGTAAGCAGCGGTTCAAGCAGCATGACCGAACACGTTACCATCATGGTAACGCCGAGCAGTGCCATGAGCGGTCGATTCGCCCACGCTGCACGCAAGTCTTCGCTGACCCGAGAACGTGCACCGGATTTGTTCAAATTGATTTCTTTGACAAAAAAGGTCGCGATCAAGGCAGCAATTAGTACAACGCATCCCGAAAATAGAAAGGCTTCGCGGTTTCCCCACAGATGACTGACAACACCGCCGACTAGTGGCCCGATGATGCTCCCGGTAGCTCCCGCGGTAGCCATGACACCAAGTGCGTACCCGACATCTTTTTCCGGTGTGTTGGTACCGACCAAGGCGATGGATGCAGGGACGAAACCGGCAAGCAGCCCTTGGAAGATGCGCAGGACAATGAACAGATAAGGGTCCGTGATGAAGTATGTCAAAAAGTAGAGGAGTGCCAGACTGTATCCGGATCGAATCAGCATCGGCTTGCGTCCGTATTTGTCAGCAAGCGAGCCCCAGTAGGGGGAAATCAAGGCACTGGCCAAAAACGTGATTCCGAAAGAGATACCCGCCCAAACCTCCAGATTTTCGTTAATTCCCATCGATGTATGGAGGAAGATCGGCAAAAATGGGATGGAGATGGTATAGGCTGTGCTACAAAAAAAGACTCCCAGCCAGAGTACGAATAAATTACGTTTCCAGGAAAAATTCATCTTTCCGTCACAACCTTTGCAGTTAAAAAGCAGGAAAATCTTCTCTTATCATTATATCACCGTTTTTGCGGCAGACTAATAAAGAAAACTGATCATGCTATTGCATAAATGAAATTAGTAAAGTAACAATGCAAAAGGTCCGACCGGCAACGATCGGACCCTTTTTTATTTCCTGGACTCGGAGAGGGAGGCCGCTTCCTTCTGAATAGCGGCGAGAAATCGTTCCCAGGCTTCCGGCAACTCGCGTTTTTGTTCTCCCTTCTGCTGTTCCGAAGAGGGAGGGATGTTCGGTTCCTTCATGGCTTTCACCTAACCTCTCGTATCCATCCATTCATGGCGCAGGGCGAAAAGCTCGCGCAGCTCCGTGTTGGACAATTCGGTAATCCAGCCTTCGCTTCCGCCGACGATCTGCTGGCTCAGGGATTGTTTTCGCTCAATCATTTCATCGATACGCTCTTCGATAGTCCCGAGTGATATAAATTTATAGACCTGGACATCTCGTTTTTGACCGATCCGGTGAGCCCGGTCCGTGGCTTGGTTCTCGACCGCCGGATTCCACCAACGGTCGAAGTGAATGACATGATTCGCTTCGGTCAGGTTCAAGCCGGTTCCGCCTGCCCGCAGGGAGAGGATAAACACTGTAGCGCGGTCTTCAGCATCCCTGGTGGTGTCCTGAAAGCGCCGGATCATATCATCCCGCATTTCCTTCTTCGTCGAACCGTTCAGGAAGAATACAGGTCCGTAACCTTCACGGACCAGGACACGCCGCAGCATATTTCCCATTTCGATATATTGGGTAAACACCAGACAACGTTCCCCTTTTTGTCGGATATCCTCGATCAACTCGAGAAGACGTTCCAGCTTGTGGGAGCGCTGTTCCTCACCTTGAGACTGGAAATCACCCAAGATGAGGGCAGGGTGATCGCAAAGCTGTTTCAAGCGTGACAAGGTGGCCAGGATCTGTCCGCGTCGCTCCATGGCCGAAGCCGTTTCCATGCGGGCGAACATGTCTTGGATCGCCGTTTCGTAAAGCGCGCCTTGTTCGGCCGTGAGGGGCACAAATTCCTTGCGCTCATTTTTTTCTGGAAGATCGAGCTGTATGGACGGGTCTGTCTTGATGCGTCGAAGCAGGAATGGCTGGATCAGGCGCTGTACTTGGGCGATCAAGGTCTTATTTTGATCGCGTTCGATCGGTTGGACGAAGCGGTGGGTGAATTCACCGAGGCCGCCGAGATACCCGGGATTTAAAAAGTCGAATATCGACCATAATTCGCTGAGTCGATTCTCGATCGGGGTACCCGTCAGTGCGATCCGATGGGTAGCACGCAGATCGCGGATAGCAGAAGCTTGTTTTGTATAGGCGTTTTTGATATTTTGTGCTTCATCCAGGCAGATGGAATTCCATACAACGCGGGATAGCTCCTGTTCATCCAAATGCGAGAGAGCATAAGACGTGATGACCAGGTCGGCTCCCTCGATTTCCGACAAGAATGCCTCTTGCTTCCGGCGATGATTGCCGTAATGAATAACAATCTTGAGGGAAGGGGCGAACCGTTCCAACTCCTTTTGCCAGTTCCCGATCACGGATGTGGGACAGATTAGCAGAGAAGGGGGACCTTGCTCTTCCTTGTCCTTCAAATACAGTAAATACGTAATAAACTGTACGGTTTTCCCCAGCCCCATATCATCAGCCAGACATGCGCCGAGATGAAACTGCCTCAGGAACCACAGCCATGAGCTTCCTTCCAACTGGTAGTTGCGCAAGGTACCTTGGAAGGATTGTGGCTGCTGTAGCAGCGGAATTTTTTGTACCTGTTGCAGTTGGGAAAACAATTGCTGCAAGGGTCTGTTCAGTTCGACTTCCATTGCGAGCGGGTATGGTGCGTCATCGTCAGCGTCAAGGATTTCTTGCTCTTCCGGTTCCGAGCGTAGATGGATGTTCATGACATCGCGAAGCGTTAAGGCGTTTTTCCCGCGATTTTTCTTCAAGGCATCCTGCATCTGCATGAATAGATCCGGTGTCAACTGCACCCATTGGCCGCTGATTTTCAACAGGCGCTGCTTTTGCTGGAGCAATCGAGCAAATTCCTCTTCGCTGATCTCCACTTCACCCAGCGCAAGCTTCCATTCAAAATCCATGAGCTGGGACATACCGAGATACGAGGGGCCTGATGTTCCTGCTCGGGTCTTTATTTTCGCTTTTAACCGTGGTCTTGTGCGTCGTACCTGTTCCCACCAAGCGGGTAAAAAGACGTGTATGCCTGCCTGAACAAGCTGCAAGCTGCTAGTGGTAAGAAACAGCCATGCATGTTCATTGTCGAGCCGGGTACGGAAGCGATCTCCCTTTTTCTCAGGTTCTAGCCATGGCATCACTTCCGTGCATGTTGCCAAATCTCTGTAAATCCGATCTGTATAGGCATGCCATGCAGCAGGTAATTCATCGCGAATTCCATTTGATATAGGTAAAGAAGGCTCGATCGGATAGAGCTGGTCGGGGTGTTCGCGATCCTGTAAAAAAAATTGCAGGATCCAGTCATCTCCACCCTCCGTCGCTTCCAGGAGTTGCAGACAGGTCCGAAACGGCGTGAGATCAGGCAACCAACCGATAGATTGCAGCCATTCCTGTTCTGGCAGATGCGGGGACAACTCCGCTCCTGTGACCGTGAGGGCAGGAAAATGGGTCTGCAATTGCTCCCAGGCGCGACCGACCTCACCGCGATTCTCGAGCATTTCATCGATGACCGCAGAAAGCCATCGTCTGGCGGTATCCGGCTGTTCAAGCGGCACGTCAGTAAATTTCCAACCAGGATGCCCTGCCTTCCATGCTGCAAAATCGGGAAGAAAAGCACCCGTGTCGAGGCTTTGTTGGATCAACATCGCAGCACTTCGGTAAGCGGTGAATGACTCACTGGTCTCATAACGGACGTGACGCAGCCAGGGAGGATCGATAAAAAAGGAAAGGGCATCACGTGCGCTGAGCAGCAATCCTGCTTCGTTTCTTGCCAAAAACGTACCGTAGAATGATTTTTCATCCCAAGCAAAGAGAACGCCGGAAAGTTCTTCGGGGTCGAGCGGGAGTTGATTGGCTCCTGTCGCGGAAATCAGAAAGGTGCCATCTGACAGTTGTGCAGCATGTAGTTTGAGTGTTGTCGCGGTACTCATACGCTCAGATTTCCTCTCCTTAACTCCTCTTGGAAGGCCCGCAGTCGATTATGCTTTGCCGATAATTGGTCCAGATAGCTGTCCCAGCGAATCTCCTGTCCGATCTTGGTGTAGAGGGTTCGTACTTTTTTCAACAATTTGATCGCCTCCTTGTAAGCGGGGCGATTCCGCTCATGAATGAGTCGATTTACTTCAAAAAGAAGCAGCGGAAGGAGCAAGTTTGGATTCGTCTCTTCGATGGCTTTGATATTCCACACCTGAATATCCGTGAAGGGAATTCGGTAGGAAAGCTGAAGGTCCAGCCACTCCCGGTAGTGTTGATGTTCAAATAGAAAAGCAGCATATTCCGCAAAGCTGCCCGGCAAAAACGTCTGGAGCATTTTGCCGCATTCTGATTCGCGACCCATCTGCTTCATGGCCTCGCGCCAAATGGCGGTGACCAGGCGGTAGTGCGAGTTCTCAGCAGTTCCGATCAGGCGTTCAAGCCTATGTGTCCAATCCAAAAGGCGCTGCCAGTCATGAACGCGGGCAAATGACTTCAGGAAGGGCAGATAAAACGAAAGGGGCAATCGCTCGTTTGCCAGCCAGGTCGATAGTGCATCTTGATCCTTTCCCACCATCACGAGAAAGAGAGCATGAAGCGAACGATACTTTTCCAGATCTGCAGGCGACGTAGTCGGATTCGCGATTCGCTGCTCTAATTCCTCCGATTCTTCCTGAATCCAGGCAGGTATCTGCAACAAATTCCACCAGATCAATTGATAAGCAAGCATATCAAGGTTGGAGAAAAAATCCTTATTTTTCCATTCCTCGAATAGCCTTTTTGTCTCGATCAATGCCTCCTGATCGTTTTCGTTAAGCCCATCTGGCTCCCAGTAATATAGAAGCCCTTCCAGGTTAGACATCAACCGCTCTGCCGACTGGGATAGCTCCAGTGACCAGTGAGAGTTGCGCGTCGTTTGTACGAACTCTTGCAGGAGATGCAGGTAAAAGAGAGTGGCATGAATGGCAAAGAGCGAAGCGCGCCTCTTTGGCCACAAGATAGCGATGCCCAGGAGATTTTCATAACTGGAGATCAGTTCTGAAGAGGCGCGGAAGCTCTCCATGGCAGAAGGCAGATTTCGCGTCCAGCTCTCAAAAAAACCCCACCATTCCGCAACGGAAGAGGAAGAGTCGAGCAGACCATCTCTCGAGGTGTCGGTATGGCTGCCGGTCAAGTATTGGATTCCGTTTTTAAAGGGGGGAACCAGTAGATCATCTGCGTATTTGAGCAGTCTCGGCTGCTGGGAGTGTGTCAAAAAATGACGCGGGTTTTCAAACACGCTGTACATTTGAAAGAATGTAGCCGCGATATGCTTGCACAGACGGGAGTAAGGGCAAGTGCATGTGCTCTTTCGGACATTCTGCAGATTAAGCGAAACATGGTAGACCTGTGAGCCTTGCACATCGCTTTTCAGCAGAATATCGTTTTCCACGCGGGTGTTGAACACGACACCGTTGGAAAAATACGTGTAACCCCTCTCCAGTATTTGACCTTCCAATTCTTCGAGGATCTGTTCCCCCGCCTGAATGGCTTGATCTCGCGTCAATTCTCTTTGCAGCATAGCGTCAGGTCCTCCGTACGAAGTGTCATCCCCCCATTATAACCCAAAAAACGGGTCGACTGCCTAGTAATCGCGTCTATTTTTGTAGGTGGATATCCACTTCGCGATTGCCTACATAAGCTACGGTAGGCTACTCGCAAAGCAAGAGCAGAGCGACAGAAAAAAGGAGGAGCAAGTCATGGGCTGCTATATTACAGTCGATCGAAATGTAAACCTGTATGTCGAGGACATCGACCCAGGGAATGGGAAACCGATTTTGTTCATCCACGGTTGGCCTGTCAATAACGAGATGTACGAATACCAGTACAATCAACTGCCCAAGCTGGGGTATCGCTGTATCGGAGTGGATCTGCGGGGTTACGGAAAGTCAGATCGTCCGTGGACGGGTTATTCTTATGATCGATTGGCAGATGATATTCTGGCTGTTGTCGATACTTTGGGCTTGGATGACTTTACTCTCGCCGGGTTCTCTATGGGCGGGGCAATCGCGATCCGATACATGGGACGCCATGTCGATCACCGCGTCTCCAAGCTGGCGTTATTTGGGGCGGCTGCTCCCGTCTTTACGAGAAGACCGGATTATCCATTTGGGATGACCAAAGAAGAGGTGAACAAGCTGATTGAAGCGGCCTACAAGGATCGTCCGCAAATGCTGAGCGATTTCGGCAATCTCTTTTTTGCCCGCTATGTGACGGAAAGTTTTAAAAACTGGTTCAACAGCTTGGGACTGGTCGCTTCCGGCCACGCTACCATCCAAGGACTGATTGCGCTTCGCGATGAGGATTTGCGCAATGATTTGCCCAAAATTCATGTTCCGACCGCCATTTTTCACGGGGTCCAGGATCGAGTTTGTCCTTTTCCCTTTGCGCAAGCCATGGAAGCGGGCATCCGGGATTCCATACTCATTCCCTTCGAAAAAAGCGGCCATGGATTATTTTATTGCGAGCAGGAAAAATTCAATCGGGAATTGGCCCATTTCATCGGGTAGAGGGGGGCAGAATGAGTCAGCTTGCATCAACAGGCTGGCTATTTTTTTGTAGTCTGGGGAATGATGGAAGGGAAAGTGCGATGATACTAGAAAGATGGGATGGTAGCGGATGGAACAACATTTTCAACCCGTTTCGAATGTTCACAAGCGGCTGCCGAAAAGAAAAATACTGCTCCGGTCACTTGCGATTGCAGTAGGGGCTTGCCTTGTCGCGGTTGGTTTGGAGATTTTTCTCGTGCCCAATAATATTATCGATGGAGGCGTGACTGGTCTGTCGATTATGTTCTCTCATCTGACGGGTATCCGTTTAGGAGTCTTTTTATTTCTCTTGAATCTTCCTTTTTTGCTCATCGGCTACAAGCAAATTGGAAAAAGCTTTGCGATCTCAACCTTGTTCGGTGTAGTCGTCATGTCGATCGGAACAACTTACTTGCATCATGTTTCCAGTTTGACGGACGACCTGCTGCTATCCGCCGTTTTTGGCGGAATCATCGTCGGGATCGGGGTTGGACTGGTCATCCGCGCCGGAGGCTCACTTGACGGCACAGAGATTGTCGCGATTCTGCTGAACAAAAGAAGTCCCTTTTCTGTGGGAGAAATGGTGATGTTTTTCAATATTTTTATTCTCGGCAGCGCCGGCTTTATCTTTGGCTGGGACCGGGCCATGTACTCCCTGATCGCCTACTACATCGCATTCAAAATGATTGATTTGACGTTGGTCGGTCTGGAGCAGTCTCGAGCAGTGTGGATTATTAGCGACGAATCCCAGAAGATCGGCGACGCCATCTCCGCCAGATTGGGCAGAAGCGTGACCTATCTGTCCGGCGAAGGTGGTTATTCCGGAGATGAAAAAAAAGTGATCTTTTCCGTCATCACACGGCTGGAGGAGAGCAAGCTAAAGGAAATTGTGGACGAGATCGATAAATCCTCGTTTCTTGCGATGGGAGCCATCCACGATGTCAGCGGAGGACAATTTAAGAAGAAAAATATACATTAGGGGGAGCCAGGAAGCTCCCCCTTCATGCTGCTGGGAAAAGTCTGTTCTGGGGCTATCTTTTTAAAAAGCCCAGTTGCCATTGTGAAAGACAGGTTCACGGTCTCCGTTCATGGTCTCGCCGTCAACATTCATTTTGTCTGACCCGATCATGAAATCGACGTGGACCATGCTGGTATTTAAACCGTGTTGGTGCAACTCCTCCTCGCTCATCTCGCTCCCGTCGCGCAGATTGGTCGGATACGCATTACCAATTGCCAGATGATTGGAGGCATTTTCATCAAACAGGGTGTTGAAAAAAATAATATTCGATTTGGAAATGGGGGAGAGATGCGGGACGAGTGCCACTTCACCCAGGAAGTGGGAGCCTTCGTCAGTCTCGATCAGCTTTTTGAGAGATTCCTCTCCCTTTTTGGCTGAAGCTTGCACGATTCGCCCATTTTCAAACGTGAGTTGGAAGTCCTCGATCAAGGTGCCTTGGTAACTTAGTGGCTTGGTACTTTGTACGATTCCATTCACGCCGTCCCGCTTAGGGGCAGTAAAGACTTCTTCCGTCGGCATGTTGGCCATGAAGGATACCCCATGCTGATTCACGCTTCCTCCGCCGATCCAGACGTGATTTGCAGGAAGTTCGATGGTCAATCGGGTTCCGGGTGCTTCATAGTGCAGGGCTTTGTACTGTTTTTGGTTCAGGTATTCCACTTTGCGGTTCAATTCATCATGATGTTCCCTCCAGGCTTGAACAGGGTCAGGGGTATGAATCCGTGTCGCAGAAAAAATCGCATCCCACAAGGCCTTTTCGCGCTCTTGCTCTGGCAGATCAGGGAAAACACGGTTGGCCCATGCGGGAGAGGGAATGGCAATGATGCTCCAGCTTACCTTATCCGCCATGGTATAGTTGCGATAGGCATGCATGGCTTGCCCCGCGGCTTTGCTTGCTTTGGCGATCCGTTGGGGATGGATACCTTGCAAAAGGTCTGGATTGGAAGAAATGATGCTCAGAAAAGCCGCACCTTGCTCAGCCATCTCTTCCCAGCCCTTTGCTTTCCAAAGCGGGAATTCATCAAAGGCTTCTTCTGGAGCCAGCTCGTATTTGATCCGTGTCAGTTCGTCATCTGTCCAATCGATATAGACAAGCTTCGCCCCCGCCTCGTAGGCCTTGCGTACAACTTGGCGGACAAACGGGGCTGATTGGATAGGCCCTGTGATGACGAGCGTCTGTTGTTTTTGTACGTTTACCCCTACTCGAACTGCCAGCTCGGCATAGCGTTCCTGCAACTCTTCAAATGTCATCTTCGAATCGACTCCCATCTTCATTCATACTGAGGACAACCATATTATACCAAAAAACACCTGATCATACCCTGGGTCATCAGAGAACACCAATTTTTATGAATGTTCTGAATCGGGGGTAAAAGGATAAAATGAATAAGTATCCAATACTTCTTACATAGGAAAATAAGAGGAGGAAATCCCCGATGAGATTGACGCGCGAACAAGTGCCTGTAGAACAGACCTGGGACCTGGATGATTTATTTACCTCGCAAGAAGATTGGGAGCGTGAACTGCGCGAATTGCAAGAGTTGCTCCCCGCCGTAACGTGTTACAAGGGGACACTTCATACGGGTGCAGAAGAGCTGCTTGCCTGCCTGGAAGCGGAGGAAGCGCTGGGGGTCCGCCTTTTACAACTACATACCTATGCAAGCCTACGTCTTTCAGAAGACGGGACCAATCCAGCCAATCAATCCCGTTCGGCTCAGGTAGGGGATGTCGTTTCGCTGATTCAAGCCTCCCTTTCATTTATCCGTTCCGAAATTCTCAATCTTCCAGAAGGGACAATCGAGCGCTTCTTGGACGAAGAGCCAGGGCTTTTGCCTTTCCGCAAGAAACTGATGGATCTGTATGATGTAAAACCCTACCAGTTATCAGCAGAGACAGAATCCGCATTAGCGGCATTGGGAGAGGTATTTTCTGCTCCTTATCTGATCTACAATCGAAGCAAGCTTTCTGACATGAGGTTTGACTCCGTGGAAGATTCGGCTGGTGTGACCCGTCCTGTATCTTTTGCCTTATTTGAAAGTGACTATGAAATGTCATCGGACTACCAGCTTCGGCATGCTGCCTATGATTCCTTCACAAAAACCTTGAAAGCCTACCAGCATACATTTGCCGCCGCATATGCGACGGAGGTGAAAAAACAGACAGTGCTTTCCCGTCTGCGAGGGTATGATTCCGTCACACATATGTTACTGGAGGGGCAGAAGGTAACCAGTGACATGTATCATAATATCCTAGACATTATCGGGACCGAGTTGGCTCCGCATATGCGCCGCTATGCACGTTTGAAGGCAAAAGTTCTAGGGTTGGAAAAGCTCGCGTTCTGTGACTTGAAAGTACCTCTCGATGCCGAATATAGTCCAAAGGTTACGATAGAAGAGGCTGGAAAGACGATTCTTGCGTCACTTGAGATCATGGGTGAAGAATATTCAGCGATCATGAAACAGGCGCTGGAAAACAGATGGATCGACTATGTAGACAACGTCGGAAAATCTACCGGGGCGTTTTGTTCCAGTCCGTACGGGGTACATTCCTTCATCCTGATTACCTGGGCTGAAAATATGCGGAGTGCCTTCACTCTTGCCCACGAATTGGGGCACGCCGGGCACTTCATGCTGGCAGGCAAGTATCAGCGCTATGCGAACTATCGGCCATCCCTATACTTCATTGAGGCTCCATCGACGATGAATGAAATGCTGCTTGCCCAGCATATTCGGGAACAGTCCGATGACGCGCGTCTGAAACGCTGGGTAAACCTGCAGCTGCTGAATACGTATTATCACAATTTCGTCACTCATCTTCTGGAGGGACGCTTGCAGCGTAAGGTCTATGAAGCGGCAAATGCCAATCAGCCGATCACGGCGAAGCATCTGTCTGAATGGAAAGGGCAAGTGCTTTCCGAGTTCTGGGGGGACGCGGTGGAACTGGATGAAGGCGCTAGTCTGACATGGATGCGTCAGCCGCATTATTATATGGGGCTCTATCCGTATACCTATGCGGCGGGACTTACAGCCTCTACGGCGATGGCCGCGCAAATCAGGCAGGAAGGGGAGCCTGCTGTCCAACGCTGGCTAGAGGTACTAAAGGCTGGCGGAACCCTGTCGCCCCTGGAACTGATGAAAATGGCAGGTGTAGACATGTCCCGACCGGAGCCGATTCGCGAGGCGGTTCGTTATGTTGGGCAGATCGTGGATGAGTTGGAACAATCCTTTTAGTGAATAGCAAAACAAGAGAGTGCTCCATTCACTCGATCACGAGTCGAAAGAGCACTCTCTTTCTCGTTTCAGCGCTGGACTAATAGCCAACTTCCACCGAAGCGATGACGACATAGGCCAAATCATTTTTATCCTCTTTTTCGGCAATGACGACACCGCTCGATGTCAACATCCCGCCGTCGATGACTTCAAAGCTGACTTCCCCGTAAGGCAGCTCATCTCGCACGACCGCCAAATCCAGCTTTTCCTTGTCTGCCGGCACAGCGAGACGGACATGAACTTTCATGTTATGTATGTCGTTATCAGGCAATACCGAACGCAATCCTGGCATCGAATTGTGATGAATCGCATTTTGCACCGCTCGTACAGCGGCTTTGGTCACGTTTTGACCGTGCAAGTCGATCCCCATGCCAATTTCAATAAACATTACTTTTTCCATTGCTACAATCGCTCCTGTCTATGGTAGATGACAAAATAAGTGTACCACTTTTTCTTCTACCAGACATTTTCTTGTGCTTTTTAGGAGAAGGGATATTGTGTTCGAAGACCGATCATGCGATTATTACATTTTGAGCTAATGAGTGCACTGGAGGCAGAACATACGTGGAACGCTACCCCTTTTCGTACGATCCGGCACAACCGTTTATCTCACAAGTCAGTGACTGGATCGCAGATGTCTTTTATGAAATACTGCCCGAAGCCGGATTTGAGGTTCGGGATGAACAGATTTACATGGCTTTTCAACTCGAACGTGCGTATGCAGAAAAGCAGACGATTTTTGCCGAGGCAGGAGTAGGGACTGGCAAAACGCTGGCCTACTTGTTGTACGCAATCTGCTATGCGCGATACACACGCAAACCTGCGATCATCGCCTGTGCAAACGAATCCCTGATCGAACAACTGGTCAAGCCGGAGGGAGATATCGCCAAGCTGGCACGCCATCTGAACATGACGATCGATGCTCGCCTGGGCAAATCCCCCAACCAGTACCTTTGTCTGCAAAAGCTGGATCAAGCTCGCTTGCGAGAAGAAGATGGGGAGCTCTATCAGGAGATCTATCAAGATTTGCCTCCATTTGTTCATAACTATGAAGCTTTGCAAGTATTTTCACCTTATGGGGACCGCAGCCACTATCACGCATTGGACGACGCACAGTGGAGTGCGACCAATTGGGATGTCTTTCAGGATTGCTTCGCCTGTGACAAACAGCACCGCTGTGGACAGACACTCTCGCGGGATTTCTATCGTAAGTCTACGGATCTGATTATTTGCTCGCACGACTTCTACATGGAGCATGTCTGGACCTATGAGGGGAGAAAGCGGGGAGGGCAACTTCCTTTGCTGCCTAGCCACAGCTCCGTCATTTTTGACGAGGGACATCTGCTGGAGACGGCAGCACAAAAGGCTCTAACCTACAAGCTGAATCACAACATTTTTGAAGAAGTGATCACCCGTCTGCTAAAAGGGGAGATTCGGGAATCTTTGGCTTATGCTGTTGAGGATGCCATCATGCAGAGTGACAATCTGTTTGCCACACTCAAGCAGGACAGCAAGCCAGTCCCGGGTTCTGAGCGCAGGGAAATCACGTTCCATCCCGATTTGCTTGCGCAGATTCAATCTTTTTCGCGACTGATCGACTCCATAGAAGAAGAACTCGTCCTGGAGAGCGGGCTTTACACCTTGGACGAATTCCAGCTCGGCATCGTCAGCGAGCATTTGGAGATGATTCAGATCGCCCTTCGTCTGTTCGACGATCCGTCCAAAGTTATTGCCTGGGTGACAGACGATGCGGCAGGAACTAGTCTCGTAGTGATGCCGAGAAAAGTGCAGGAAGTACTAAAAGAGTTCGTCTTCTCGCAAAAAATGCCGGTCGTCTTCTCTTCTGCCACTTTGTCTGCGGATGAATCGTTCTTCTATCTCGCCGACAGCCTGGGGATTGATGAATTCCTTTCCTTTTCCGTGGCATCTCCATATGATTATGAGACTCGAATGAAGGTGTTGGCACCTGACCTCCCGTCTTCTGATGCGTTTGCCGAAAAGGTAGAAATTGCGCAGGAGATGCTAGAAAAGACACAAGGCAGATCTTTGCTACTGTTCCCCTCATGGGAAGAGATGCATGCTTTCAAGCAGAGCCTTGAGAATAGGAGCCTATCCAGCAATCAGCGTTTTCTGTTTGAAGGGGATCAGGAAATCAGCCATTTGATCTCCCAATTCCAGCATGATGAACATAGCAATCTGTGCGCCGTCACCCTCTGGGAGGGATTGGACGTGCCCGGTCCTTCACTGTCCCACGTGGTCATCTGGTCCCTGCCTTTCCCGCCAAATGATCCAGTATTCGCGGCAAAGCGCAAGGCGGCTGCCGATTCGGCTTTCCGGGAAGTGGACATGCCGTACATGCTTCTACGCTTGCGCCAGGGTATCGGCCGATTAATCCGTACAAGTGAAGACAGCGGGATCATTACGTTGCTTAGCCCAGAGATGCAGGTAAAGGAAGAGTTGCGCAAGAAAGTGGAGCAAGCTTTTCCTGCCGGCGTAGTGTGGTACAAGTCTGTCGCAGAGATTTGGCAAGAGTATATCGAGTCAAAACTTTGACACTTCTGTTACGGAATGGAAGGATGCTGATATCTTTGGTATTCTGCTGGTATAATGGAGGATAAGATACGCTCCATCACGAAGCCAAAGATGGAAGATAAGGGACGGTGTTCTTTTTGGGTAATATCGATTTTGCCAATTTGCCTTGGGATTTGTTCTGGGTTGGCGTGGCCTATTTCATGATTACTGGTGTGCTATTTTGCTTCAGTGTTCTGCGCTTTGCCCAACAACGCAAAAAAAGCGGTGTCGTTTTTATCCTGTGTGCTGCCATCAGTGCGGCCTACTTCATAAACTATTTGTACAGCAATCACGCTTGACGCAGCAGGAATTTGAACTAGTGATACGGAATGCATGAGGGACCAACGAAGAAGGAATTCGTTGGTCCCTCTCTATATTTTCGAAAGGAAGCGAGGTTTTCACAAACATGAAGCCAAAAGTAATCGCGTATAAAAAGATATACCCGGAAGTATTGGCCTACCTGCGAGAAGCATGTGAGGTCACCTACCTGGAAGAGTGGAACGAAGCGACTAGGAGTGCCTTCGATGAAGCCTTGGGCGAAGCGGAGGGGTTGATCGGCACGGGGTTGAAAATCGATCAGGGACTACTGGAGCGCGCACCACAATTGAAAATCGTCAGCAATATCGCAGTCGGCTACGACAATTTCGATCTAGAAGCCATGAATCGGCATCGGGTCATGGCGACCAATACACCAGATGTTTTGACTGATACGGTAGCTGACACGATGATGGGACTGATTCTGGCGACAGCGCGGCGGATTCCAGAGATGGACCAGCTTGTGAAGTCAGGAAGCTGGACTGCGCAACTCACCTCCGCCAATTTTGGCTGGGATGTTCATCACAAGACATTGGGCATCGTCGGGATGGGAAGGATCGGTTCTGCCATTGCCAAACGGGCGCATCTTGGTTTTGACATGAACATTCTCTACCATAATCGTTCCCGCAATGAAGAGGTGGAGAGTCTATACGACGCTACGTATTGCTCACTGGATGAATTGTGCAGGCAGGCGGATTTTGTCTGTGTGATGGTGCCTCTCACATCAGAGACGAACAAGCTGATCGGGGAAAAGGAATTTCAGGCAATGAAAAGAACGGCCATCTTCATCAATGGTTCTCGTGGAGCGACAGTCGATGAGGAAGCACTGGTCAAAGCCTTGCAGGAAAGGGAAATCCTCGCGGCGGGCCTGGATGTCTTTGTGAAAGAGCCTGTCCAGCCTGATCACCCTCTTCTCAGCATGCCAAATGTCGTGACTCTGCCGCATATTGGATCGGCGACGGAAGAGACGAGATTTCGCATGGCCCAGTTTGCAGCCCAGAATTTAGTGGCTGGTGTGCAAGGGAAGAAGCCGCCAGCGTTGTTGAACGAAGGAGTATATCTAAATTCCCGGTGATCCTGATGCGATCAGCCTATGAAAAAAGGAGTGAAAGTCATGTTTGACAGCAAAAGGGGCATTACCGCAGAGGATTTGTACCAGATCCGCTATACCAGTGACCCACAGCTTTCACCAGATGGCTCCAAATTGGTATATGTTCGGAATCGAATGGATGAAGAACGGCAGTACCAGAGTCATCTGATCCTTTCTTCCTGGGTAGATGACCGCACGCTAGAGCTAACATGCGGACCTGTGAGAGATTCCCATCCGCGTTGGTCTCCCGATGGATCCAAACTATGCTTTGTCTCTCATCGCTCAGGGAAAGCGCAGATCTGGTTGCTGGAGTTAGATGAGTCAAAGCCCGTGCCAAAGCAGATTACGGATTGTCCGAATGGGGCAATTGCGCCAATCTGGTCCCCTGACGGAAAGCAGATTCTATTTTCCTCTTGGATGAAACCAGGGGATAAGTATCATTCGGAGCCGGAAAAAACAGAAGATCTCCAAAGCAAGAAGAACACCGAAAAGGCCATCCGTGTCACCAAGATGAAATATAAGTCTGATGATTTTGGATTTATATATGAGAAGAACCGACAATTGGCGATTGTACAGATTGAGACGGGTGAAATCAGGCCATTGACGACGGGAGATGGAGATCATACGGCGGGAAGCTGGTCGCCGGACGGCAAATGGGTGGCCATTAGCGCCAACCGTTCAGCCAACCCGGATGTGCAGCATGAGATTGACATTTATCTCGTACCGGTAGACGGTGGAGAATGGCGAAAGATCACGCAAGGCAACGGGATTTTTGGCTTGCCTCGCTTTTCACAGGATGGAACCAAGCTGTCATTCGTCGGCAACGTTACTGAGAAGTATCTGTACGCCGCGATGAAGAAAGCCTGGGTAGCGGATCTCACAACTGGCAGGCTGATCTGTGTCACGTCAAAGTGTGATATTCAAGTTGGCGATGTCACGATCGGAGATGTCCGTTCGCCTGGTCATCCCGATCCTGGTTGTGTGTGGACAAAGGACGGGCAGGGATTGTTGTTTCTTACGAGCCAGCTCGGCAAGTCGGGAATCTGTCACGTCACCCTGGACGGCCAGGTTTCGCAGGTCTTGGGTGGAGAGCGCAACGTATTTGGCTTTACCTATCACGCGGAGCAAGATTGTCTGGTAGCTGCCATAAGTGACCCGGTAGTCCCGGGAGATTTGGTGTATTACGATGTGGTTACAGGGGAGGAAACACGTCTGACAGATGTCAACGCAGAGATATTCCAGGATATTTCCTTGTCCTCGCCTGAAGAAATTCTGTTTGTTGGTGCTGAGGATTGGGAGATCCAGGGGTGGATTATGAAGCCTCCGCATTTCGAGGAAGGGAAGAAGTACCCGGCGGTCCTGCAGATCCATGGCGGACCTCATTCGATGTATGGCCAGACCTTTTTTCACGAGTTTCAATTGCTTGCCGCGCAGGGATACGTTGTTCTCTACACCAACCCACGCGGGAGTCATGGTTATGGAGAACGGTTCGTGCAGGCCTGCTGCGGAGACTACGGGGGCGATGATTTCCGTGACCTGATGGCTGGTGCGGAATTCCTATGTCGGCTCGACTATATCGACGAGAATCGTCTGGGTGTAACGGGCGGCAGCTATGGGGGCTTCATGACCAACTGGATCGTCGGACAGACGGATCGATTTAAGGCTGCTGTCACCGACAGAAGTATCTGCAACTGGTTGAGTTTTTACGGCGTAAGCGACATCGGCTATTATTTTTCGGCCGAGGAGATCCAGGCGAATCCGTTTTCCAACCCGGAAAAAATGTGGCATCATTCCCCGCTGCGTCTCGCATCCCAGGTCAAGACACCTTTGCTGATTATGCATGGAGAGCGTGATTACCGCTGCCCGATCGAACAAGCCGAGCAATTGTTTATCACCTTGCAGCATCAAGGCCAGGCCCCGGTCTCCTTTATCCGCTTCCCCGACGCCAACCATGAAATGTCGCGAAGTGGTGATCCCTGCCAGCGCGTCTTGCGGCTGAACTATACGGTGGAGTGGTTTAATCGGTATATTTAGTATTTGGTGAAAAGGCGAAAAGAAAAAAGGTGCTGATGCAAGCAGGGAAGTTTCCTGCTGTGTCAGCACCTTTTTCCGTATTGGGGATGGATAAACCGATTCAAAGGGACGACTTCTTTTGAATGATTGCAAAAAAATAGGCTGCTAGTAAGACAAGTAGGCTAAGCCACCACAAGTTTTTTTCAAGAACAAAAATTAGTACAGCAAAAGCACCACTATTGATGTCTCTGATTGTATTATTTTTTTTCGCCACGCCATACAGATAGCCTAAAAGCATCAAGATGAGAATAAAAAATGAATAATATCCCATAGTGTATCGCCCCTTCATAAAACTGATGAAACAGATGCTCATCATTAAGTGTAGCATGCGTTTCTCGGATGGTTGAGACGAAATTGGTAGGATCCGGATTTAGAGTCTCCGTAATATGTCTGTGTTGGATCACCTGGAGTCCTGACCATTTCGGCGAATATGAAAAAGCGCGGTACCGTTGAGTCCTAGTATTTGTGATGAACAAGAATACTCCAAAATGTATTCTCTGGGTATATTTGTAAGTCTCTTTTCTTTAGAGCCACATGGATTGTAAGCGTTTCAATGAATACAGTTAATTCTGAATTTAATGAAAAATTGATTGATTCTGTACCTGATTATCCGTATACTCTGAATAAGCATAACCTGTTCAACCTCATGAAACATAAGAATATATAACACTGATATGGTTCGCTTCGCTTGAATGGAAATCTAAATGGACAAATGGAGGTGTGGAAATTGGAGAATAATGTATTGGAGGTTGACAAACTTCAGGTCGCGTTTCGTACGGATAAGGGGGAGGTTGTCTCCGTCGATGAAGTCACGTTTCAATTAAAACAGGGTGAAACCATTGGAATAGTTGGTGAATCAGGCTGCGGGAAAAGTGTCACCTCCTTATCCGTGATGAGACTCCTTGGCCGCACCGGTCAGATCAAAAAGGGAACCATCCGCTTTGACGGCAAGGAAATAACGCAGTTGCCGGAAGATCAGATGCGGGGGATACGGGGAAATGAAATCTCCATGATTTTTCAAGAACCCATGACATCTCTCAATCCGGTTTTTAGCATTGGCAATCAAATGCTGGAACTGATCCGCTTACATATGAAAATGTCGAAGAGCGAAGCGCGGGCGTATGCCATCGACATGCTCAAAAAGGTGGGCATACCTCGGGCCGAGCAGATCATAGACGAATACCCGCACAAGCTGTCTGGCGGCATGAGGCAAAGAGTTATGATTGCCATGGCTCTCTCCTGCAAACCAAAGCTGCTGATCGCGGATGAACCGACTACAGCACTGGATGTAACAATCCAGGCACAAATCCTGGAGTTGATGAAAAAACTGAGACAGGAATCGCAGACGTCCATCATGATCATTTCGCATGATCTGGGTGTCATTGCCGAAATGGCGGATAAAGTGCTGGTCATGTACGCAGGTCAGGTCGTGGAAGAGGCGGATGTCTTTACCCTGTTCGATGATCCCAAACATCCATACACCATCGGTCTGATGGAGTCGATTCCACATCTTGAGCACGACAGCCAGCAAAAGCTTTATTCCATCCCCGGGACCGTTCCCCATCTGCACGCGATGCCAAAAGGCTGCCGTTTTCATCAACGCTGCCAGCATGCCACGGAACAATGTACGACGCAAAAACCCCCGCTACTTACGATCCAGGGCAGCAGCGGTCACCGCGTCAGGTGTTGGTTGTACCAGGAAGAGGAGCAGATGGCTGCGGGCTACAGTCAAAATGAGGTGATTGCCTAATGCCAAAACTCTCTGAAAACCCGAAACCGCTCCTAGTGGTCGAAAAGCTGAAGAAATACTATCCGATCAATAAAGGAATCATTTCCCGTACCGTTGGGCATGTGAAAGCAGTGGACGGGATTGACTTTCAGATCTACCCGGGAGAGACGCTGGCGCTGGTCGGTGAGTCGGGCTGCGGGAAGTCGACTACAGGACGAGCTATCGTTCAGCTTGATCCTCCTACAGAAGGTAGGGTGATATTCGCAGGACAGGATATGGCCGCACTGCAAGGAGCCGAGTTGCGAAAAGCACGTACAGATCTTCAAATTATTTTCCAAGACCCTTACTCATCGCTCAACCCGAGAAAACGCATCGGCGATTTGCTGGCAGAGCCGTTATTGGCCCATAAGCTGGCGCAGAAGAGCGAAGTTTCTCAAAAGGTGGACGAAATCCTCGAGATCGTCGGGTTGACCAAATACCATAAAAGTCGATATCCGCACGAATTTTCCGGGGGTCAAAGACAACGGATCGGCATTGCCAGAGCGCTCATTTTGCAGCCCAAGCTGATTGTATGTGATGAACCCGTATCTGCTTTGGACGTTTCGATTCAGGCGCAAGTGTTGAATCTGCTAAAGGATCTGCAAAAGGAGTTTCAGCTTACCTATCTGTTCATCGCGCATGGTCTGGGGGCCGTCAAGTACATCAGTGATCGGATTGCCATTATGTACCTGGGGAAAATCGTGGAGTTGGCCAAAACGCAGGAGATCTTCCAATCACCCCGACACCCGTACACCCAAGCATTGCTGCACGCCTACCCAATCCCCAATCCGCATCTGCGCAATCGGGAGCGGATCGTCATGGAAGGGGACGTTCCCAATCCAGCCAATCCTCCGATGGGATGCCGATTTCATACACGTTGCCCCCTAGCCAAAGAGATTTGCCGGGAGCAGACACCTGATCTCACCAAAACCACCCACGCCGTAGCTTGTCATTTTCCGCTTGTCTAAAAACGAAGGAGGGACGATTATTCGTGTTTCCATATATCGTACGGCGCTTACTTATCGCCATCCCGGTACTTTTCGGCGTAACCGTGTTCAGTTTCTTTATCGTCAATCTGGCTCCGGGCAACCCGGTGGAAATGTTTATCAGTCCAGATGCGACACAGGCGGACATCGAGTTGAAAAAGGAAGCATTGGGACTAAATGATCCGATCTACGTCCAGTATTGGCGCTGGCTGCAAAACCTGCTGCAGGGAGATTTCGGCTACTCCTTTTCCACCTATGCTCCGGTAGGGGAGATGGTTGCATCACGGGTCTTGCCGACGCTTTTGTTGATGGGTTCCGCTCTATTGATCGCGTATATCATCGCCATTCCGATCGGTGTAATCAGCGCGACCAGGCAGTATTCATGGATTGATTATCTGACCACCGGTTTTTCCTTTATGGGCATCTCCATCCCGAACTTCTTTCTGGGACTTGGCCTAATCTATCTGTTTGCTGTACAGTGGCAAATCCTCCCGTCCGGCGGGATGAACACGCTCGGGGGAGACGGAGGTTTTGGCGATACGATCATGCATGTATTGCTGCCGGCTTTCGTTCTGGCTACGGGAATTGCAGGGAGCATGGTTCGATATGTGCGTTCCAGCATGTTGGAGATTTTGGGGCAAGATTATCTGCGTACGGCCCGATCCAAGGGCTTGCGGGAATTTCTCGTCGTAAACAAACATGCCTTTCGCAATGCGCTGATTCCGATCATTACGGTCATTGGCATGGATATCCCGCTGTTGATCGGTGGGGCCGTCGTGACCGAACAGATCTTTCAGTGGCCGGGCTTGGGACAACTAACGATCCAGTCCATCCTCTCGCGGGATTATCCGACCTTGATGGCGGTCAATTTTATCGCAGCAATCACAGTCCTGCTGTCCAATCTTGTCACAGACATTTTCTATTCGGTTGCAGACCCACGGATTAAATACAATTAAGGCCAAAAAGGGGGGAAGCGGATGTCGCTTGCCAATCTGAATACGGAGCAGGAGCCACTCCTGCCGCACCCGCAGGCATTGAATCTGGGGGAAGAAGAAAGCTACTTGAGGATGGTCACCAAGCGCTTTTTAAAGCACAGGCTGGCAGTGGTAGGACTAGTGATTTTCACAGTTATTACGCTAATGGCGCTCTTTGCCCCGTGGATTTCACCTCGAGATCCTTATGAAATCACAGGAGACTTCGCTGCAGAGCCGTCGGCCGATTATTTGTTGGGGACAGACCAGGTGGGGCGTGACATCGCCAGCCGTCTGATCTACGCGTCGCGCGTATCCCTGGCAGTCGGGATTGGTGCCGTCGCAATATATGTCGTCATTGGGACGATCCTCGGAGCGATTGCTGGCTATTTTGGCAAATGGGTAGACATGTGCATCATGCGTCTGACTGATATCTTCATGTCCTTTCCCTATTTGATGGTCATTCTGGTGCTGGTGAGCATCATGGGCCCGAGTCTTTACAACATCATCATCGTGCTTGGATTGCTCGGCTGGCCCGGGATCGCCCGGATCGTACGCGGCAGCGTCTTGTCGATCAAGGAGATGGATTACGTCAAGGCAGGCATCACGTTGGGGTATTCGACACCGAAAATCGTCTTCCAGCACATCCTCCCAAACTGCCTGGCTCCGATCCTGGTCAATGCAACTTTTGGCATCGCCTCCGCGATCATCATGGAGGCTTCGCTCAGCTTCCTTGGAATGGGTGTTCAGCCTCCGACTGCGAGCTGGGGCAATATGCTGACGGAAGCCCAATCGCTTACGGTTTTGTCGACACAGCTTTGGCTGTGGATACCGCCAGGGCTGATGATTTTGCTGGCCGTGCTCTCGATTAATTTCATGGGAGACGGTCTGCGGGATGCGATGGACCCGAAAAGCCTGCGGTAATAAGTGATGGCAATACGTTATATATCACGATAGATGTTGGGGGGAAATAGGATGAGAATCGGCAAGCAAGCAGCAAGTATTTTGGCCATATCTTCACTTCTCACACTAACCGCATGCGGCGGCGGGGGAAGCACATCGGCTCCGGCTCAAGGGAACGGGACTGCGGGAGGCACGACACAAGCGCCAGCCGGTGCCACAAGTGCAGCAGGCGGCTCCATGTTCCTCGGGATGACCAATCCGCCGATCTTGTTCAACACGATCAATAGTGTGGACGTCGCTTCACAGTTTACGGAAAAGTTCTTGTTTGATTCCTTCCTGGAAATGGAAGGACCGCTGAAATTCGTGCCAAAATTGGCCGACTCGTTTGAAACCACAGACAACCAGACCTACACGATCAAAATCAACAAGGATGCCAAGTGGACGGATGGGATACCTGTCACGGCTCATGATGCCGCATTTACTTTCAACCTCATCGCCAATCCGAAAACAGAGACGAGTGTAGGCAGCTATCTGTCCATGCTGGATGGACTTGAGGAAAATGGAAAGCTCAAAGCAGGTGAGAGCACCATTGCATCTGTCAAGGTCGTCGATGACAAGACCCTAGAGTTCAAAACGAAAGCACCAGTTGACCCCAACATGCTAAAAGAACAGTTAGGCTGCAAACTGATGATTTTGCCGAAGCATGTGCTGGAAAAAGTGGACCCGGCGGGCTTGTCGCAGGATCCCTTCATGCAAAAACCGACTGTGACCAACGGAGCTTTCAAATTTGTCAAATACGAGAAGGACCAGTATGTAGAATTGGCAGCCAACCCGGATTACTATCGCGGCAAACCGGAACTGGAGAAAATGTTTATTAAAATCATGCCTTCTGCCAATATGGTCGCCCAACTGCAAACAGGAGAAGTCCACATGAACGTAGGCGGCGGCATCGGCAAAATACCACCGCAGGATTATGATACAGTCAAAGGCATCGATCATCTGGTCGCCAAGGATGAGCCTACGATCGGCTTTCAAACCATGATGTTCAACACGGAAAAACTCGATCAGAAGGTACGCCAGGCGCTCGCATACTCTGTCGACCGCCAGCAGCTGGTAGACAAACTGCTGAAAGGCTACGGGGAAGTGATAGATGGTCCTTATTCGTCGGTCAACCCGTATTTGGATAAAGATCTGCAAAAATACACCTTTGATACCGCAAAAGCGAAGCAATTGCTGCAAGAAGCAGGATGGGACTTCAACCGCGAATTGCAGTTCATGGTGCCTACCGGCAACAAGGTTCGTGAACAATCCGCAGATATTATCACCCAAAACATGATCGCTGCTGGTTTCAAGGTAAAAGTGACAAAATACGATTTCCCAACAGTGCTCGCGAAGGCCAAGGCCGGAGATTTTGAAGTCGTGCTGATGGGTCTGACCCTGACGCTGGACCCAGAGGTTTCAGCCCTGTACGGCAAGGGAGGCACCTACAACTTTATGCAATACAACAATCCCAAGTCGGAAGAGCTGTTGAAAAAGGGCATGGCGGAAGCCAATTCCGATGTGCGCAAAAGCATTTACAACGAATTGCAAAAAATTTGGAATGAAGATGTGCCGGTCATCTCACTTTACTCCGACAATGACTTCGTCGGGATTTCCAAAAAGGTCGCGCACGGCGAACCGCGCGTCTTTGGCTTCCACCGCGATTTGGAAAAATGGGCGATGACAGGCGCCCAATAGAACTGCAAAGAGGGGAGGAACATAGATGCTGGCTGGCTTGCAGCGCGATCTTGAAGGTTTGTATCCCGAGCTCGTGAACATTCGCCGCGACCTGCATATGTACCCGGAGCTATCCTTCCAGGAAGTAAATACTCCGCAAAAGGTGGCAGATTATCTCCAAAATCTTGGTTTGGAGGTAAGGACGGGGGTCGGTGGCCGCGGGGTGATCGGCTTGCTTCGAGGAGGAGCAGCCCAAGAGGGGGCGCGCACGATCGCATTACGCGCGGATTTCGATGCGTTGCCGATCCAGGATGAAAAAGAGGTACCATACAAGTCGAGAATCCCAGGTGTGATGCATGCGTGTGGTCACGACATGCACACCGCCGCGCTATTGGGCGCAGCCTATGTAGTAAGCAAGGTAAAGGATGAGCTTGGCGGCAATGTCGTCTTTCTTCACCAGTTTGGTGAGGAAAAACCACCCGGAGGAGCAAAAGCCATGATCGAGGATGGCTGCCTGGACGGGGTGGATGTCATCTATGGAGCGCATGTTTGGCCCGCCTTGGCCGTGGGCGAAATCGCGGTAACAGAAGGGTACGCGATGGCTGCAGGAGATCTGTTCGAGATCGAGATCAAGGGGCACGGCGGACATGGCGCACAGCCACATCTGACCGTAGATCCAGTGATTGCCGGCTGCCAGCTTGCCCTAAACCTGCAGCAGATCGTCAGTCGCCGGGTCAATCCGCTTGACCCAGCTGTTTTGACGGTGGCTTCCATCCACGGCGGGCAAGCCTCCAATGTCATTCCTGATACGTGCAAACTGACAGGAACGGTACGCTGCTTCAACCCCGAAGTGCGCCAGCTTTTGCAAGATCAGATTGCCAAAATCACAAGAGCCACCTGTGAGGCCGCCGATGCTGAGGGTACAGTGGTGTTCCGCCAAGGCTATGATGCGTTATGGAACCATCCAGAGAAGGTCCGTAGCGTCGAAGAGGTCGCAAAACGGGTTGTCGGGGAAGAAAAATTCAAACGGGTAGAGCCAAGCATGACCGGGGAAGACTTCTCCGCCTACCTCCAAAAAGTCCCCGGTGCCTTCTTCTTCGTAGGAGTGGGAAATCCCGAGCGAGATGCGATCTATCCCTTGCACCATCCACGATTTGACGGAGATGAGCGTGCGATGCTCATCACAGCGAACCTTTTTCTTCATCTGGTGTGGAAGGAATTGCAGGAGAATCACGAATAAATGATGTATGGCTGTCACACGATCGGAGCTTTGTGGTCGTGCTGACAGCCTTTCATTTCAAAAGCCCATTGAAGAATCTCCCATGAACAGCTTCCAAAACGTAGGGGAGATCAGGAGAGTTGGCTGAGGAAAAAGGGGAAAACCAGCGTAGTCATTTGGGATCTTTACCAAGCCGGAACGGAAAAGGCGGAACACTCTTTTAGCGGCCACCCCTGAAACGCTTCTTCGAATCGGCTACTTTTGGCTGCGGTTCCGCCTTTGAAGTGGGAGGCGGGCAGGAATGACCCCAGGCAAAGATCCCAACCCGCCGAAGTGTTTTCCCCTTTTTCCTCCCCACCGCTACAGACCGAGCCCCCAACTTCCCCAAAACATCGAAGAGTGGTCATCTCGTCAATTTCCATGTAAAATCAGTCGTATAACACTTGCAAGGAAATGCCAAGGGAGGCGAATTACATGAGTGATCACACTAGCAATTATCGTGTCGCAACCTTTGCTGGAGGATGCTTCTGGTGCATGGTCAAGCCATTTGACCAGATGCCCGGCATCATCCGTGTCGTGTCTGGGTATACAGGGGGAGACGTCGAGAACCCCACGTATGAACAGGTATGCAGCGGAGCGACGGGACATTATGAAGCCGTTCAAATCACCTACGATCCTGCGCTGATCTCCTATCCGCAGCTCCTGCAAATCTTTTGGCGGCAAATCGACCCCACCGACGCGGGCGGACAGTTCGGTGATCGCGGACAATCTTACGCCCCAGCGATCTTTTACCATGATGAGGAACAGCATCAGCAAGCTTTGGAGTCTAAGCAGGTATTAGACAAGAGTGCACGCTTCGATAAGCCGATCGCTGTGTTGATCCTGCCTGCGGAACCTTTTTACTCAGCCGAAGAGTACCATCAGGATTACTACAAGAAAAATCCGCTTCGCTACAGGTATTACCAGGCTGCTTCAGGGCGTGCCGCATTTGTAAAAGAAGCGTGGCGCGATGATAACCGGCAAGCAGAATTAAAGCAACGGTTGACCCCGATGCAGTATCATGTGACGCAGAATAACGGAACGGAGCCGCCTTTTTCCAATGAATTCTGGAATCACCAGGAGGATGGAATCTACGTCGACATCGTCTCCAACGAGCCTTTGTTCAGCTCGCTTGACAAGTTCGACTCTCATTGCGGTTGGCCTTCCTTTACCCAACCGATTGAACAGATGCAGGTGACAGAAAACATGGATCTGACCCACAACATGATCCGGACGGAGGTGCGTAGCCGCGTGGCAGATTCCCATCTCGGCCATGTGTTTGAAGACGGGCCAGGCCCCAATGGCTTGCGCTACTGCATCAATTCAGCAGCCTTGCGTTTTATCCCCAAAGAGGATCTAGAGAAAGAAGGCTTCGGGCAGTACTTGCATCTATTTGAAGAAAAATAGGGAGATTTTCGGTTTGAAAGGACAAGAAACAATGGAGAGAGTGTGGAAACGCAGAGGTACAGCCCTTTTTCTCGGGGCAGCAATTTTGTTTGCCTTGACTGGATGCACCGGACAGGCAGCGAGCGGCGAGGTGGAAAAGTCCCCGCCACCAGAAACAGTCACGCCACCGACGCAACCAGCAGAGATGCAACCTCAACAAACAGAAGAAGAGAAGGGGGGAACGGATGTGAAGCCTTCGCCAGAGCAAGAAGCAGGCAAGCCGGCAGACAAGCCGGAGAAACCAGCGAATACCGTGCAAGAGGAAATACCTGCTGGTCTGGATCTGACAGTCGTGGCGGAGCCGGCAAGCATGGCCGTACTGGTAAACAAGCAGCATAAATTGCCGGAATCCTATCAGCCGCCTGACTTGGTCTTTCCGAATGTGCCTTATCTTCTGCCGGAAAAAAACGAGAGAAGAAAAATGCGTCAGGAAGCTGCGTCTGCTCTGGAGCAAATGTTTGCTTCAGCCAATACAGACGGGGTTCAGCTCGCAGGAGTTTCCGCATACCGCCCCCATGCCTATCAGAAAGAACTATTCGGCCGCTACGTGAAAAAGGATGGGCTGGAAAAGGCGCGGACCTACAGCGCATACCCGGGCACGAGCGAGCATGAGACAGGGCTTGCGATCGATATCTCCGGAATCGATGGCAACTGCGCCGCGGAAAGTTGCTTTGCTGGGACGAAGGAAGCGATCTGGCTTGCCGAAAATGCAGCCGAATACGGATTTATCGTGCGCTATCCAGAGGGAAAAGAAGCGATTACCGGTTATATTTACGAGCCCTGGCACATGCGCTACGTAGGTGTAGAAACCGCCAAGGCGATTGTGGAGAGCGGCTTGACGATGGAGGAATACTTCGGGGTAACTCCGGTATCGAGCTAGACACCATAGCAAAAGACTGACGATGCTATAACTATGCTATAATGTTCACGGGTGAATATAATGAGCGAGAAATCGATTCGGGAAAGAATCATCGAGACATCCATGCGTCTTTTTGAAGCGCAAGGGTATCATCGGGTGACTGTTGATCAGATTGTAAAAGAAAGCGGAACATCCAAGGGAGGATTTTATCATAACTTCAAGTCAAAGGATGAGCTTCTCTACATCATCCATGACCAGTTTATCTCCTACGTGCTGGAAAAAGCGCAGGAGGCATACGAGCAGTGGGAGACACCTCCGGAACGGCTGCAAGCCATCGTGAAATCCTTCGTGATGATGATTGATCTGTATCGGTCACAGGTGACGATTTTCTATCAGGAGAGCTTGTTTTTGGCTCCCGAGTATTTTTCTGAGATTGAGAGCAAGCGGGACCAGTACAAGCAAATGATGTTTACCGTGATCCAGGAAGGCATCGAGAGCGGTGATTTTCGTCCGGAGCTGCCTGTGACGATCGTCTCGATGGCCATCTTCGGTATGGTCAACTGGATCTACAAATGGTATCAAAAAACCGGCATGTATTCGATCGAGCAGATCGCAGATATTTACGCTGACATGGTTTTGCATTCGATCCTACAGCCAGACGCGATGAAAAACCCGAGGTACGCTCGCTTTTTCTTGAAGCAGCATGATTTTCCAGGCAAGCTGTGGTAGAACGGCTTGGGTATCCATGCAAAATAGGCTCCGCATTCCTAAAAAATAGGTTTGGCGGGGCTTTTTTTGACAGGTGATGACGAAAACCATCGACAGACCAACCAGTCGGTCTTAGGTGTCAGGAGGAATATGGATGCTAACCATTTATGAAGTGAAAGAACTTGTAAAATTGTTGGAACAAACAGATATTGAGTCCGTAGAGGTAAAGGATGAACAATCGCGCATCAGCATCAAGAGAAGCCTTCCCGGTGCACAGATGACTGCAAGCGTGCAAATGGAGCCGCTCCATTCTCCCAAGCTGCCAGTTGCAACTTCGGCTGTTGTCACCGCACCAACACAAGAAACTTCACAAGCGCGGGCAGTCGTACAAGAGATACCGCGACCTAGTGAAAGCAAGCAAGTCGAAAGTGCACAAATCAATCTCGCAAATGTACTGAAGATTGTTTCTCCGATGGTCGGCACCTTCTATGCGGCACCCGCTGTCGATGCTCCTGCTTATATCAAGGTAGGGGATCGAGTGCATGCTTCAAGCGTCGTCTGCATCGTAGAAGCCATGAAGCTTTTTAATGAGATTGAGGCGGAAGTCACAGGGGAGATCGTCCAGGTTCTGGTCGAAAACGGACAATTGGTAGAGCCGGGCCAACCCTTGTTTTTGGTTACAATAGACTAGATTACAAGGGCAGCGGACATAGAGGGGAGGAAAGCATGAGCGATGAGTAAAGAGAGTTTGTTTCGGGAATTTCCAGTACCGACCTATGAACAGTGGCGAGAAGAAGCGGAAAAATCGCTGAAAGGCGCTTCGTTTGATGCCAAACTGCTGACCAAAACCTACGAAGGTATTACATTGCAGCCGATTTACCGCGCCGAGGATGTGAAAGACCTAGCGCATCTGACAGGACTTCCGGGGACAGCCCCATATATCCGGGGCACCCGAGCGCTGGGAGCTGCTTCAAAAGGCTGGGAAGTAAGCCAGGAAATCGCGGAGGCGACTCCGGACGCGTTTCACAAAGCGCTCAAGCATGATCTGGAGCGCGGGCAGACGATGGTGAACCTGGTGTTGCATTCGGCATCGTTGCGTGGTCAGGATACGGATACAAGTGCAGACATGCCTGGCCATGATCAAGGCCTCGCCATTTTTCGCCGGGAAGACTTGGATGTCGCGCTTGCTGGAGTCGATCTGGAAAAAGTCCCACTGTTTTTGCATACAGGTTTTGTGACGTTACCCATGCTTTCTTTACTGTTGGCTCATGTAGAAAAGAGCGGAAAAGAGCCTAGCCGCCTCAAAGGCTTTGTCGGTGCCGACCCACTTGGGATGCTGATCACAGAGGGGCAACTTCCATGCAACCTGCAAAGAGCTTATGAGGACATGGCAGCGGCAGCCAAGTGGGCGAATGAGCACGCTCCCGGACTTCGCACGATTCACATCATGTCCCATCCCTATCACAATGCAGGGGCAAATGCCGTACAGGAGCTGGCGTTTAGCTTAGCCACGGCAGTTGCCTATATCCGTGCCTTGCTGGAACAGGGCTTGACCATCGAGCAGATCGCATCGAGGATGCAGTTCTCTTTTTCAATTGGTTCTCAGGTGTTTATGGAAATTAGCAAGCTGAGAGCCGCTCGTCTGCTCTGGTCTACCATCATCGAAGCGTACGGAGGAAGTCTTGAAGCGCAGAAAATGAATATTCACGCGCGGACCTCCGCCTGGACAAAAACGGTACTCGATCCTTATGTGAATATGCTGCGGGCAAGTACGGAAGCATTTTCAGCTATACTTGGCGGAATCGACAGCCTTCACGTCTCAGCTTTTGACGAAGCAATTCGACCTGCCAAAGAGTTTTCGAGACGTATCGCCCGTAATACCCAAATCATCCTGGAGCAAGAGGCGCATCTCGCCAAGGTGGCGGATCCGGCTGGTGGCTCCTGGTATGTAGAATGGCTGACAGATCAGATCGCAGAAAAAGCGTGGGGCTTGTTCCAGCAGGTAGAGGAGCAGGGCGGAATGCCTGGCGCGATTGAGAGCGGGTTTGTGCAAGCTGAGATTGAGCTGGTCGCGGCGAAGAAGGCAGAGAATATCGCGCAGCGAAAAGATCGGATCGTCGGTACCAATATGTACCCCAATATCACGGAGCCTTCGCTTGTAGCGGAGGAAAGTGTTTGTGATTCCAAGCAAAAAGCAGATGCTCATGACCAGACGGTGCTTTTGCAAACTTTGCAACAAACTCGACTTACGACTGGGGATTGGATCAAGCAAGCGGTACAGACTGTCCACGCTGGTGCAACACTGAGGACGTTGACGAAGGCGGTCCTGACAGAAGATGATGCCATCGCAAGTGTCCTCCCGCTTAGCAAACAGCGTGCAGCCGAAGCCTTCGAGGGTCTGCGCCAGCGAGCTGACCAATACCAGGAAAAATATGGCTGCCGTCCGAAGGTATACCTGGCATCACTAGGAGCGCTTGCAAAGCATAAGGCGCGTGCCGATTTTAGTGCGGAGTTCTTTGCGGTCGGCGGATTTGACGTGCTTCGTCCCGCTCCCTCAGCGAGTATGGAGGAAGTAGCCGATGCGGCTATCGAATCGGGTGCGCCTATTCTCGTTATCTGTTCAGATGACGAGAACTATCCCCAAGTCGTCACTCCTTTGGCTCAACGAATCAAGGCAGTCAGACCGGATGCGATCCTCTTGTTGGCGGGGCTGCCAGCGACGGAGCAGATGGATGAGTACAGGGCGGCGGGTGTGGATGACTGGATTCATGTCCGGACGAACGCATACCAGATGCTACACGACCTGCAGCAACGTATAGGGGTGATATCATGAGCAAGCAGCCTGATTTTACCAAAATACAATACCGCTCCCAGAAATCTTTAGCACAGGTTCCGGAAAGGGAAGATAAAGCCAAAGAAGAAGCAGGCGTATCTTTAGATGAGCTTCTGTGGCAAACGCTGGAGCAGATTCCGGTAAAGCCGCTGTATACCGCAGAAGATACGGCAGACATGAGCCATACCGGCTATTTGCCTGGCTTGCCTCCCTTCTTCCGTGGGCCTTATCCGACCATGTACGTGACCCGTCCCTGGACGGTTCGCCAATACGCCGGTTTTTCCACAGCTGAGGAAAGCAATGCCTTTTACCGGCGCAATCTGGCAGCAGGACAAAAGGGACTTTCTATAGCGTTTGACCTGGCGACCCATCGCGGCTATGACTCCGATCATCCGCGCGTAGTCGGGGACGTGGGAAAGGCGGGGGTGGCAGTGGACTCCATCCTCGACATGAAAATTCTGTTCGACGGCATTCCGCTGGATCAGATGTCCGTATCGATGACAATGAATGGCGCTGTCTTGCCGATCATGGCCTTTTACATCGTCGCTGCCGAGGAGCAAGGTGTTGACCAATCCAAGCTGACCGGAACGATCCAAAATGACATTTTAAAAGAATACATGGTGCGCAACACGTATGTCTATCCGCCAGAGGCGTCGATGAAAATCATCTCGGATATTTTCGCCTACACCTCTGAGCATATGCCCAAGTTCAACAGCATCAGCATCTCCGGCTACCATATGCAGGAAGCAGGTGCTACCGCAGACATCGAGCTGGCGTACACCTTGGCTGATGGGCTGGAATACGTCCGCACTGGGCTGAAAGCAGGCATTGACATCGACGCTTTTGCCCCGAGACTCTCCTTTTTCTGGGCGATCGGCATGAACTACTTTATGGAAGTAGCCAAAATGCGTGCCGCTCGCTTGATCTGGGCCAAACTGATCAAGCAGTTCAACCCTAAGAATGAGAAATCAATGGCATTGCGTACTCATTCCCAGACCTCGGGCTGGAGTTTGACAGAGCAAGATCCGTTTAACAACGTCATCCGTACGAACATCGAGGCGATGGCAGCAGCATTAGGGCATACCCAATCGCTTCATACCAATGCATTGGACGAAGCGATTGCCTTGCCGACAGACTTCTCCGCACGCATCGCCCGCAATACGCAGTTATTTCTGCAGGATGAGACGGGGATCTGCAAGGTGGTCGACCCATGGGCGGGTTCCTACTACGTGGAATCTTTGACGGCACAGCTTGTGGAGCGCGCCTGGGAGCATATCGAAGAGGTCGAAGCCCTTGGCGGGATGGCGAAAGCGATCGAGACAGGTCTGCCGAAAATGAAGATTGAGGAAGCAGCCGCTCGCCGCCAGGCTCATATTGATTCGCGCAAGGAAGCCATCATCGGGGTAAATAAGTACCGTTTGGAAAAAGAAGATCCGTTGGAAATTCTCGAAGTGGATAACACAGCGGTTCGGGAGGCGCAGATCCGCCGACTGAAAGAACTGCGGGAAAATCGGGACGAAGTGAGAGTACAGGCCGCTTTGCAGGCGATCACCACATGTGCCGAGACGGGGGAGGGCAATCTACTGGCCTTAGCGATTGAAGCAGCACGTGCCAGAGCGTCCCTCGGCGAGATCTCGGATGCGTATGAAAAAGTGGTCGGACGCCACAAAGCTGTGATTCGTTCGATCAGCGGGGTCTACAGCGCAGAATTCGGCGAAGCGGAAGAAGTCGCCGTCGTGCGCAAAATGGCAGATGAATTTGAACAGTGGGAAGGCAGACGTCCGCGCATCATGATCGCAAAAATGGGTCAGGACGGACATGACCGCGGGGCGAAAGTGATCGCAACTGCATTTGCAGATCTGGGCTTTGACGTGGACGTGGGACCGCTCTTCCAGACGCCAGAGGAGACAGCCAAGCAAGCTGTGGAGAACGACGTGCATGCCATTGGGTTCAGTTCGCTTGCCGCTGGTCATAAAACACTCTTGCCGCAATTGGTCGATGAACTGAAAAAGCTGGGACGCGAAGATATCGTGGTGGTTATCGGCGGTGTCATCCCGGCGCAAGACTACGCCTTCCTGCGCGAGAATGGCGCCGCAGCCATTTTTGGGCCGGGGACCGTCATTCCGGTCGCAGCACAGAACGTCATCCAGGAGATCGTACATCGACTAGAGGCTTCCGGTCTATGAGCGGAGCCAAGCATGATCGGACTTCCTTGACGTTTTCCTCAACAGTCCGTCGTCCCCGGCTTTCCGTGGAGCAATATGTACAGGGCGTGCTGGAAAATAATCGGTCGGTATTGGCGCAGGCAATCACCTTGGTGGAGAGCAACTCTACTGTCCACATGGAGATCGCGCAGGAAGTCCTCGGGCAGTTGCTTCCACACACGGGAAAATCGATACGGATCGGGATTACCGGGATACCTGGAGCCGGGAAAAGCACTTTTATAGAAGCATTCGGCACGATGCTGTGCGAACGGGGGCATCGCGTAGCGGTCCTAGCGGTCGATCCTAGCAGTCCGGTGACGAAAGGCAGCATACTGGGGGACAAGACAAGAATGGAGCTTCTGTCGCGCAACCCAAATGCCTTTATTCGCCCTTCTGCCGCAGGTGGGACGCTGGGAGGCGTCAATCGCAAGACGAGAGAGACGATGCTGATCTGTGAGGCAGCGGGTTTTGATGTAATATTGATAGAGACAGTCGGCGTGGGGCAAAGCGAAACGACAGTTCGGTCGATGGTGGATTTCTTTTTGTTGCTCATGCTGACAGGGGCCGGAGATGAGCTGCAAGGGATTAAAAAAGGGGTCATCGAAATTGCCGACGCCCTTTTGATCAACAAAGCAGACGGAGAGAACAAAAATCGGGCATTGATTGCAAAAGGCGAGTTTAACCGCGTCCTGCATTATCTACAGCCTGCTACGCCGGGGTGGGAGACGAAAGCGTTCATGTGCTCCTCCTTGACGTATGAAGGCATCCCGGAGATTTGGAACGTAATCGAGACTTTTCGCGACGAGATGACACGTTCGGGTACCCTGCAGTCTCGCCGTCAATCCCAGTCCTTGGATTGGATGCAAAGCATGACACAGGATTATCTGCGCGCACATTTTTACAGCAATCCTGAGGTGGCCAAGGCCCTGCCAGATGTGGAAGGGAAGGTCGCCAGGGGAGAGCTTTCCGCGACGAGTGCAGTCCAGCAGTTGGTTGCCATCTACGAAAAATCCTTTCGATAAGTTGAAATGGAGTGAAGAAGTCTGCTATGAGCAAAATGCATGAGAAAATCGACGAATTGATGGAGCGCAAGTTCAAGATTCAACTCGGCGGGGGAGACGCTCGCATCGATGCCCAGCACGATCGCGGTAAATTGACAGCCCGCGAGCGGATCGAGCTGCTGCTTGATGCGGACAGCTTCGTGGAACTGAATCCGTTTGTAGAACATCGCGCTACCCATTTTGGATTGGACCAGATCGAAGCGCCCGGGGAAGGTGTCGTGACGGGCTATGGAAAAATTCACGGCAGGCCCGTCTATATTTTTGCACAGGATTTCACCGTATTCGGTGGTGCATTGGGTGAGATGCACGCCATGAAAATCGCCAAGGTCATGGATTTGGCAGCCAAAAACGGCGCTCCTGTGATCGGATTGAATGATTCCGGTGGTGCGCGCATTCAGGAAGGCGTCAGCTCCCTGGACGGTTACGGAACGATATTTTACCGCAATGCCATCTACTCCGGCGTGATCCCGCAGATTTCCGTGATTCTAGGTCCTTGCGCAGGCGGAGCTGTATATTCCCCGGCAATTACGGATTTCGTGTTTATGGTGGAGAAGACCAGCCAGATGTTTATCACGGGTCCGAAAGTGATTGAGACCGTGACTGGAGAAAAAATATCGGCGGAAAATCTGGGCGGTGCCAAGGTGCATGCCAGCATTAGCGGTAATGCGCATTTCACGGCTGAGACTGAACAAGAGGTCTTGGAAGAGGTACGCCGTCTGCTCAGTTTCCTGCCGCAAAACAACCAGGAAAAACCGCCCGTCGCAGAGACGGAAATACGTCGAGCGCTGCAGGAAGAGCTGCTCGACTTGGTTCCGGCAGAGAGCACCAAGGTATACGATGTGCGCAAGGTGATCGAAACCATCGTGGATCACGGAGATTTCCTAGAGGTACAACCGCAATTCGCCAAAAATATCGTCGTTGGCTTCGCCCGCATCGACGGTCACAGCGTCGGGATGATAGCCAACCAGCCCAAAGTTATGGCGGGCGGATTGGATATTCACTCCTCCGACAAGCTGGCTCGCTTTATCCGTTTTTGCGATTGCTTCAATATTCCGCTCGTCACCTTTGAGGACGTGTCCGGTTTCTTCCCAGGGATCAACCAGGAACACGGGGGAATCATTCGCCATGGAGCGAAGATCCTGTACGCTTATTCCGAAGCGACGGTGCCGAAAATCACGGTTATTCTGCGCAAAGCTTATGGCGGCGCGTATGTAGCGCTCAACTCCAAGTCGATTGGCGCAGATATCGTCTACGCGTGGCCCAATGCGGAAATTGCTGTGATGGGCCCTGAAGGGGCAGCCAACATTATCTTTGCCAAAGAGATCGAGCAAAGCGAGGATCCGGCCGCGACCAGAGCGGAAAAAATCGCAGAATACCGGGAGAAATTTGCCAACCCATACATCGCGGCCAGCCTCGGCATGGTCGATGATGTGATCGATCCGCGGGAGACGCGGACTAAGGTCGCGCAAGCGTTGGAAATGCTGCGTCATAAAACAGAAAGCCGACCCGCTAAAAAGCATGGGAACATCCCATTGTAGGAGTGATAATTTGCGATGAAACTTCATGACATCCGAGAAATGATCAAATTAGTAAATCAGTCGTCGATCGAGGAATTGGAGTGGGAGCAGGACGGAAAAAGCATCGTGATCAAAAAAGCAGCTCCTGCAGCCATCGTCGTGACACCAGAATTACCCGTCCCGGAAATCCATGAAATCAGTAAAGACGAAGGCTACCAACAGGCTGCTGCCACCGCAGAAGAGGCGCAAGCTGTTGTAGAATCGGAAGCCGCTGCAGATCAAATAGCTTACATTTCTTCGGCATCAGTCGGTTTGTTTTACGCTGTTGTTACTCCTGGCCAAACCATCAAGACCGGAGATTTGGTCGGCCGTCTAACCGTCGAGTCCCTGCAGTTGACAGAAGAAGTGCGTGCTGCAGCAGATGGGGAAATCACGGAGATTCTTGTTGAGGACGGTCAGCTCGTCGATTATGGTCGCAAACTGCTGGCAGTCAAGATCAAGTAGGGGGAGTAGAGGAATGTTTACAAAAGTACTAATCGCCAATCGCGGTGAAATCGCGGTTCGCATTATTCGCGCTTGCCGCGAGCTGGGGTTGGCTACAGTCGCCGTCTATTCAGAAGCGGATCGTGAAGCCTTGCATGTCCAATTGGCAGACGAGGCTTACTGCATCGGGCCCACCGCTTCCAAGGACAGTTATTTAAATATGTCACGCATCATCAGCGTAGCTCTGTTGACCAAAGCGGATGCCATTCACCCGGGCTACGGTTTCCTGGCGGAGAATGCATCCTTCGCCCAGCTTTGCCGGGATTGCTCGATTGCGTTCATCGGCCCGGAAGCAGAATCGATCCAGAAAATGGGCGATAAATCCGTAGCGAAATCGACGATGAGTGCAGCCAACGTTCCACTCGTGCCAGGTACGGAAGGGCTAATCGAGGACATCGATGAAGCGCTTGAGGTCGCCAAGAATATCGGCTATCCAGTCATTGTCAAAGCAACTGCTGGCGGGGGAGGACGCGGAATGCGTGTCGCTTTCGACGAGCAAGAGCTTAGCAAGTCAATTCGCCAGGCACAGAAAGAAGCGGAGACAGCCTTTGGCAATGCGGGCGTATACCTGGAAAAATACGTAGAGGAGCCGCGCCACGTCGAGATTCAAGTGATGGGCGACAAGCATGGAAATGTCGTCTACCTGGGCGAACGCGATTGCTCGATTCAACGCCGCCACCAAAAACTCGTAGAAGAAGCTCCATCTCCTGCTCTGGATCCAAGCTTGCGTGAAGCGATGGGACAGGCAGCTGTCGCGGCGGCAAAAGCGGTAGATTATCATGGCGCGGGTACCGTAGAATTCCTGCTCGACAAGCACGGCCAATTCTATTTCATGGAAATGAATACACGAATTCAGGTTGAGCATCCGGTCACCGAAATGATCACGGGTTTTGATCTGATCAAGGAGCAAATCCTCGTGGCGGCAGGAAAGCCGCTATCCTTCAGCCAAGACGACGTGAAGATTAACGGATGGGCTATCGAGTGCCGGATCAATGCTGAGAATCCCGCGAAAAACTTCATGCCATCCCCAGGCAAGGTAGCAAACTATCTGCCGCCGGGAGGGTACGGGGTGCGGGTCGACAGCGCAGTCTACCCTGGCTATGAGATTACACCGTTCTATGACTCGATGGTGGCCAAGCTGATCGTCTGGGGCAAGGATCGCGAAGAAGCGATTGCGCGCATGAAGCGGGCCCTGGATGAGTTTGTCATCGATGGGGTTCATACGACGATTCCTTTCCACTCCAAACTGCTGGAGCATCCCGATTTCGTTTCAGGAAACTTCGCGACCAACTTCTTGGAAGTCCATAAACTGGAATTATAAATCGCGAATTGCATCGTAAAAAAACATAAAACGAGCCCGAGAGACAACTCTTGAGGCTCGTTTTATATTTTCCGCTCTAGTGCTGTGAGTTTACGACCTTTTGTATCCCTTCAATAAAACGATCAATCTCCTCTTCCGTATTGTAAGGAGCGAGTCCTGCGCGAATCCAGCCACCATCCTGATTGATCCCGAGCTTGTCAGCAAGGGTCATGGCGTAGAAGTCTCCGTCAGCGATAAACACAGCATGTTCCTCAGCCATACGTTGACAGACTTCCTGCGGCGAGATCCCTGAGATCCGAAAAGCGATCGTTGGTGTTTTGGGCACATCGGGATCAGCCTGATACAAGGTGACCTCGGGAATCTCTTGAAGGGACGTGCGCATTTTTGCCGCCAATGAATCCTCATAGGTTTCTATCGCTTCAAATCCGCTTCGGAATTGTTCGCGCAAGGTTTCTCCTTGCCCCAAGCTGGCGATAAACTGAATGGCAGGCGTGATGCCGGCAATTCCCTCGTGATTTTGCGTCCCTGTCTCCAACTTGTCGGGCAGGTGAGCTGGAGCAGGGGACAACTTGTATGGTTGCAAGGTTTCAAAAAGCTCCTCACGGATGACGGCAATCCCGACGTGTGGACCAAAAAACTTATAGGCAGAACAAAGCAGCAAATCCGCACCCAATTGATCACGATCCACGAAGAAATGGGGAGTAGCATGAACCGCATCTACAGCGATGATGGCTCCAACCTCTTTCGCTTTTTTGGCAATTCTCGGGATGTCGTTGATGGTCCCTACCGCATTGGAAGCGAGTCCGACCGCGACGAGCTTGGTTTTCGGGGTAATGACGGCATCCAGATCCTCCAATTCAAGTGTCAAGCTGTCCGTTTTGACGCGCAGCCAGCGAACTGTCATGCCGCGATCTTCCGCAATCGAGAGCCAGGGGTCTACATTGGCGCGGTGATCCAGTTCCGAGACGACGAGCTCATCCCCTGTCTGCCATTCCCGCCCCAAAGCCCTTGCAATGGCAAACGTAAGGGTAGTCATATTTGCACCAAACACGACTTCGTTGGAGTTGGCTCCGAAGAGCTGTGCGACGGATTCCCGGGCTTCGGTAATGATCGATTCCGTCTCCCGGCTGGTAGGAAAGGAGCCGTGCAAATTAGCGCCTCCATTTGCCATGTACGCATAGATGGCGTCCATGGAACCCTGGACCACTTGGGAACCGCCAGGACCATCTAAATAGACTGCGCTTTTTCCTTTGTAGCTTCGTTTCAGGGCTGGGAACTGCTCGCGTACGGCTTCGATCGGGAACGAACGGAGTGTTTTTGTCATGCAACTCGTCTCCTTTACGGGGGATGGTGAAATCAGCCTTCTCTTTCATATTATCACAATAATACAAATATTTTGAGTCAGAGCTAGTTTTTACAATTTCTAAGATGCTGCAGCTTTCTTTCCATATTGTAGGAAGTATGTTTGTCTGCTATATTTAAAAGAACTGAGAAACAAGTTGAAATAAATGGTGTCGAAAATTATCAAAATATTCCGAATTAAATTTCTTGCGTTTTTAAGGAGGGGGACTATTTGCAGCTTTCCTATACGCATACCTTTTCTTTACCAAGGGAGATTGTCTGGAATTTGATCCAAAATGAAGACGTCCTCAAACATGCGATACCTGGATGCAAATCCTTTTCCCGAATGGAAGACGGCAGTTATGACGTCGAAATGGGATTAAGCGTTGGTCCTGTAAAAGGGGTATTCACCGGACAGGTCCAAATGACGGACCAGGAAGAGCCTTCTTCCTATTGTCTGAAGGTGAAGGGAAAAGGATTGCCGGGTGAAGTGGACGCAGTAGCCCATATGCAGCTGGATGAGACCGACGGGGGGGTTACGGTGACATGCCGAATGGAGGTGATAGTGACAGGCGTACTGGCATCTGTGGGACAGCGCGTCATGGGTGGTGTGGCAAAACTCGTCTTGGGACAATTTTTCAAATCGGCAGACACGGAAATGAGGAAGTTGACATCGCAGGTGTAGCTTTCGATTTTTAGGAGGTGTGACGATGGCCAATCAAGTAGAAGTATCGATGAAGGTCAACGGGTCGGAGAGCAGAAGCGTTATAGAACCGCGTATGCTCCTGGTTCATTATCTTCGTGAGGAACTGAATCTGACAGGCACGCATATTGGCTGTGACACGAGTCAGTGTGGGGCTTGCACCGTTCTTTTGGACGGAGATCCTGTGAAATCCTGTACCGTGTTGGCCGTGCAGGCGAATGGAAAGAGCATCACGACGGTAGAAGGGCTTGCCAGCAAGGAAGGGCTTCATCCCATCCAAATGAGTTTTTGGGAAAAGCATGGGTTGCAGTGCGGCTTCTGCACACCAGGTGTGATGATGGCCGCTATTGGCTTGCTGAACGAAAACCCGGACCCTTCCGAGGGAGAGATCCGGAATGCCTTGGAAGGCGTCATCTGCCGCTGTACGGGATACCAGTTCATCGTAGAAGCGGTGAAGCATGCCGCACAGACGATAAGGGAAGCAGGAGAAGCAAAAGTTGTGATAGCCGACTCTATGAAGGCTTAAGGAGGTAGGGTAACGATGGCTAGCTTGATCGGAAGTGCTGTCAGACGAAAAGAAGATCCGCGATTACTGACGGGAAATAGCTGTTTTACAGACGATATCAAGCTGACAGGCATGGTTTACGCAGCCTTCCTGCGCAGCCCTCACGCTCACGCCCGAATCATCAGCGTGGATGCGGAGAAGGCGCGAAGTCTTCCAGGCGTGACGGCTGTTTTTACAGGATCTGAGTTGGAAGGAAAAATGAAAGCGGTTCCTGCCATGTGGTTTTTACCGGGGTGTGATTTGAAGCCAAAGGATCGGCCAGCGCTAGCAACTGATAAAGTGCGTTACGCCGGTGAAGCCATCGCGGTGGTCATTGCTGAAAACCGTTACGTGGCCCGAGACGCCCTCGATCTGATCGAGGTGGACTACGAGGTCTTGCCTGCCGTCGTATCTCAGGAGCGGGCGATGCAAGATGACGCTACGCTCTTGCATGATGATGTGCTGAAAAATCTAGCCCTGCTGTGGAAGGCGGGCGAGATACCGGAGCAGGTCTTCGCGGATGCGGAAGTCGTGGTCAAACAACGCCTCTACAATCAACGTGTCATCCCAAGTCCGATGGAGACGAGGGGAGCCGTCGCCCAATTTAATGCGGGGAGCGGTGAGATGACAATCTGGTGCACCTCACAAAATCCGCATATCCACCGATTGATTTATTCGGATGTATTGGGAATCCCCGAGACCAAGCTGCGCATCATCGCACCCGATGTCGGCGGAGGCTTCGGTGCTAAGATCGCGACTTACACGGAAGAGGCCGTCGTCGCCTGCATAGCCCGTGAAATCCAGAAGCCTGTGAAATGGGTGGAGGAGCGCAAAGAACATTTCATGGCGACTAGTCATGGACGCGATGAAGTCCTCGATGTGGAGCTTGCAGGTACAAACGATGGCCGGATCACTGCCCTTCGCGTCACCAATACAGCCAATCTGGGGGCGTATCTTTCCACATTTGGGGCTGGTTGTCCGACCATTGACTTCGGCTTGATGGTCACAGGTGCTTACGATATCCCACAGGCGGCTGTCGTCACCTATGGGGTGTATACCAATACCACTCCGACTGATGCGTATCGGGGGGCGGGCAAACCGGAAGCGACTTATCAGATCGAGAGAGCAATCGATCTTTTTGCCGACAAGATCGGCATGGATCCTTTAGAGGTTCGCCGCATCAACATGGTTCCTCAAGATGCCTTCCCTTTCAACAACGCGATGGGCGTTACCTACGACAGCGGGGATTATCAAAAGGCACTGGATAAAGCGCTGGAGATATTCGACTACCAGGCCTTCCGCGAAGAACAAGCGGACCAGCGGAAAAAAGGAAAATACCTGGGCGTTGGATTTTCCACCTATGTGGAGCTTTGTGGCTTTGGCCCTTCTGCTGTGGCGGGAGCGATTGGATTCCAAGGCGGCGTATGGGAAAACAGCACCGTCCGCGTCCACCCTGGCGGTACGGTAACGGTATTTACTGGCACCTCGCCACATGGGCAAGGAACCGCTACTACGTTTTGTCAAATTGTAGCGGAGAAGTTAGGCGTCCCCCTCTCAGATGTAGAGCTTGTGTCCGGCGATACACAGAGCGTCTCGATGGGCTGGGGTACATACGGTTCTCGCGCTACAGCCGTCGGTGGGGCTGCTGTCTCGCTCGCGACAGACCGTGTGATCGAAAAGGCGCGGAAGATCGCGGCGCATGAACTGGAAACGACCGTGGATCAGATTGAGTTTATCGCGGGTCAATTTACCGTCAAAGGGGATTTGTCCAGAGGCAGAACGATCCAGCAGATCGCTCGGTCTGCCAACTATGCTTGGAATCTGCCGGAAGGCGTCGAGCCAGCTTTAGAGGGGCAATCCTTTTTTGATCCATCCAATTTCGTCTATCCGTTCGGCACACATATCTGTGTCGTAGAGGTGGATGAAGGGACAGGAGAGGTAGCGATCAAGCGCTACATCGCCGTCGATGATGTAGGAAGAGTGATCAACCCGCTGCTGGCAGAAGGGCAAGTCCATGGCGGAATCGCCCAAGGTGTAGGGCAAGCGTTATGGGAAGGTGCGGTCTATACAGAACAAGGACAACTGCAGTCTGGCACATTCATGGACTACACCATGCCAAAAGCGCGTTTCTTCCCGCCGATCGAATCCGCATTTACGGAAACGCTGTCTCCCGTCAATCCGCTTGGAGCCAAAGGGATTGGCGAGACGGGAACGACTGCGGCACCACCCGCAGTAGTCAATGCTGTGATGGATGCATTGAAACCATTTGGCGTAGGGTCGTTGGATATGCCGCTCACCCCTGAAAAAGTATGGCGGGCGATTCGCAGTGGGAGGGATAAGGAATGATACCAAGCACCTTTTCTTATGTTCAGGCCCACTCCGTCGAAGAGGCGATTCGCCTCCTGCGGGACAGCGACGGAGAAGGGAAGCTGCTGGCAGGCGGTCACAGCCTGGTGCCGCTGCTCAAATTTCGCCTGACAACACCCGGCACCCTAATCGACATCGGGGAGATTCCGGAACTGAGAGGAGTGCGAAAGGAAGAGAATCGGATTGTTGTCGGAGCGATGACGACCTATCGGCAGTTGCTTGCGGACCCACTCATCGCTCAGCATTTGCCGGTACTCGCCGAGGCGATCGGGCAGATCGGCGACATCCAGATTCGCAACCGGGGAACAATTGGCGGAAATATTGTACACGCGGACCCTTCCGCCGACCTCCCCGGAGTCGCACTCGCTCTGGAAGCCATGCTGGAGATACAAGGGGAGGATGGAGCGGAGCTCATGGAAGCAGATGGATTTTTCCTTGGCCCGCTCGTAACTGCCCTGACTGAGACCAGTCTCCTCACTTCCATTTCATTCCTGATACCGCCAGAAGGGGCGAGAAGTACGTACCTCAAATACGCACATCCTGCTTCTGGCTATGCGGTCGTCGGTGTCTGTGCGATTGCTGCTCTCGATCCGGATGGACTGATCTCCACCGTCCGCGTAGCGATCAATGGGGCCGGAGACGTGGCATACCGCGCAAGGAGCGTAGAGGATATGCTCTTGGGACACACGCCGACTTCGGATCGAATTCGTCAAGCTGCATTGCTTGCCGCAGATGATGGCGAGATGGGCAGCGATCAATTTGCATCGGAAGAGTATCGGCGCCACCTCTGCTGTGTATACACGCAGCGGGCTTTAGAAGCGGTATTGCTGTAAGACGGTTTGCTGGAGGCAGCCCGCTCGTTCAAAAGGGTGGGCCCTCCGTAAACAAAAAGTGAGTGTGTGGAAGACCTCAAATGGAGGCTCGGACTTGGATGCCCGAGAACCGTCGAGGTGTACATAGAACCGTTGCCTAACAAATGCATGTTCAGATGTTTATGGAGGTGATCGCAGTGAAGGAAGTTAGCCAGATGCAAACCCGTTACGAATATGGCGGGGATGAATTTATTTTTGTCCAATTGTCTGAAGCGATGAGCTTGGAAGCCAACTTTAAAGGGATCGCCATCACGCGAAAGCTGAAGGAAGCCAACCTGCAGGGTGTACAAGACATTTGTCCCTCCAATGCTTCGTACATGGTGCGTTTTGATCCAGATGTGATCGAACCAGAGGAATTGATGGCGCATTTGCAGCAAATCGAGCGCGAGATGGAAGGACTGGATGACATTACGATCACCTCTCGTCTGGTAGACGTGCCGGTCTATTTCAATGATCCTTGGACGCACGAAGCCTTGATGCGGTTCCGCGATCGACATCAAACGCCAGACTCGACCGATTTGGAATATTCCGCAAAAATCAACGGCTATGATACCACGGAAGCTTTTATCGAAGCGATTACGAGCGCACCCTTTCTCGTCTCCATGATCGGGTTTGTTCCCGGCTTGCCCTGGTGCTTCCAGATGGTCCCCCAGGAGAAGCAGATCGAGGTGCCAAAATACGTCCGTCCGCGCACCTTTACTCCAGAACGGGCATTCGGTTTTGGCGGCGCTTTTTCCGTCATCTATCCCGTGCAAGGGGCAGGCGGCTATCAATTGTACGGGATCGCACCCTCACCGATCTACCAGAAGGAGCAGACGCTGTTCGACTTCCAGGATTCCATCGTCTTTCCCAAGCAGGGGGACATTTTCCGCTATCGCAGCATAGGCGCAGACGAATACCAGGCCATACGCGAGCAAGTGGAGGATGGCAGCTTTATCTACCATAAAAAAGAGATCCAATTTACGCCCGGGGAGGTCCTCGCCGATCTGGAGGCTTTTGCGGAGCGGGCATTAAGGAGGTTGTACCATGATTAATGTCCTCAAGCCTGGGCTGCAGACGACTGTTCAGGATCGCGGCCGGATCGGCTATTACGAGATTGGCATGCCTCCCTCTGGTGCCATGGACAAATATGCGTATACCGTCGCCAATTTGCTGGTGGGCAATGACCCGAGCGCTGCTGTATTGGAAATCACGTATCTCGGGCCGGTCCTAGAATTTGGCAAGACGATGAAAATCAGTCTGACAGGAGGAGAAATTCCTCCGAAAATCAATGGACAGCCTGTTCCCATGTGGACGACGTTGGAGGTTCGGGAGGGAGACCAGCTTTCCTTTGATTTTGTCAAAGGCGGAGCGCGAGTATACCTGGCCGTAGAGGGCGGGATAGCGGTACCGCTGGTCATGGGTTCCCGCTCGACCTATACCCTGATCGGGATTGGCGGGTTTGAAGGCAGAGCGTTGGCGGAGGGAGACGTCATCCACACCGCAGACATGATCCAGAAAACTGTGGCAGCAGGCACGAGCGTGGACGCGAGCCTGATTCCCACCTACGGCAAAACACATGACATACGGGTAGTCGTGGGGCTTTGCAGCTACCGCCTGACAGATGCGAGCAAGGAGACATTTTTGGCGACCGAATGGACCGTTACGCCGGAAGCGAATCGCACCGGGTATCGCCATCGGGGCGAGCGGTTGCAATTCGTCGAACGCGAGCAGCCTTTTGGCGCGGGAAGCAATCCTTCCAACGTGACAGACCTAGGCTATCCGATCGGCTCGATCCAGGTGCCTGATGGCGTCGAACCTATCGTCCTTTTGCACGATGCCGTGACGGGCGGCGGGTATGCAACCATCGCGACGGTGATTAGCTCAGATTTGGACCGCATGGCGCAGGTGAAAACGAATGAAAAAGTACGCTTTGTCTCTGTTACGATGGCGGAAGCCCTGGAAGCGAGAAGAGACGTGCAAGCCAAGCTTGGCCGAGTCGCCCAAATGATCGAAAGCGGGAGCTAGGAGGAGAGTGTAAAATGGCAGAGAAAACAGCGATTATATCCCCATTGCCAGGCATTTTTTATCGCAGACCGAGTCCGGACATGCCGGAGTTTGTACAGGCAGGAGAGTCGGTCAAGGAAGGTGACGTCATTGGCTTGATCGAAGTGATGAAAAACTATTACGAAATCAAGGCCGAGGCAGATGGCGTCGTCGATCAATTCGCGGTCAGCGACGAAGAACTGGTCGACGCAGGACAGGAATTGGTAACTTTGATCAAGTGAGGGGCAGATAGACATGTTTGTAGATCTGAACTGTGATATGGGCGAGAGCTTCGGTCATTACCAGTTGGGAAATGACGAAGAAATGATGGCACTGATTTCTTCCGCTAATATTGCCTGCGGTTTTCACGCAGGCGATCCGCACGTCATGCGAAAAACCGTTCAGCTCGCACGCCAGCACGGAGTAAGTATCGGCGCTCACCCTGGATTTCCCGATTTGATGGGTTTCGGTCGCAGGTATATGACCTGTTCTGCGGAAGAGATTTGCGACTATATTCTCTATCAGACGGGGGCGCTGCGAGAATTTGCCCGGGCGTATCAATTGGATCTGGACCATTGCAAGCCGCATGGAGCGCTGTACATGATGGCGATGGCCGATGAAAATATCGCTCGATCCTTCCTGGAGGGCCTGGCGATGCTAGACGAGAAAATGATCGTGTACGCCTTGAATGGCTCGGCAGTTGCTTGGCTAGGCGAAAAGATGGGCATTCCGATCGCGCTCGAGGTATATGCCGACCGTGATCATACCGAGGACGGCTCGATTGTCTTGACGCGTTCCGGTCCAACAATCACCAATCCGCAGGCAATGGCTGATCGAGTGGTTCGGATGGTAAAGGAAGGAAAAGTGACGACGCCGGATGGCAAGGAAGCGAAGGTACGTGCCGATACCATCTGCATCCATGGGGACACCCCAGGAGCTGTCGAGCTGACGAAAGCGATCCACCAGGCATTTCACAAGGCCGGGATCGAGATTCGATCTGTCAAAAAATCAGCACTTCGATCAGGGTAATACAAGCAGGCTGACCGCAGCAAAGCGGTCAGCCTGTATAGATATCAACTCAAATAGACGATCGATAGAATCAGACTGAGAACAAAATAGAAGAATCCCACAAGCAAGAAGGGAATAGAAGACCATTTTGTTTGATGATAGACGGGATCAGCTCTCCGTCCCTCCTGTTCTCTGATAAAGCTTTCCTTTTTCCGAAAAGAACGCAGGAATCGCTTGCAACTATCCACAAAACCAAAGAAAAATCTTCCGTTACGGATCAGGACGCAGCCGCCAGCCATCATCATGATCAAAGAGGAATAAGTCAGGCCGTCTACCCACAACAGGTAAAAGGGACCTTCTGGAAATAAGAGAGTATAAAGCAACGAAGCGCATATCGGAACAAGCGCGAGGGTAATCCAACCCGTAGCTGTAAGCGAAGATCGCATAGACTCGATCCCTTTCGTCGATGAGAGATTACATTCAAATAGTGCTTGACTGACAGTTCAGAAAAATTGTACTTTATATAGTATATCCATATATGGTTATGTCGTCTATATGAGATCAGGATGGTAGGGGGGCACTCATGAAAAAAAGAAAAAGTTTTCTCGCTTTCACTTTGATGGCAGCCTTGGCAGTGACCGGCTGTAACTTCAACTCAGGTGAGTCTGGGAGCCAGACGCCTGCACCCAACAACAACGGCGGGTCGGCGACTGAACAGCCAAGCAGCGGTAAAAAAGTATTGCAGGTCTACAATACAGACGAAATTCCTAGTCTGGATTCTGCACAGGTACACGAGACCGTTTCCTTCACGGTGTTGAACAATACCATGGATGGGCTCTATCGCCGGGATCAAAATGGACAACCGTATCTCGCCATCGCGGAAAAGCATGATGTGAGTGCGGATAATCTGGTCCATACCTTCAAAATTCGCGACAATGCAAAATGGAGTGACGGATCTCCCGTTACAGCCAAGGATTTTGAGTATTCCTGGAAGAGAGTATTTAAAGAGGCCGGTCACTACAGCTTCATGTTTGAATCTCTCGCTGTGAAAAATGCGGTTCCGATCGAAAAAGGCGAGAAACAGCCAGACGAGCTGGGTGTAAAGGCTCTGGATGACCGGACCTTGGAAGTGACCTTGGAACATCCAAACCCACTGTTTAACCAATTGCTGTCCTTCCCTACGTTTTATCCTCAAAAGCAGGAATTCGTCGAAAGCAAAGGAGACAAATACGGTCTCGAGTACGACAATATGCTGTATAATGGTCCGTTCATGCTGACAGGTTGGAAGCATGATCAAGGCTGGACTTTCGCAAAAAACCCGAATTACTGGGATGCAGGTATAGTGAAGCTCGACCAGATCGATGGCTACGTGGTAAAAGATGTCTCGGCTGCATTGACATTGTTTGAATCCGGCCAACTGGATCGCGTCGAACTAGACTCCTCCTATGTCGATCAATTCAAAGGCGACCCGCGTTTTCATATTATCGAAACGCCAACCATCTACTTTATCCGCTTTAACCATGAAAACCCTGTACTGAAGAATAAGAACATTCGCAAAGCGATCAGCATGGCATGGGATAAAAAAGGTCTAACTGATGTCATTCTGAACGACGGTTCATCACCATTAAACGGGCTTGTGCCGAAGCGTTTTGCCACCGATGCATCGGGTAAAGATTTCCGTGACTACAACGGTGATATGCAGCAGGGAACGCTTGAAGAAGCAAAACAGCTGTGGGAACAAGGCCTGAAGGAATCTGGCGTGACCCAAGTGAAGCTCGGCGTAAACGCTGCTGACACCGACAGATCGAAGAAAATCGGGGAATACCTGAAAAATCAATTGGAGAAAAATCTTCCGGGTCTGACCCTTGAGTTGAAAAACGTGCCTTCCAACCAACGTCTGGAAATTGAAAAAGCCATCACGTATGATCTGTCTCTCGGTACTTGGGGACCAGACTACGCTGACCCTATGACCTACATTGACATGTGGGTGACTGGCGGATCTGCCAACCGGATGAAGTATTCCAATCCGAAATACGATGAGCTGGTGCAAAAAGCCAAGCTGAACACAGATCTGGAAAGCCGTTTCCAACAAATGGTGGAGTTGGAGAAGATCCTGATTGAGGAAGATGTGGCCATCGCACCGATGTATCAGGAAGGACTCGCGATTCTGCAAAAAGAGTACGTAAAAGATTATGTGTACCTGCCAACAGCACCAACGAGCAACTACCTCTGGGCAGATATCGTGAAATAATGGATTTCATGTGAAAAGAGGGTGCAACCAAGCATCCTCTTTCCCCCTGTGGGGAGCTTTACAGAAGCTGGAATGAGATGAGGTGGACAAAGTGGGAGCATATCTGCTGCGACGGTTGGGATATATGCTGGTCACAATATTGATTATTGCGACCGCGACCTTTTTTTTGATGAAGATGCTTCCAGGTACGCCCTTTAATAATGATCGATTGAATGACCAGCAGCTGGCGAACATGAAGGCCAAATACGGCTTGGATCAGCCAGTTGCCATTCAATATCTGAAGTACATGAGCAATTTGGTCCAAGGTGACCTGGGCGACTCTTACAAATATGTAGGGAGAAGCGTAACCGAAGTCATCTCGGAGCGAATAGGTCCATCGGCATTGATCGGATTTCAGGCGTTGATCGTCGGGACCTTGGTAGGATTAGCATTAGGGGTGACATCAGCACTTCGACATAATAGCTTGCTAGATTACACCTCTGTTACTTTGGCCGTATTGGGTATGTCAATCCCGTCTTTCATTTTTGCAGCACTCTTGCAGTACTTCGTGGGATTGAAGTGGGGCCTCCTGCCTCCTGCTTTATGGAAGGGCTATGAATATACCATTTTGCCTACACTCGCCCTGTCAGTGACAGTGATCGCCACTGTGGCTCGCTTTATTCGTACGGAAATGCTAGACGTAATCAACCAGGATTACGTGATGACAGCGCAGGCGAAAGGATTGAATGAGCGAAAGGTGATCATCCGCCACGTATTGCGAAATGCCTTGATTCCTGTGGTAACCATGCTCGGACCTCTGGCCGTCAATATCATGACAGGTACATTGGTAATTGAAAAGATCTTTGCCGTACCTGGGCTTGGTGAGCAATTCTCCTTGTCTGTCATCGTAAATGATTACAGTGTGATCATGGGCATCACGCTGTTCTACAGCCTCCTCTTTATTTTCATGGTGTTTATCGTCGATATTTTGTACGGATTGCTTGATCCGCGAATCAATTTGCGAGGAGGAAGCCAAAAAGGATGAGCATGGAACTGGAACGAAACAAAGACAACACGCAGCTTCCTCAATCCGCAGCACCTCTCTTTCCAGCAGATTCGATCCCGGAGGATCTTTTCGTCCCTGAGCCGGTCGACGCCAGTCTGCAGGAGCAAATCAGCGGTCCGATGAAATCAGTATGGCAAGATGCTTGGCAGCGACTGGCGAAGAACAAGGGTGCGGTCTTGTCCATGTTTATGATCGTGTTGATCACTTTTCTTGCCTTGGCTGGTCCCCTGATGTCTGGGCGGACCTATGACGAACAGAATCTCTTGTTTTCCAATCTGCCACCCAAAGTTCCTGGTCTGGAATGGCTTGGTTTTAACGGAGTCGATTCGAAAGGGATTAACCAATACGAAGTGCGCGGCGTCACGGAGAACTTCTGGTTCGGTACGGATGAATTCGGACGGGATCTGTGGACGCGCGTATGGAAAGGCACGCAGATCTCCTTGCTGATCGCGAGCTTAGCAGCACTGCTTGATCTGATCATTGGAGTGGCCTATGGGGGAATCTCCGCTTTCTACGGGGGCCGGACCGATACGGTGATGCAGCGGATTATTGAGGTGCTGATGGGCATCCCGAATCTGATCGTCATCATTCTCTTTATCCTGATCCTGGAACCGGGGATTTTCTCAATTGTTTTGGCGATGATCGTCACCGGCTGGGTTAGCATGGCGCGTGTCGTGCGCGGGCAAATCCTGCAGATCAAGGCCCAGGAATTCGTCATGGCCTCCAGGGCGTTGGGCGCCTCCAATTCCCGCTTGATCGTCAAACACATGCTGCCTAATGCCATTGGTCCCATTTTGGTCACGATTATGTTTACCATTCCCAGCGCAATTTTCTTCGAGGCATTCTTGAGCTTTATTGGCTTGGGGCTTCAACCGCCACTTGCATCCTTGGGTATGCTGATCCAGGACGGCTATGTGGCAATGCGCTATTTTACCTATAAACTCATATTCCCGGGTATTATCATCAGCGTCTTGATGATCAGCTTCAACCTATTGGCTGACGGACTTCGCGATGCACTCGACCCACGAATGAAAAAATAGGAAAGGGATCGATATCGATGAACGAGACAATCCTCTCAGTTGAAAATTTGCGTATCTCTTTTCACCTTCAAGATCGAGTTATCCAAGCGGTTCGCGGTGTCTCTTTTACCTTGAACAAAGGGGAGACTTTAGCGATCGTCGGAGAGTCGGGGTCTGGAAAATCTGTGACTGCCAAAAGCCTGATGCGTTTGCTGCCAAAGCAGACGACGAGAATCACGGATGGTCGCATTCAATACCAAAATATGGATATTACTTCCTTTTCTCCGAGAGAACTGGAAGCCTTGCGTGGAAAAGAAATCTCGATGGTCTTTCAAGACCCGATGACGTCCCTCAATCCGACTATGAAAATCGGTCAACAGATTATGGAGGGGATTGTTCAGCATCAGACCTTGACAAAAGCACAGGCGCGCCAGAAAGCCATCGAGATGCTAAAACTTGTGGGAATTCCCAATGCGGAAGAGCGCATGGAGGCCTATCCGCATCAATTTTCCGGCGGGATGAGACAACGTGTCGTCATCGCGATCGCGTTGGCTTGTCGTCCGAATATCCTGATTGCCGACGAACCGACGACTGCTCTCGACGTGACGATTCAGGCGCAGATTCTGGATTTGATGAAAAGTGTCCAACAGCAGACGCAGATGGGCATGATTCTGATCACGCATGATCTGGGAGTTGTGGCCAATATGGCACAGCGTGTCGCTGTCATGTACACGGGAGAAATCGTGGAGATCGGTCCGACGGATGTCATCTTCGCCAATCCGCAGCATCCGTACACCAAAGGATTGTTGCAATCCATGCCGCGGCTGGATGCCAATCGACAGGAGCCTTTGGTCCCGATTCCGGGCTCACCGCCAGATGTGAGCAGATTGGGGGCGGGGTGCGCTTTTGCACCGCGCTGTCCATACGTCATGAAAGTATGCCATCATCATGCACCGCCGAGGACAAGCCTGACTGATCATCATCACACCTCCTGCTGGCTGCAGGATCAGCGCTCTGTCAAGGCGAGAGAGACGTTTCAGATGCAGGGAAGCTTATAAGAAAAGAACGTTATATTACTGCTCTTTTGAGTCTGGTTCCTGGGTGGGAACTAGTGACACAAAAGAGTTTTTTTTCGTTTCTTCTGTTATGATGTTGGAATGAAGGACGAACAGCCCGGAAAAACGACTGTACAGAAAGGAACCAACCATGGCTTTTCATCTTACACGTCAAGAGATTCGACTATTATGTGGAAGACTGGCATACGAAAAGGGGGAAGTGTACGTCCGGGAGCGTAAAGTCACGTTAATGCAATATGATCCCGATTACGGAGTGTATGAAGCGGTCGTCAGCGGCTGGGAAGACTTTGCTGTATCCATCGAATTCGCTCAGGATCGAGGGATGGAAGCATCCTGCACATGTCCGTCACTTTCTTCTTATGAGAATTATTGCCAGCATATAGCAGCAGTTTTGATTCACCTACATGAACATGCGGAGTACGGTACTATGCTTCGTTCGTATTCGAGTACGCCACCGAGCTATGGCGGGCGAGAGAGCTTGAGGCAGCATGCAGCCAAGAGCATGCTGGATCTTTTTCAGGGATCAGACAAAGAAAAATCGCAAGCCCAGATCGGACGTATCCGTTTTGATACACGCGAGACCCTCGATGTGGAATTTATGCTTCGGCCATACCCGTATGGCTTTCGGCAATTTCTCTTCGGAATCGAATTACGGGTAGGTGGCAAACGACTTTATATCGTACAGAAAATACGCGATTTTTTAAGCAGGGTTGCCCGCCTGGAGCCATTTGTATTTACCAAGCACTTCACCTTCCATCCCCAAGAGCATTGTTTTGGGCCTGAAGATGAGGAAGTACTTCAGCTTCTCTTGCAAATGTACCAGCAGGAATCCATGTATCGGGAAGCGATCAGCAGCTCCCACCACAGCTACGCCAGCAATCGCAACGCCGATCGCACCCTGTTGATTCCGCCTGTATTTTGGGAACAGATGCTACCTGCCTTGCAAAAAGCACCTATGGTGAAATGGTTGCAGGGAGAACAGGAATTTCATGGCACCGTACTCGCGGAGGAAAGCTTGCCCCTTGCGTTCGCGTTCACACATGAAGACGATCATGAGCAAGGGTACCAATTGAGCGTGGAGGGCCTGGACAAGCTGACGATCCTGGAGGCTTACGGGATGGCACAATACGAGGGAGCCTTGTACAAACTGGGTAGTGAGCCATGCAAGCGCCTTTTCAAGCTAAAGCAAATCATGGAAAAAGCGAATACTGCGAGTATCGCAATCGGACCCGAACAGATCTCTCCCTTTATCGAGCAAGTCGTACCAGGATTAATAAAGTTGGGGGAAGTCAGGATCGCGCCATCGATTTCAGATCGGATCGTGAAAACACCTTTGCAGGCTAGGCTCTATTTGGATCGAATACGGGACCGCTTGCTAGCGGGGTTGGAATTTCACTACGGGCAGGCCGTGATCAATCCCCTGGAGGAAAAAGAACCGCAGCACGCACAATCGCATATTCTCATCCGTGACGTCGAAAAAGAGCAACAGATCCTTAGCCTCATGCAAGAAAGCATGTTTGTTCAAACGGAGGCGGGATTTTTTTTAGAGGATGAGGAAAGTGAGTATCATTTTCTCTACCACAACGTGCCTAGATTGGAGAAGCTCGTCCAGGTGTATGCGACATCAGCCGTCAAAACCAGGCTTCATCCAGGGCAAGTCGGTGCAAAGATCAAAGTGGATGTGAAGGAACGAACCAATTGGTTGGAAGTTCAATTTGATTTCGCAGGGATACCGGAATCAGAAATCCGCCACCTGCTACATGCGGTCGAAGAGAAGCGCAGATACTTCCGGCTGCCCAATGGTTCTTTGCTGCCATTGGAGGGCGAGGAATTTGAGGAAGTCGGCCGTTTTCTCGATGATATGAGTATCCGCCAAGCGGAGATCAGAGGCAGTGAGCTGCGTTTACCTTTGTTGCGGGGAATGCGTCTTTTGGACGTTCAGCAGCAGGGGCGTACCGTTCAATTGGGAAAGTCATTCCGACAATTGCTGGAGAACATGCGCAATCCGGACAATTTGGATTTTCCACTACCCGCTACTCTCCAAACTGTGCTGCGTGATTATCAGGTGTACGGCTTTCAGTGGATGAAAACACTGGCCCATTATGGATTTGGCGGTATTCTCGCCGATGACATGGGATTGGGGAAGACGCTGCAAAGCATAGCATTCCTCGTCTCGGTCCTGCCTCAGATCAGAGAACAGAAGCTTCCTGCCTTGATCGTGGCACCCGCATCGGTGGTGTACAACTGGTACAATGAAATCAAGAAATTCGCGCCAGAGGTTAAGGCGGTGATCGCCGATGGCAGCAAAGAAGAGCGTGATCAGCGATACCTGGATATGAGTGAGATCGATGTGTTGATTACCTCTTATCCGCTCGTTCGACGAGATCATGACCGTTTTGCAAAAGCGCGTTTTCATACACTGATCCTGGATGAGGCACAAGCTTTTAAGAACCATACGACCCAGACGGCTCATGCGGTCAAGCAGATACAGGCAGAATTCCGTTTTGCCTTGACCGGCACACCGATCGAGAACCGCCTGGAGGAGCTGTGGTCGATCTATGAAGCAGTGTTTCCAGCGCTATTTCCCAATCGAAGAGCGTTCAATGAGCTGCATCCCGAAGTTGTCGCCAAACGAATCAAGCCCTTTTTGCTGCGCCGGATCAAACGGGATGTCCTTCAGGAACTACCAGAGAAGATTGAATCCATACAGACCTCTGACCTACTTCCAGAGCAAAAAAAGCTGTATCTATCCTATCTGGTACAATTACAGCAGGAGACCTTGAAGCATATACAGCAGAGTGATTTTCAAAAAAATCGCATCAAAATACTGGCAGGCTTAACCCGTTTGCGCCAGATCTGCTGTCACCCTTCCCTTTTTGTCGAGGAGTACACAGGCGGCTCCTCCAAGTTCGAGCAGTTGCTTGATACCTTGGAGGAGTGCCGGCAAGCAGGCAGACGTGTTCTTGTGTTCTCACAGTTTACCGAGATGCTGGGGATCATCGCGAGAAGGCTGGGGGAATCGGGAATTCCGTACTTTTATCTGGATGGACAAACCCCTGTCCGTGAACGTGTTCCTCTCTGCCAGCGGTTCAATGATGGGGAGCGAGATTTGTTTCTCATCTCCCTGAAAGCAGGGGGGACTGGGCTGAACTTGACGGGTGCTGATACTGTGATTTTATACGATCTGTGGTGGAATCCTGCTGTCGAGGAACAAGCGGCGGACCGTGCCCACCGGATCGGTCAAAAAAAGATCGTGCAAGTCATCAGGCTTGTTACGCAGGGGACAGTAGAAGAAAAAATGTATGAACTGCAACAAAAGAAAAAACACCTGATTGATGAAGTGATTCAACCAGGTGAAGAAGCGATTTCTGCTCTGACGGAGCAGGAGATTCGTGAAATTTTGCTGCTGGGGTAACCGTCAAGTCGGTTACTCCACATGTTCCGGCTATGGCGTGATCAGGCGACTCCAATCCGCTTGATAGAGGCTGTCCACAGGTGTGTCTGCGATGACCGCGTTCTGTCCCGGGGCCAAGTCAAACCAGAATATCAGGTCGCCATCAACCTCTCTTTGCAGAGGTTTTTTTCCGTTTACATAGACTTCCTTGCTGCGGGTCGCCATCGACAAGCCTTTGATCAGATGGCCGCTTTCATTTTTCAGATAGACTGCTCCGTTGGGTGCGTACGACATCTGTACCTGCGAGACATGCAGCCAATAATCCATGATGTCTCGCACGGTCGTCAGATAAAGATCGCCTTGATCGCGCAAGGTGGCCATTTTATTTAACAACTTATCGAAGGAGGGATGAATGACCCAATCGCCTTTTGCGTCCCTGATGACGAAGCTGCCACCGCGTTTTCCGCCCGGAACCCTGGCGAGGTACGTATGATTCATCAAAACACCTCGATTGTGCACCAGCTCATAGAGATTTTTTCCGTTATATTGATGCAAGGTATCTTCAGGAACGACAGCTGCCGCCCAGGTGTAGAATGGTCCTGTAACTGTCGGGTGCTGCCAGTACAATGGGGTGCGCAGATCGTCTCCTTGGCGGGTTTGATACAGATCTAGGGAGTTATTGACATTGGCGGTATCCTCCGAGCTGTAATGCCAGAAATAGCGCGTATCGTACTTTTCCCATAGATTCGCCAGATAGTGAGGGGACTTGATGTCCAGTCCGTCAAAGGCAAAGCTGGATGTCAGGTACCCGTGATCAATCCAGGTGACACTGTCAAAGCGATTTTTCATGAATGCCAAAGCCTGCTCAGTCGTTGGCTGATAGTGCCGGATCTCGTAGGGATAGAGCGTATGCAACACGATCTCATTTCCCCTAGCTTGAAGCTGATCCAGGAAAGACAAGAAGTCAGGCCGTTGCTGGATCGCGATCGAAGAATGCCCGTCCTGTTTATAGTACGGATTGGAATAAAAAACGCTTTTGGTTACGGGAATGCCGTATTTGACGAAGCCGCCAATCGATTTTGAAGCATCCGTAATCTTTTCAGAGCCAAAGTAGATGGCACGATTGGTCTCCAAAGTCTGGTCATCTGCATGCTCAGTCCATACATGTGTCGCCAAATATCCATAAGGCTGGCTCATAAACCGGGGCATAACTTTGGGCTGGTAGCCAACCACGAGGGAGAAGGAGTTCATCCGCTCCTGCAAGGCATGGTATTCGGAAGGGTGACGAACTTTTCCGACCTGATTGCCTTGTATTTGTTGTACATAATGGTGATCATCCATGTGATCCAGATTGACAAGCAGATCTCTTTTTCCTGTGTTCAATTCAAGAGAAGAGACCTCCGGGGTATGGTACAGAAATGCACATTGTTTACCCGCGCCGAAACGAACGCCTTCATGGTCGAGCCAATAATAAGACTGAAACCATCTGGTATCGGCAATCCGGTTTTTGCGGTACACTTCGGTCACTTGAGGTTTGAACGCCAGATCGATAGCCTCTCGAAACACTTTTACATCCTTTTGATAGGTTGTTTTGACGGATATGCCGATCGATGGACTATTCTGATCCAGATGGTATTGAGTGGTAACGATGGAGACGGGTGTTTGCCCGATTATGGTTACCATCCAACCGGTATCGGTCTTGGTTGACTGAATCTGGCGCTGAGTCCAGTTATAGACCTGGGTTTGTTCTAGTTTTACAAATACGTTTCGATCAATAGGAGTGGTCAGCGGTGGCGAAAATTGTACTTCATTCCCGATGATTTTCGTCACTGTTGCTTGGTGGACAAGTGGTTGGTTTAATCGCCCCGCGAAGGATTCCGACCGGATTTCAAACGATGAACCGGCCGATAAATTGGGTTTCTGATCAAAAACAATGCTGCTCGTCCCTTTTGGATACGCGGGGGAAACAGCATTGTAGATATTACCGTATTCAGCCACATAGTTGACGCTCGACAAGATTTCGTGTTGCTCCGTATCCGTGATGAGGATTTCTCCATTGTCATTCCAGGAGAAAAAGTACCAGGGATTGCGAATCACGTGCTCTTTCAGCTCCACAGGTGGTTCTGGCACGGAGGTAAAAAGTAACAAGGCAATAAAGCAAATGAACAAGAGCGTTTTTTTTATCATGGGATCGGAGCACCTTCATCGATAAAATGCAAAACCTACTTCGATTATATCTGGGTTTGAGATCTTTTACCGATAAATGTTTATAAAATCTCAAGAAGGGAAATTGATTTATGAAACAGATAATTCATTTTCATGAAAAGGATTTGACAGAGAAGGAGAGGGTGGTGGTAATAAGGTTCATAGAGAGAGAGGAATCTCAATTTTTCAGGGATAGGAGTTACAGTTAGACATGATGAAGGCAATATTCAAATTTACGATTGCAAAGAAAATTATTGGAGGATTTTTGGCGGTTCTGGCCTTATTCTCGATCGTGGCCTGGATTGCGATCGTCCAGGTCAGTAATGTCGATTCGTCCTACAGCAACTTACTGGATCGACGTTCGCTAGTTGTCGAAAATGTACAGTTATTGAAAAAGGAAATGATCGTGCAGGAGAACGCATTGCGCGGTTTTCTACTGACAGATGACACTTCTTATGTGTCTTTGTATGAAGCATCCGAAATGATCTTCGATGCGGCTCTGAAAGAATTTGCGGGGACTGCACCAAACGATGAGGCCAAGGAACAGATCGCGGATCTTACCATGGCGTATGAGAAGTATCACAGTTTGATGAGAGACCTCATCGAGATGAATCAGAATAACCCTGATTTGGCCAAAATTCAATTTCAGAACTCTTCGATTAGCAGTGCCGGATCGATTTTTCACGAGCAGGCGGATAATATCATAAACATCGCCAACTCTGTCATGACAGAAGACCGGAATAATGCGAAGGAAACGACAGCCTTCATTATCATCATCTTGATCTCTGCGACAGTGGTGACACTTGTGATGGGACTGGGGATCAGTATTTGGATTGGCCGATTCATTTCCAAGCCTGTGATCAAAGTGGCAGAGTCGATGAAACAGTTGGCAGAAGGCGATTTTTCCATGGAACCGATCCAGGTTCGGAATCGTGACGAGATCGGGGTTTTGGTTCAATCGATGAACCAGATGGTTGCTGACCTACGAAAGATCCTGGAACAGGTATCTGCCTCCAGTGAATATATCGCGGCTTCTACCGAGGAATTGTCCGCATCGACTGAGCAAAGCGCTGAATCCGCCGCACAAGTCGCAGATCTTTCGCAAAAAAATGCCTTGGGAGCGGAGACGCAGTTGGACACCTTCAAGGCCACGGCGCTCAAAGTCGAGGAAATCGCCGAGGAGGTCGACCACATCTCGAAATCCAGCGAGAGCATGCTCAGCGCAACGGAAAGTGCAACAAAGATGACCCAGCAAGGGGCAGTGTCCATCCACAACGTCCTTTCCCAAATGAACGCGATCCATACGTCAACCGAAGAAACATCGGCCTTGATTCGTTCCTTGGACGATCATTCCAAGCAAATCACCGGTATTGTTTCACTGATCACCGCGATCTCGGAACAAACCAATCTGTTGGCCTTGAATGCTGCGATTGAAGCAGCGCGAGCAGGGGAACACGGGCGCGGATTTGCCGTCGTAGCGGATGAAGTGCGCAAATTGGCAGAGGAATCACGTCAATCAGCGGAACAGGTGATCGACGTGACGAACCTGATTCAGCAAGGAACAGTTCAGGCTGTAGGTGCGATGGAAAATGGCAACAAGCTGGTTCAAGAGGGCTTGGCATATACAGAACAAGCCGAACAAGCATTTGCAGCTATCGAATCGTCTATCGACAACGTCACGCATCAAGTGAGGGAAGTAAACGAGTCGGTAGAAGAAATTCGTGATTTCAGCAGACAGGTAGCAGCGGGGATTGAAGAGGTCACACGCATTTCTGACCAAGTGCTCCAGCTCTCCCAGGAAAGCTCTACAGCTTCCGAAGAACAATTGGCTACCTCGGAAGAGATTACGTCTTCCGTACAAAATCTGGCAGCTTTGGCTGATGACATGAAACAGCAAATCTCACGTTTTCGAGTATCGTAATGAAAACCAGCAAGACAGCAAGACCCGTTATACGTGGTCTTGCTGTTTTGTTTTACTGGCTGGGCATTTGCGAAAAGGTCAGAATGATTTACAATAGTTTATGGATAAAAAGACAGATGGAATCAACAACTGCTGGGAGGTCCCTATGAAATACGAAATCCTGCTTTTTGATGCAGACGATACCCTGTTTGATTTTGAACGCGCGCAGCAATATGCCTTGCAAAAAGTGTATACGGCCTTTGATATGCTGGATTTGGCTGATGAGTATACGGCAAGCTATAAAGAGATTGGCAAAGAGATCTGGGGTGAACTGGAACGAGGAGAAATCACGTTAGCCGAACTACGCGTGGAAAGATTTAAACGATTGTTTAAAAAATATAATCTTCCCCACCAACCCGAAGACTTCGGCAATGCCTACCTGCGTTTTTTAGGGGAGGGTTCCTTTCTCATAGAGGGAGCTGAAGAACTGTGTCAAGCTCTCAACAAGCAACGGTTGGCCATAATCACAAACGGGTTCAGGGAGGTTCAGATCCCAAGAATTGCACATTCACCACTTTCGCATTGCTTTGAACAGATCATTATTTCAGAGGATACGGGCTATCAGAAACCGCAGACAGAAATCTTTGATTATGCTTTTGCCAAGCTGGGCCTCACCCGTCAAGATCGTGTCTTGATGATCGGCGATTCGCTGACATCCGACATTTTGGGCGGGAATCGTTATGGAATCGATACGTGTTGGTTTAATCCGAGACGAAAGGAAAATGGAACGGACGTTAAACCGACCTATGAGATTGCCAAGCTGCACGATCTTTTGAAAATCATATCAGAATAGCGAATAGCAAAGCCCTTCCTTCCCGTGATACTATTGGATACAATGAACGAAGGAATTCTGGTCGAAGAAAGAAGGGAGATGATCTTGTGGAAGATAAGAAATTGACGACGATTCCGGAGCTGGATCAGTTGCTTTACAAATTTACGGAGTTGTTAACCGGAGAGGCAACACCGGAACGTGTCGAAATGGTCAAGATCTGGTGTCTGTATACGCATATGTCTAAAGCCATGCCCCCACTCGTACAGCATTGGGCGAGCGAGCCTGAGCATGCCGAGGCGCGGGATCAGATCCGGGGCATGATTGAACAGATCAAGCAATGGAATCAAACAAAAAATCAAAAGCATTAAGCTATCGTGAAACAGCTTCTCGTGATGGAGGGCTGTTTTTCATTTGCACACCTATATAATAAACATAACTATTTACAAAGTATGAAATAAGCGGTAAAGTGAAAAGAAAATGGAACCCCACAGAGTGATGCTCTGTAAATAGGGAGGGACTGGAATGAAGTTCTTCGGAGTTGATTTTCAAGCCAATCGAATGGACGAAATGAAACAATTCTACACCGAAATTCTTGGGTTTCTTCTAACCGAGCAATCAAGCGATCACTTTTCATTTCAAGCAGGGCGTACCAAGGTAGGTTTTACTCGTGTGCCGCAGGACAATATGAAGATTTTTTATCATTTCGCCTTCTCGATTCCGGAAAACAAGTACCAGGAGGCGAGAGAGTGGGTAGGAAGCAGGGTCCCTTTGGTATTGTTTCTGGAAGAAGATGGCAGTTTCTCAACGGAAGTGCATTTCACTCATTGGAATTCTCACTCCTTTTACTTTCTAGACCCGGATCAAAACATTGTCGAGATGATCGCGCGCCATGATTTGCCCAACCAACAGCATGATGTATTCCATATCGGACAGGTGCTAGGCATCGATGAGGTCGGCTTGCCTGTTTCCGATGTCCAGAGGAGCCTATCGTTTGCCCGAGATGAACTAGGTGTCATCCCATGGAAGCCGCCTACGGATACATTCGCTCCCGTCGGTGATCAAGAGGGCTTGTTCATTTTTGTGCGGGAAGGACGGGTCTGGTTTGGAACAGAGCGAGAGTCAACCATGTCACCAGTACGGATCACGATCCTCGGGGAGAAAAACCAGGACATATCTGTTCCCCAGACGCCTTATTCGGTTATGATAAGGAAAAACTATAATAATCCCGAATAAGAGGAGGCCAATCATGTCGACAGAAGTAACCCGTCTGATTCAATCGCATCGATCCATTCGCAAATATACGGACGAACCAATCGCAGAAGACATTCTCGCTGACATCCTAGCGTGCGGGCAATGGGCTCCATCCTCGCATAATGTCCAAGCATACAGCGTCATCGTCGTCCATTCTCGCGAGAATAAACAGCAATTATCCATGCTGACGGGCAATCAAAAGTGGGTAGATGAATGTCCGGTCTTTCTTGTATTTTGCGCTGATTTCTATAAACTGCAGCGAGCCTGCGAGATGAATGGGGAGATGCTATCTCCTGATGGTGTTGAGAACTTTCTGGTAGGCGCCGTAGATACCGCTTTGGTTGCGGAAAATGTGTTGCTTGCAGCTCGTTCCTATGGACTAGGCGGCGTCATGATCGGGGGAATTCGGAACAATCCGCGTGAAGTAGCCAATCTATTGAATTTGCCTCCTTTGACGATCCCTATTATGGGTATGTGTCTTGGCTACCCAGCCCAAGACATCGAGCAAAAACCGCGACTTCCGCTTCAGGTCTATATACACGAAGAGCACTACCAAACGGACGGCATTCAGGCAGCGTTGGAGGATTACGAGAGCATAACGGCCGAATATTACGAACGCCGAACGAGGGGCAAGCAAACTGATGGCTGGACCAAGCAGATGGCTCACTATGTGAATAAACCGCGCAGGATACATATGAAAGAGTTCGTAAAAGAACAAGGCATACAATTGAACTAGTACTTATGGACGGAGGAAGATGGGCGTAGTCACCGCTCATCTTCCTTTTTGATTTGAGTAGGAAAATAGATATAATTCAGAAAATTATTTAAAAATGATTGACGTTTTTTAACATTATGGTATAAATAGGATATCGCGTGCAGGATATTCTGCAACACCTTTTAAAAAATGAAGGATTTCATTCTGCAAAATGGCGAAACAGGAGTACGATCATGCATGTCGTTTGAACAACTCGTCAAGGAATCTTTTTCTCAACTCTCTTCAGGTCAAAAAAAGGTAGCTACTTTTCTGCTGGACAATGTGGAGAAAGTCGTGTTCTACACGGCGGTGCAAATTGGGAGAGAGGCTGAGGTCAGCGAAACAACGGTTATTCGCTTTGCGTACGCGCTTGGTTTCAAGGGATTTTCTGAAATGCAGGCAGCCATTCAGCAGTACGTTTTGGAGAACAGCACCTCACGTTTCATCGAAGATGCCCAAAACCATGATGAGGAGTCCAACATCTTCGCGAGAGTGCTGGAACGAGATATTGCCAATCTTCGCCAAACCCATCATCAGCTGAATTACCAGGACGTATGGAAGGCAGTGGATTGGCTAATGCAAGCCGATCAGGTGTTGATTGTCGGCTATCGGGCATCGTATGCGGCGGCACATTGGTTCCATTTTATGCTGAGCATGATTCGTCAACATGTATCCATTGTTCCACTCAGCAGTGAGATCGAAGAGCGCATCATCAGTTTAACGGAAAAATCTGTCGTGGTCGTCATTTCATTTCCGCGATACTCAAAGGAAACCATTGAGATCACAGAGGCATGCAAGAAGATGGGTGCACGCATCATCGCTGCGACAGATCGGGCATTATCACCAGTTAGCAGACTTTCTGATCTTTCCTTTATCACGGATATTAATAACGTATCCGGCCATTATTCCAATGCTTCCGTCATCAATCTGTTAAATCTGTTGTTGGCAGGCATTGAAGAAAAATATAGCGATCAAACGAAGGATCGAATCAAAAAGGTGGAAGCACTGTACTCCCAGTGGGATATTTTCGAGGAGTAGTATCGGTCGCGAAGAGAAGAGAGAAATTGTCTTCTCTTTCAAGATAAATTTCCAGTATATTCGAAAAACTAGTAGGGGTGAGGGGGTTGTCATGAAAAAGAAATGGTTTTCAAGCTTTAGTTTCCTGATGTTTGCATTAGCGCTGGTAGTCTCAGGCTGTTCGCAGTCGTCTTCCAGCAGTAGTACGGGAGGCAGCAAAGAGCTGGTAGTTGCCTTTGATTCCGATATCCCGACGATGGATCCTCACATGCACAATGAACCAAATGCCATCACCACGAACTGGCATATCTTTGATTCGTTGCTGTTCTTGTCGCGCGACTTGAACATCGAACCAGGATTGGCTGAAAGCTATGAACAAAAGGACGAGCTTACCTGGGTTTTCAAGCTTCGGCAAGGAGTCACCTTTCACAATGGCGAGGAGTTTAACGCTGATGCTGTCAAGTTCTCGCTTGAGCGCGTGTTAAAAGAAGAACAGAAAAGCCCGCAAAGAGGAAACATCAGCGCCATCTCTGAAGTGAAAGTTCTCGATCCGTATACCGTGGAAATCAAGACGGCAGAACCGTATAACCTGCTACCGCACCGCTTGTTTTACTTGAGCATCGTCCCTCCAAAATACGTGCAAGAGGTAGGCGATCAGGAGTTCGCGAAAAAGCCAGTGGGGACAGGTCCTTACAAATTCGTGGAATGGGTAAAAGGGGATAAAATTGTCCTCGAAGCCAATGAAAATTACTTCAAGGGCGCACCGAAAATTTCCAAAGTTAGCTTCCGCATCATTCCAGAGGTCGCCACACAGATTGCAGAGCTACAAAGCGGCGGTGTAGATATCATTCGCATGGTTCCGCCGGATATGCTGGCTCAGATTGAAGGAAATCCGCAAATTTCTGTCGCTTCTACGCCATTGCTGCGTGTGTATTACATGGCCTTCGATACGAATGCAAAGCCATTTGATGATGCCCGCGTACGTGTGGCGATGAACCAGGCCGTAGACATTGATAAGATCATCGAAAAAGTGCTCGGTGGCAAGGCAGTTCGCACACCAGCGGGAATAAACCCGAACCATTTTGGATTTGATGAAGGGGTCAAGCCATACCCATTCGATCCGGAAAAAGCAAAAGCTCTGTTGAAGGAAGCTGGATATCCGGATGGATTCGAAACGGAAATCCACTATTTCACACCAGGAATTGGACAACAGATCACGGATGCGGTCATCTCAGACTTGAACAAGGTCGGAATTAAAGCCAAAGCCAAATTCTATCCAGAGGCGAGCTCATTTGTTGAGAAACAAAGAGCGGGAGATTTGCCTTTCCGTCTCGGACATTGGGGCAGCTACTCCGTCTATGATGCAGATGCAATCCTTCAGCCTATGTTCGATAGCAAGGGCGTGTACGGCAAGTATTACAACACGCCGGAGCTCGATGCATTGATCAACGAAGCCCGTACATCCTCCGATCAGGAAAAGCGCAAAGAGATCTATAAAAAGGCGCAAGAGCTGTTGATCAAAGAAGCTCCATGGATCTTCCTGTTCTCACCGATGGACAACCAGGCATATAACACCAGACTGCAATTCCAAGCGAGGGCAGATGAGCGAATTTACGCGTATGAGATTGACGTCAATCCGTAAGACTTCACAGAAATTCATTTACCAGAACATCGAGGCATCGTAGACAGCGATACCGAAATGCGAAGGGGAGAGCTTCTCCCCTTCTATGCAGTGAAAGGAGATTACGGATGTGGGAGCACTCTTAAAACAATGCTTACGAATCGTCCTCGTATTGTTTGGGATATCAACCATTGCATTTTTTCTCATCCACTTATCGGGTGACCCCGTACTATTGATGCTGCCGCCGGAAGCGACACAAGAAGAGATTGATGCGTTCCGTCATCAAATGGGCTTTGACAAACCACTTTCCGAGCAGTACGTCCATTTCTTGGGTCAAGCCGTCAAAGGTGATTTTGGGGAATCCCTGAAATTCCATCAGCCCGCCCTGGATGTCGTCTTAGAGCGGATACCTGCCACACTGGAATTGACCCTTTTTGCAACCGTGCTCAGTATTGTGATTGCCATTCCGCTGGGTATCTACTCGGCAATCAACAGAAATTCTCTCTCTGAGAATCTGGTGACAGTTGCTGTCTTTTTGGGCCAGTCCATGCCGATTTTTTGGACGGGAATTATGCTGATGCTGTTCTTTGGTGTAAAGCTTCACTGGTTGCCTGTATCAGGTAGAGGAGGCTGGGAGCATCTCATCATGCCCGCGTTTACACTCGCGGTGTGGGTAGCGCCTACGACACTGCGAATTGTACGCTCCAGCATGCTCGAAGTATTGCAGCATGATTACATTCGTACGGCACGCTCCAAAGGTTTGGCTGAAAGTATCGTCATCTACAAGCACGCACTGAAAAATGCAGCCATCCCGATCATCACGGTTGTTGGTTTTCAGATCGGCAAGCTTTTGGGTGGAGCTGTTGTGACGGAAACGGTTTTCGCCTGGCCAGGAGTAGGTCAGCTTGTAGTCAAGGCCATTTATACAGCTGATTACCCACTGGTACAAGCGTGTGTCGTCATTTTGGCTCTGATCGTTGCCACCATGAACTTCAGTGTCGATTCCATGTACCGGTACCTCAATCCGAAAATTAAATCTGGTTAATCGAGGTGATTCCAATGAGTAACACAGCTGTGCAACCGGTTGTGGAAAATGCAAAACCCGTGGTTCCCGAGTGGAAGAAAAATTATCGAAAGTTTGCGAAAAATCCAATCGGCGTTGTCGGTTTGATCATGGTGTTGGCCATTACCTTCATCTCGATTGCAGCACCGCTTTTGACTAGTCACGATCCGATCGAAGTCAATCTGGATAACAAGCTTTTGCCCCCGGTCTGGCAAGAAAATGGAACCTGGGATCACTGGCTCGGAACCGATGAAGTCGGGCGAGATGTATGGGCACGCCTCGTGTATGGATCTCGCGTGTCGTTGTCGGTCGGATTCTTTGCCGTCGTGATATCCCTTACCTTAGGGACCGCATTGGGGATCATCGCGGGTTACTTTCGAGGGAAGACGGATTTTGCCATTTCTACGGTCGTCGACATCATGATGGCGTTTCCTTTCATCCTGCTGGCACTCGCCACGATTGCGGTCATGGGACCGAGCTTGTTGAATATGATTCTTGTACTCGGACTGACCGACTGGACACAGTACGCACGTTTGGTGCGCGGCGAGGTGATCAGTCTGCGTGAACAAGAGTTCGTACAGGCGGGCTATGCGCTGGGAAGCAAGCATTGGCGCATGATTTGGCGCCATATTTTGCCGAACTGCCTTCCTTCGGTAATTGTCCTGGCCACATTGGCTATGGCGCGGGCTATTTTGATGGAGTCTTCACTCAGCTTTCTCGGTCTGGGTGTAAGCTCTCCCACTCCTAGCTGGGGCTTCATGATGAGCACAGGCCGTCCCTACATCGCGACTGCTTGGTGGTTGGCGACCCTGCCTGGCATTGCCATTCTGATTACCGTTCTCGGAATCAACCTGGCAGGTGACCGAATCAGAGACATGCTGGATCCAAAAGTCGATTAAAGATTGAAAATCAATCAAGAGAGGAAGTTGTTTATCCATGAAAGCTGAAAAAATCGTTCTCCGAAAAATGCGCATGACGCTAAATGCACCTTTTCAAACTAGTTTTGGTACACAGACGGTGCGTGATTTTATCTTGGTAGAAGTACACACGAAGGATCTCATAGGCTATGGGGAGTGTGTCGTTTCCGGCCAACCTTTCTACAGTGAAGAGACAGTCGGAACGGCTTGGCACATGATGGAGGATTTCCTGATCCCGATGATTTTTGAAAAAGGGGAAGTCAACCATCCCGATGAAGTAAGTGAATTGTTCTCCCCAATTCGCCGCAACAATATGGCAAAATCGGCTATCGAGGCAGCTTACTGGGACCTGTATGCAAAACAAAACAACATTTCGCTTGCGAAGGCTTTAGGAGGAACAAAAGACAAGATCGAAGTAGGGATCAGCCTTGGAATTGAGGCGAACATCGAAGATCTCTATCGCAATGTAGAGCAGTATTTGGAACAAGGTTACCGGAGGATGAAAATCAAGATTGCCCCGGGCAAGGATGTACAGGTGATTCGGGGTTTGCGAGAACGTTTTGGCAACATCCCGATGATGGCCGATGCGAACTCTGCGTACACGCTGGACGACGTTGAAATTTTGAAACAATTGGATGAGTTTAATTTGATGATGATCGAGCAGCCATTGGCTCACGACGATATTATCGATCATGCCAGCCTGCAAAAAGAACTGAAGACGCCAATCTGTCTCGATGAAAGCATCCATTCCTATGAGGATGCACGTAAAGCGATCGAGCTGGGAAGTACCAGAATCATTAACCTCAAAGTTGGTCGGGTTGGCGGTCTGTCTGAGTCTAAGCGTATCCACGACTTGTGTCAGGAAAAAGGAATTCCTGTCTGGTGCGGAGGCATGCTGGAGTCCGGGATCGGTCGCGCGCACAACGTAGCGATCACGACGCTGCCGAACTTTTCCCTACCAGGTGATACGGCTGGCTCTTCCCGTTACTGGAAAGAAGAGATCATAGCTCCGTGGGTGGAAGTAAATGCAGACGGGACCATTACTGCACCGGATACGCCGGGCATCGGCTATACACCAGTACCAGAATTGATTGAAAAATACACGACAGCCATAAAGGTTGTTACGAGAGGGTAACGCCATGAGTGTACAAGCGATTGTTGACTACCTCGGCGCACGTCAAGGTGAGATTATTCAAACCTACAACGAACTGCATGGATTGGCGGAGCCTAGCTGGCAGGAGGAGAAGACTTCACAGTACTTGGCTGAGCGCTTGCGCCAATCTGGACTACAAGTGCGGACCTATTCTGATCACTTTGGTCTAACTGTAGATATTGAAGGCGATCAACCGGAAATTGTCGCATTGCGAGCCGACATGGATGCATTAGTGCAGGAAGTGGACGGAGTGGTGAAACCGAATCACTCATGCGGTCATGATGGTCACAGCACGATGGGGTTATATGCGGCATTGGCTTTTTCAGCACTCAATATCCGCCCCAAGAAGTCGATTCGCTTTCTCTTTCAGCCAGCAGAGGAAAAGGTCGGCGGCGCCCTGCAAATGATGAAGGATGGTGCGTTGGAAGGGGTCGAATCACTATTCGGCGTTCACGTGCGTCCCGTCATGGAGTTGGAGAACGGAACCGCCGCGCCTGTCATTTTGCACGGTGCCAGCGCATCGCTGCATGGGACCATCGGTGGACTGCAAGCACATGCTTCAAGACCGGAGCGCGGTAAAAACGTGATCGAAACCGCTGCCATTCTGGTTCAAGTATTGCAAAATATTCGCTTGGAAGCCGGTTGCCCCTTTTCCGTAAAAATGACGCAGTTTAGCGCAGGCGGAGAAACCTCCAATGTCATCCCGGATCGTGCCACCTTTAAGTTGGATTTGCGAGCACAGACAAACGAGGGAATGACAGAGCTGCAAGAAAAGCTTGCGCACTTGTTTGAGCATGTTGGTGCCTTGATGAAATCCACCATCGAGTGGAAAATGGCCGGTTTTGCGCCTGCTGCAACAAAGAACCAAAAGGCTGTTGCCATCATGCAAGACGCCATTGCCAAGGTGCTGGGTACGGATAAAGTCTCACCGCCCTGTGTATCGCCTGGCGGAGAAGATTTTCATTACTATACCTTCAACAATCCACAGCTTGCCGGAACCATGTTAGGTTTGGGCTGCGGACTATCTCCGGGCCTGCATCACCCCAAAATGTCATTCGATACAAAAGCACTGGTAGCAGGAGCTCAAATTCTGGCAACGGCATTGCTAATGGCTGCCAATGGAGAGGAAGTGTGAATATGCAACCCATCCTCCAGGTCGAGGACTTACATATTTCCTTCCGAGGGGAGGACGGGGACCTGCACCCCGTAAGCGGCATTGATTTTCATGTCCATGCGGGAGAGACACTCGGAATTGTCGGTGAGTCTGGCTGTGGCAAAAGCGTTACGTCTCTGTCGATCATGGGACTGTTGCCAAAAGGAATCGGTCGCGTCAGTGGAGGAAGCATCCGTTTTCAGGATAAAACGATCACGGGCATGACGCAAAAAGAAATGCAAAAAATTCGCGGCAACGAGATCGCCATGATCTTTCAAGAGCCAATGACTTCACTAAACCCGGTCTATACCATCGGGGAGCAGCTCGGGGAGCAAATTCGTTTACATCTCGGACTGGGAAAACGGGAAGCGCTGGATAAGGCAGTCAGCATGCTGCAAATCGTAGGGATTCCTCGCGCAGAACAAATTGTGAAGGAGTATCCACATCAGCTGTCTGGAGGGATGAGGCAGCGCGTGATGATTGCGATGGCGATGTCATGCGATCCCAAACTGCTGATTGCCGATGAGCCTACGACGGCTTTGGATGTCACGATACAGGCCCAAATTTTGGATTTGATGCGTGAGTTAAAAGAAGAAAAAGGAACTTCCATCATTTTTATTACCCACGATCTCGGTGTGGTGGCGGAAATGTGTGATCGGGTTGTTGTGATGTACGCAGGACAGGTGATAGAGGAAGCGACGGTTCGGGAGCTTTTTGAAAATCCGAAGCACCCGTATACCAAGGGACTAATTGCGTCGATTCCTTCTTTGGAGCAACAACGAAGACGCCTGTATTCCGTTCGGGGGACGGTTCCCCATCCGTCTGCCATGCCGCCGGGTTGTCGCTTTGCTCCTCGCTGTGATTATGTACACGAGGCGTGTCATGTGAACCCTCCACTTTTGAATGCGACTGAAGGACACAAATGCCGCTGCTGGCTGGTGGAGGAAGGAGGAGAAGATCGTGGAAGAAGCCTTGCTGCAAATTCATGATTTGAAAAAGTACTTTCCGGTCAAAGGAAAATGGTTTCAGCCGACCACACACGTCAAAGCAGTAGATGGAGTCTCTTTTTCCATTCAAAAAGGCGAGACTGTAGGCTTGGTAGGAGAGAGTGGATGCGGAAAATCGACGACAGGGCGGGCTTTGCTGCATCTCATTCCTCCAACTGGTGGAGAAGTCGTGTATCGCGGGAAAAATTTATCTACGCTTTCCAATCAGGAGAGAAGACTTTTGCGCCGCGAACTGCAAATTGTTTTCCAGGATCCGTACGCCTCTCTGGACCCTCGTATGAAAATTCGGGATGTTTTGCTGGAGCCTCTGGAAATTCACGGGATCGGGAGCAGGCAGGAACAATTGAAAAAGGTAGAGGAGATCCTGGAGATTGTGGGCTTGGGTGGTCATTACGCGAATCGCTACCCGCATGAGTTCAGTGGAGGGCAGCGTCAACGGATTGGGATCGCACGCTCCTTGATTTTGAGGCCATCTCTGATCGTGGCAGATGAACCCGTATCCGCGCTGGATGTTTCGATCCAGTCCCAGATCCTCAATCTATTGCAGGATTTGCAAGAACAGTTCGATCTGACCTATCTCTTTATTTCGCATGACTTGAGTGTCGTCAAACACATCAGTGATCGAGTCGGGGTCATGTACTTGGGTAGGCTGGTGGAATTTGCACCGAAGGAAGCCTTGTACGCTGCTCCTGCCCATCCATATACACAGGCATTGCTTTCGGCAGCGCCTGTTGCCAAACCCGATTCCAAGCCGCAGCGGATCATTCTCAAGGGAGATGTCCCCAACCCGGCGCATCCTCCTAGTGGCTGTGCGTTTCATACGCGTTGTCCGCATGTGATGGACATCTGCAAATCACAGCGCCCAGAATTGACGACAATAGATGGGGCAGGGCATCTAGCCGCATGCCATCTGCATCATTCGTAATCATAATTGCCTACACTTTGTCATCAGCATGAAGCCTAGCACGTTACAAGTGCTAGGCTTCAAGATGTATAATAGAGTAGTAAGCATTACACCGGTAAAAGGAGCGATGGTTATGGAAAAGACAGTTGCCCAACAAACGGTTTATGTGAACAGCTTTATCAATGGCATTCTTGATCCGCATCAATCCATGCTTGGTCCCGTCCGAGACGGCGGGTACATCGTCGCCAATACGACGCCAGGCTGCTGGGGCCCGATGATTACGCCGTCTCTGCGTGGCGGGCATGAAGTAACACGGCCAGTCTACGTGGAAGGCGCCAATGTCGGAGATGCGATTGCGATTCGGATCAAATCCATTGAAGTAACATCCATTGCAACGGCATCGGGAAATGAGCGCACAATCGAAGGCAGATTCCTCGGAGATCCGTTCGTCGCAGCGAAATGCCCGGGATGCGGGACACTATACCCGCAGACCAGAATCGAAGGTATCGGACCAGAATCGATTCGCTGTGCAGAATGCGGTGCTGATACCACACCTTTTACCTTTACGAATGGCTATACGATTGCTTTCAATGAACGCAAACAGTTTGGCGTTACCTTGCCAAAAGAAGCGGCGGAAAAAATTGCGGAAAACGGCCGAACTTATATGAATATTCCAGAAGCATCTGTACAAAATCCGGTGGTGACGTTTGCTCCGCATGATCTGGTCGGGGTCGTGGCCCGTCTACGTCCTTTCCTCGGTCAGCTGGGAACGACACCTTCCCATGCCATACCGGATTCGCATAATGCCGGGGATTTCGGTTCCTTCTTGATCGATGCTCCACATGAGTATGCGATGACCAAAGAGGAACTGCTTGCTCACAAGACGGATGGGCATATGGATATTAACCGCGTCAGACAAGATGCGATCCTGATCTGCCCTGTAAAAGTTCCGGGGGGCGGCGTGTATCTAGGCGATATGCATGCCATGCAGGGGGATGGAGAGATTGCAGGGCATACGACGGATGTGGCAGGAATCGTGACGCTCCAGGTGCATGTCATACCCGGCTTAAAGCTGGATGGGCCCATTCTGCTACCAGTAGAGGAGGATTTGCCTTATCTGGCAAAACCGTTCACTGAAGACGAAAAAGCGAAGGCCTTGGAATACGCCAAAGGCTGGGATCTGCATACGGTTGAGGATTCACTCCCGGTATCTTTTATCGGAACGGGCGCCAATCTGAATGAAGCAACCGAAAATGGCCTATGTCGGGCTGCAGAAGTCCTGGGTATAACGGTACCTGAAGTGTTGAATCGGGCAACGATTACGGGGTCCATTCAAATCGGTCGGCATCCGGGTGTGGTGACAGTTACGTTTCTGGCTCCAATCCATTTATTGGAAAAATGCCGAATTTTGAATCTTGTGAAAGAACAGTACAATTCATTGTAAAATAGCCATATCACGAACGTGAGTAGTAAAATGACTGCTCACGTTCTGTTTTTGGCAAAAAATTTTCACTTTTTCACTTTCCTATACTGCAATTATCCGTATTTCTAGGTACAATAGACATGTGAGTGCATACTAGGACGTGAAGAAAGCACATGCTGGTGTCAATGCATTTGTCACGGAACGTAAAAAGAGAGATCGAGGAGTGAGAGCGGTGAATCAAACAAACCGTGCCTACAATTTTAACGCTGGCCCTTCTGCGCTGCCACTGGCTGTGCTGGAGAAGGCGCAACAAGAACTGTTGGACTTCCGTGGAACCGGCATGTCTGTTATGGAATTAAGCCATCGCGGTGCTGTGTATGAAGAGGTGCACAATCAAGCGATTTCCCGATTGAGAGATTTGCTGTCCATCTCAGATGACTATGAAGTCCTGTTTGTTCAAGGCGGAGGAAGCATGCAATTCTCCATGGTTCCGATGAACTTTTTACAGCCTGGTAAAAAAGCGGCATATATCATGACAGGGGTCTGGTCGGAAAAGGCATACGCAGAGGCAAGACTCTTCGGTGAGCCGTACCACGCAGCAAGCTCCAAAGAGAGCCACTACCGCTCTATTCCCAATCTGGGAGACATACATTTCCAAGAGTCGGATGCGTATGTGCATCTGACATCCAATAATACGATTTATGGGACGCAGTGGAAAGCATTCCCGGATACCGGAAGCGTGCCGTTGATCGCAGATATGTCCAGCGACATTCTCAGCAAGCCAATCGATGTCAATCAATTTGCGATGATCTATGCAGGTGCACAGAAAAATCTGGGTCCATCCGGTGTAACGGTTGTCATCGTGCGTAAAGACTTGCTGGAAAAAGCAAATACCAACATTCCAACGATGCTCCAATACGGCATCTATGCCAAAAACAACTCTCTGTACAATACGCCTCCTACCTTTGGCATCTATCTGCTCGGCGAAGTGCTGAACTGGGTGAAGGAGACAGGTGGTCTGCTGGAATTGACGAAGCGAAATGAAGAAAAAGCGAAGTTGATCTATGATGCAATCGATGGCAGCAACGGTTTCTACTATGGTCATGCAGAACCGGAAAGCCGCTCTTTGATGAATATTACCTTCCGCGTTAAGGACGAAGAGCTGGAAAAACAATTCCTCGCAGAAGCGAAAAAAGAAGGCTTCGTCGGACTCAACGGTCATCGCTCCGTCGGCGGCTGCCGGGCATCCACCTACAACGCGGTTCCTTATGAGGCTTGCAAAGCACTCAGTCAGTTTATGGTGCAATTTCAGGCCAAACATAGCTAATTCATCCCAAGCAAAAAGACCCTTTTTAAAAGGGTCTTTTTGCGTCTTCTAGAAGGCAGTAGCGTTTCCTTGGGCTCACGTTTCTTGGGTGAGTTCACGAACGAGAGTTTCTGTATCCATGACACGGCCAAATACTTTTGAGATGATCGTAAGGGTGGCTTGGTGGGAGGCTTCATCCAATCCTCCGTTGGCGTCACTGACAAAGGCAACCTTGAAATCGCGCATAAAAGCACTCCTTGCTGTACTTTCACAACAAATATTGGTGACGGTCCCGATAATGATCACAGTGTCCGCTACATGGGCACCGCGTATATTGCGAATCAGCATTTCTAGGTTGGTTTGGTAAAAGGCGTCGTACCGATGTTTATGGATGATGTGCTCATGCGGCTGCGGCTGCAATTCGGAGACGATTTGAATTCCAGCCGTATGAGAGCGCATCCCTTCTTTTTTCAGGACTGGTTGATATGCTGTCTCTAATGGAGAAATCTCAAAGTGATCGTATAGAACGTGGGAAGTGAAAATCACGGGAATATGCTCGTCTCTGCATGTATGGACCAATTTTGCCATATTGGGCAAAAACTCTCTAGCCATCGGCACTTCCTTGATAGCGCCTTCACGAACAAAATCGTTTTGCATGTCCACGACAACGAGTACCGTCTTCTCTTTCTCTAGTTTCCAGGGGACGATCGAATCCATACTCGCTCAACCTCCTTATGTTTTCGTAGCAGCGGTCTGCAGCTGTGACTGTACCCGGATCGGAGCCGTTTCCTTAATGGCAAAGGCGGTGATCCCGCTGACTAATGCCCCTCCAAAGGCGATCCATAGCGGCGCCTCCAAACTCCACGCATCAGCGGCGAATCCAGCTAGCGAAGGTGCAACCGCACCACCCACGATTTCCCCGGCGAACTGTGTGACGGAAATAGCCGTCGCTACGAGAGGAAGCGGCAGTGATTCACCGGGGATAATTGCCATGAAAAGAGGGAAACATCCCTGACCGACTGCGGTAAAGAAGCCTAACAACATCATGATAGGCAGAGAGCCATGCACGACTGCGAGTACCAAGGGGGAAAGGGAAGCAATCAGGCAAAAAATGATCAAAGTCGGTTTGCGCCCCAACTTATCCGAAATCGCCGGGCAAACGAAGCCCCACACAAACGATCCGAAGCCGATCGCAGCCATGATCAAGCCCATGTCTGCAGCTGTATAATTGGCGACGGAGGTTAGATATATCGGTGCAAAGGTGGTGAATACAAACAGCCACGTCATAAAGAAGCAGGAGATCAACGTACAAAGCAAGACGTTGCGGTTTTTATAGACGGCGACAAAGTCTTTTTTTGTGATCTTGGACGACGCAGCAGGTGCTCCTTCTTCTTGTGCGAGCTTTTTTGGCTCCCGCATGTATTTGGAGAGGACGAAAAACATAATCAGACCGGGAATCCCAACCAGATAAAAAGCGCCTTGCCAGGAGTAAGCGGTTGCAAAATACGTGACGATAATGGGTGTGAAGGTCGCACCGACCAGACCGAGAGAACTTTGCATAAAGCCCGAATTAAATCCGCGTCGTTTGGGTGTCGATTCCGCGATAACAGTAGACTGGGCGATCGGCAGTACGGGACCTTCCGACAAACCCATCAGCCCGCGAACGACGACCATGCTCCAAAAATTGCTGACCATACCTGATGCGAAAGAGAGAAGAGAGAAAAGAAGGGTAGATGGCAGAAGGATTTTTCGTTTTGATCCGATGTAATCAGAGTAGGAGCTGAAGACCAGTCCGGATACAGCCCAGCAGATGGCGAGAACAGACACAATTAAGCCGATTTGTGCGTTGGTTAACTGCAGATCAGGTGCGATGAAAGGAAACAGAAACACAATACTTAGTCGTTCCATAAAAACGAAACCGAACGTGAAGAACATCATAAGGACAATACCGTTTTCGTACCGAAAGAAAGAGCGTTTCTTATGAAGCATACCTTCGACCTCCTTTTTGATTTGTCAGATGAATGGCCACCATCTTAGAGGTATCGTAAGCGGATCTTGTTCTGTTTGAAACATCTGAATTCTTCTATGTGGAACTTGGTTTAAATTTTACAAATAATCTGACTTTGTTTTTCACTGTCCGTTGCTTATGTCAGAACTGAGTTGTAGGAATCAATGCAAAAAGCAGATATAGTATGAGGAGAGTCCCTATTTTTACCGAATATTCAGACATGTAGGTAATTTGCGTGAGAACAAAGGAGGAGGGTATGGATGAAGTACGCAAAATGGAACATGCTCTTGATCGGCGGAGTCTGGAGAGAAGGCTCCAGCTCTACGGTGTATGACAATCAAAACCCGTACAGCGGTGAAACACTGGTTTCGCTGAAACTGGCAAACGAGCGAGACATCGACGAGGCATACAGGAGTGCCGAACAAGCCCAAAAAGGATGGGAGGCGACTCCCGCTTTTGAAAAATGCCGCATTATCGAGAAAGCCATCCATGCCTTGGAAGCGAGAAAGGACGAAGTGCAGCAGCTGATCATCGATGAATTGGGGGGGACGCGTCTCAAAGCACATGTCGAATTGGAACTGACGACGGGATTCATGAAAGAAGCGGCTACCTATCCGCTACGGATGAACACGGAGATTCTTCCTTCCGCTGTACCGGGCAAAGAAAACCGGATCTATCGCACCCCTGTAGGCGTGGTCGGTGTCATTGCACCTTGGAATTTCCCTTTGCACTTAGCGATGCGTTCCGTCGTATCGGCGTTGGCAACCGGCAATGGGGTGGTCCTGAAACCTGATCTGCAGACATGTATCACAGGCGGGATGCTCATCTGTGAGGTATTTCAGGAAGCCGGATTGCCGGATGGCTTGTTGAACCTGATTGTTACGGATTTGGCTGAGACAGGAGATGCTGTTATCGAACATCCCATTCCGCGTTTGATATCCTTTACAGGCTCTACAGCGGCCGGTCGTCATATCGCGGAGGTAGCAGGGAGACATCTGAAAAAAGCAGCGCTTGAGCTTGGCGGCAACAGTGCCTTTGTGGTACTGGACGACGCGGATTTGGAACAGGCTGCATCGGCAGCTGTTTTCGGAAAATTCATGCACCACGGGCAAATCTGCATGGCGGTTAATCGCTTCATCGTCGATCGGTCGGTCTATCCAGAGTTCAGCGAACGATTGAAAGAAAAGATGTCGAAGTTAAAAACGGGTGATCCGGCAGACCCTGACACGGTCATCGGTCCATTGATCAATCGTAGGCAAGTGGACAGAGTGTTGGCATTGATTGAAAAAAGCGTCGAGGAAGGCGCTAGGATTATGGTTCAGGGCGAGGTAAAAGGAAATCTAATAGAGCCCTTCCTGATCATCGACGCGAAGAATGAAATGACGATCGCACAGACAGAGATTTTTGGACCTGTCGCTGTCATCATTCCAGTAGATGGGGAAGAAGCGGCGATCCGTGCGGCGAATGATACCCCGAATGGGTTAAGCGGTGCTGTGTTTACCGGATCCTTAGAAAGAGGCTTGCAGGTCGGCAAGCAAATCAAAACAGGAATGCTTCATATCAATGATCAAAGCATCAACGATGAGCCGCACATCGCTTTTGGCGGCGAAAAGGCTTCCGGACTGGGAAGGTTCGGCGGTGAATGGGCCTTGGAGGAATTTACTACGTACCGCTGGATTTCCCTACAGAACACACCTCGCGCCTATCCATTCTCGTAAAAAGGAAACAGCTCCCTTGAATTGTCGGGAGCTGTTTCTTACTTTTTCCAATAGCCAAGGCTTTCGGAAATTTCCTTTGCCGCATGTTTGACCTTTTGGATGGTAGAGAGGCTGTACGGATTCATCCGATGCGCGGGACCGATGGCAGTCAGGGCATACGCCACTTTTCCTGTATAATCCCGAATGGGTGCAGCAATGGAAGCCACGCCTTCGAGAATCTCTTCGATACTGATAGAATACCCTTGCTCCCTGACGGTTTGCAGAGCAGCGCGAAGATCTTCTCCTTCGGTAATTGTCTTGGATGTGTATTTCTTCAATCCGAATTCGATGACCCGGTTAATGACTTCCTCGCTCTGATAGGCGAGAAGCACCTTGCCAGAGCTTGTACAGTGAATAGGATTGTGCCTTCCCACATGAGATAAGATTTGGACGGGATGATTGCACTCCACTTTGTTCAGATAGACGACATCCATTCCATCCAGGACGGCAATATGTGTGGTTTCCCCAATATCGTTGACCAATCTCTCCAGGATCGGTTGGGATTCCCGATGTACTTCCAGAATCGAGGTGGCGACAGTATTCAAATGAAGCACGGTAAGCCCCAGTCGATATTTTTGAGTCTCTTTGTCTTTAATGACAAAACCCTCACTAGCCAAGGTGGTGAGCAGGCGACTAACTGTACTTTTTCCAATTCCCAATTCGGCAGCCAGGTCCGTTACTTTCTTCTCGGGTTCTTCAAGAGAAAAGGAACGAAGCAAGCGAAGCGCATTTTTAACGGAGGAAAGCATATAGTCCTGAGTCACATTTTTCTCCTCGCTTTCGTTGCGTATAGTAGAACATGATACCGGAATGGGAAGAAAACACATCGTATGCTAGAGATAAAAACCAAGAAGAAAGAGTCCCCTCGACGAAATATAGCACAGAAACAAAAGGAATTCACCCATTTTAGAATATTCCGTACATTTATTTTTATTGTTGCTTATAGAGGAACGAATCTCTTGTATAAGGAACAACAAGGAATTACCATAGATGCAAACATCTTGGCTGCCTAATCGAAAGAAAGTACGACTGGTTTTGAAAAACACTGTGAAGAAGAGGGGGATGATGATGCAAGGACGGAAAGGCACGAGAAAATGGAAAGCGCTTGCAAGTACTGCGCTCTCGCTGCTCATGCTGGTGACAGGATGTGGAGGAACGACGGAATCGAGCAGCCAGCCGGGTACGAATCAGCAGCCATCGGAGGCACCCGCGGAAGAGACAGTCAAAATCGGCTTGATCTTGTCTGCGACAGGAACGTTTGCGCCACTGACAGAAAGTATACGAAATGGATTCGAACTGTATCTGGAAGAGCATGACCGTAAACTGGGCGGTCGAAAGGTAGAAGTGAAATTTGAAGACGATGAAGCAAATCCGCAGGTGGCGCTGCGAAAATATCGCCAACTCGTGACCGGGGAAAAAGTCAATTTGCTTGTGGGACCCATCTCTTCTGCTGTCGCTTATGCATTACGTGATGAAGTGGAGAAGGACAAGATGATTCTCATCGATGCCAATGCTGCTGGCAACGACCTTTCCTGGAAAATGAAAAGCGACTACATCTACCGTCTCTCCTTTTCCAACTGGCAAAATGGTAGCAGCGCAGCCGCCTATCTAGCACAAAATGTAGGAAAGACAGCAATTGCCATCGCTCCGGATTATCCAGCGGGCATCGAAGTGGTCGCTGGGTTCAAGGGAGCTTTTGAAGCGGGGGGCGGGCAGGTGGTCAAAGAGATTTATCCCAAACTGGGGACCAATGATTTTGCCACCTATATGACGGAGATTGCCCAGCTCAAGCCAGATCTGGTCTTTACCTTCATGACCGGAAGTGACGGGATTCGCTTCGTTAAGCAATACAGTGATTTCGGTCTGAAAGGCCAAATTCCCCTGGCCGGTCCAAGTGAATTCGGAGATCAGTTGATCATCGAGCCGACCGGCGATGCGACAGAAGGCATCATCGCAGGCATCATGTACTCGCCTTGGCTGGAAAACGAGGCGAATCGAAAGTTCGTCGAAAGCTACCAGAAAAAATACAACAAGCTGCCGAACATGTTTTCGGTCCAGGGCTATGACTCTGCACAGGTAATCGATAAGGCGATCGCAAAAGCAGGTGGAGTAAAGTCAGAAGATTTGGTCAATGTGCTGAAAGGTATTTCTTTTGACAGTCCCCGAGGCCCGATCACGATCGATCCGAAAACCAATAACCCGATCCAGAATTTTTATGTCGTCAAAAACACGAAAAAAGAGCAGGGAATTGTCCCCGAAGTCCTGCAAACTGTTGAAAAAGTCACGATGCCTGACACAGATCCTGCCCAATAAGGTCCGCAGCATGGCTGGAAAGGGGTGAAGGACGAATCGTTTCCCTGATCCCCTTCAGCGTGCTGTTGATTTTTGGCAAAGGAGGAACTTGTTTTGACGTTATCGATACTATCGGTACAACTTCTGACTGGCTTGGCTTACGGCATGCTGTATTTCATGATTGCCGCAGGCTTAACGATTATTTTGGGAGTCATGAATATCGTCAACCTCGCACATGGCACCTTTTTTCTGACAGGTGCCTATGTCGCTTTCTCCCTTCTGAGCAATCAGGTCAGCTTTTGGATCGCGTTGCCCATCTCGGTTGCGGTCATGGCGATCGTAGGCATTGTGATCGAAAAACTCTTCATCCGGCGCGTGTACGGAAAGGAACTGGAGCAGGTGCTCCTTACCTTTGGATTGGCGTTTATCATCGCCGATGCAGCGGAATGGATCTGGGGCACGGAAATACAAACCTTGGCTGTGCCGAGCCTCCTGGATACCTCCATTTCCTTTGGCACACTCGTATTTCCCGTCTATCGCCTGTTTGTGGTCCTGGTCGGATGCGCCTTGGCCGCTTTGCTCTGGTACTTCGAGACGCGAACCCGCATCGGTGCCGTCATTCGTGCTGGTGTCGATGATCGGGCGATGGTATCCGCACTCGGGATAAACGTCGGACTGGTGTTTACAGGTGTCTTTGCCTTCGGAGCAGGTTTGGCTGGATTGAGCGGAGTGCTCGGGGGACCATTGCTGGGCATGTATACCGGACTTGATTCGGAAATACTCGTGACTTCGTTGATTGTGGTGGTGGTCGGAGGTCTGGGCTCATGGCGAGGCTCGTTCATCGGGGCGATTCTGATCGGATTGATCGAAACACTTGGGAAAATTTGGTTCCCTTCCTTATCTATGCTCATCGTCTTTCTGATCATGGTTGTGGTCCTGATCATCCGTCCGCAGGGATTGTTTGGAAGAGGGGTGACTTCATGACGCGACAGATCCAGATGCTTCTGCTGTTGGTGATCATCGTCATTTGCGCACCTTGGATCATGACGCAGTACGGGCTCACCTTGGCTACGGAGATCATGATTATGGCGATCTTTGCTATGAGCTTGGGCTTGATTATGGGCTATGCGGGAATGGTTTCGCTTGGTCATGCTGCGTTTTTTGGGATAGGAGCATATACCGTAGCCCTTCTGGGGCCGCTTCTGCATAATGTGTTCCTTCTGGTTCTTTGTGCGATTTTACTGAGCAGCTTGATTGCATTGTTGAGCGGCATGGTTTTTATCCGTACCTCCCATTTCTACTTTTTGATGATCACGCTTGCTTTTGGACAATTGCTCTTCGCTTTGTTCTGGCAGTTAAAATCATGGACCGGCGGGGCGGATGGCATGAAAGTAAGTGTTTCGATGGATCTTGGCTTTGGCGATATTTTCAGCCCGTTGGGGTTGTACTACGTGATGGCGGTCGCGTTTTTGTTCATCTACGTGTTGCTGCGCTTGTTTGTCCAATCTCCAGCCGGGCGCATCATCAAAGGCGTCATGGAAAATGAGTCTCGCATGATTGCGCTTGGCTACCCGATCCGTTCATACAAATTGCTCGCTTATACCATCTCCGGAGGCATTGCAGGATTCGCGGGAGCACTTTACGCCTATTACAACCTTTTTGTCAGTCCTGATTTGTCCAACTGGATGTTCTCGGGGCAGGTCATGATTATGGTGATCATCGGGGGAGTGGGAACACTGCTCGGTCCCGCGATTGGAGCGGGTCTTTTTATCATCCTGCAGAATTTTATAAGCTCTTACACAGAGCGCTGGTCCATGATCATGGGGATTCTTCTGGTTGCGCTCGTCTTGGCTGGTAAAGGAGGAATCGCCCATTGGTTCGCCTATATCGGGAGCATGGTTAGAAGGATGCGGATGAAAAAAGATACCCGGACAAAACCGAAAGAAGAGGAGGTATCAGATTGAGTCTGTTACAGGTGGAAAATATCAGCAAGTCGTATAAGCAATTGCAAGTCTTACATCAAGTCTCAGTCGATGTCCGTCCAGGAGAACGACACGTAATCATCGGACCGAATGGAGCGGGAAAAACCACATTGTTCCACTGTATCACTGGCCTGACGCCAATCGACGACGGAAAAGTGATATGGGAGGGAGAGGAGATCCATCGTCTTTATCCCCATCGTCTGGTTCACCTCGGATTGTCACGTACCTTTCAGAAGAACAATCTCTTCGGAAACTTGAGTGTGGAAGAAAATCTCCATCTGGCGATTGCCGCACGCAAACCGTACCGCTGGCAATTGCTGAAATCGCTTTTGGCCTTTCCTGATTTGAAAGAGGAGACGGAATCATTCCTGGAGCAATGGGAGATCACTGCTTTGCGCGGCGTTTTGGTCAACAATCTCTCCTACGGGGAGCAAAGACTGCTGGAGGTATTATTGGCACTAGCTTCCCATCCGCGGATTCTCTTGCTGGATGAACCTACTTCCGGGATGTCCCCTGCTGAGACTGCTCAGACAGCGGCGATGATTCGACGGCTTCCACGCTCCGTCTCCCTACTAGTCATCGAGCATGACATGGAGGTTGTTTTCAGTATTGCGGACCGGATTACGGTCTTGCATCACGGAGAAGTCATCGCCCAGGGAAAACCGGAGGAAATTCGCAATGACGGGATGGTTCGGCATATTTACTTCGGTGGGGGTGCGAAGATTCATGCTTGAACTCGATCAAATCCACACGTATTACGGAAGCAGCCACATTCTCCAGGGCGTGTCCTTTACCGTTCCCACAGGCAAATGCGTGGCGATTCTCGGACGCAATGGCGCCGGAAAAACGACAACCATCCATACAATCTCTGGCCTGACGCCTTCCAGGCAGGGGAAAATCCGATTTTTCGGACGGGATATTGCATCCATGCCGTCTCATCAGATTGCTAGACTGGGGATGGGACTCGTACCGCAAGGGCGGCGAATCTTCCCCTCCCTGACAATCCGTGAAAATCTGACCATGTCAGCGAGGCCGAAAAAGGATGCGGAGGGAGATGGCTGGGATCTGCCTCGTGTCTACGACTTGTTTCCGATCTTACAGGAACGTGAAGGCAACTTGGGGACGCAGCTCTCTGGAGGTCAGCAGCAAATGCTGGCGATTGGGCGCGCCCTCATGACCAATCCTCAGCTGCTCTTGATGGATGAACCATCTGAGGGACTTGCTCCCGTCATTATCGATCTGGTCGGTGAAATCGTCTGTCGTCTCAAGGAAACCGGCCTGTCCATTTTGATGGTGGAACAAAATATTTCACTGGCTTGCCGGGCAGCCGATGAAATTCTAATCATGAACAAAGGGCAAATCGTCTGGCAGGGTTCTCCGGCATCCCTGATGGAAAAGGAAGAAGTGCAGCAAAAGTATCTGGGTGTTTCTTGAGAGAAAGGGGAGGAACAAAGATGCGTACTCAGGTAGGAATTATCGGAGCGGGTCCCGCTAGATTGATGCTGGCACATTTGCTGCATTTGCAGGGGATTGATTCCGTTGTGCTGGAAAGCCGTTCCCGGGAAGAGATTGAGGGAACTATCCGTGCAGGAGTTCTGGAGCAGGGAACGGTCGATTTGCTCTGTCAGACTGGCGTCGGGGAGAGATTGAAGAAGGAAGGTCATTTTCATCACGGCATCGAGCTTCGCTTCGCGGGTCGAAGGCATCGCCTCAACATGCATGAGCGGACGAATGGCAAGCATGTCACTGTGTATGCCCAGCACGAAGTCATCAAGGACTTGGTTCAGGCACGGCTTTCGACAGGTAGACCACTATTGTTCCAGGTGAGCGATGTGCGTTTGAAGCATCTCGATCACGGAACACCGTTGATCCAATTTCGTCAACAGCAAGGGGAATTGCAGGAAATTCAAAGTGATTATATCGTGGGCTGCGACGGCTTTCACGGTCCCAGTCGCCCATCCATTCCCGCAAGCATTCGTACGACCTATGAAAAAATCTATCCGTTCGGCTGGCTTGGCATCTTGACGGAGGCACCGCCCTCTGCCCCAGAGCTGGTCTACGCCAATCACGAGCGCGGTTTTGCCCTGCTCAGCACGCGCTCGCCGGAAATCCAGAGGCTCTACATCCAGGTCGATCCTAAGGACCAGATCGCAGATTGGTCCGACGACCGTATCTGGGAGGAGCTCCATCAGCGCTTGGCGACAGCAGATGGATGGAAGCTGCTGGAGGGGCCGATCATTCAGAAGAACATCGTGGCGATGCGAAGCTTTGTCTGCGATCCCATGCAGTATGGAAAGCTCTTTCTCGCAGGTGATGCCGCGCATATCGTCCCGCCTACGGGTGCTAAGGGCATGAATTTGGCGATGGCAGATGTACAAGTATTGGCGCGCGGACTGGATACCTACTATCGAACCGGAAGAACGGAACTGCTCGAACAATACACTGCGACCTGCCTGCGGCGAGTATGGAAGGCAGAGCGTTTTTCCTGGTTTATGACGACCTTGTTGCATCGCCATTCCGACCAGACGCCTTTTGAGCGTCAGATCCAATTGGCCGAACTGGATTACCTGACCTCTTCTGATGCGGCGATGACCAGCCTGGCAGAAAATTATGTAGGCCTACCGATGGAGTGGCAGGCCTATGGAAGCATGACTATTCGCTAGGCAGGCCCAGGCCCAACAGCGATTTGACGCCGACTTCGTTCGTACAGGCAGGAGGCCAGGCGCATAAATCAAAGGGGTAATCCGAACCAGGTACAATTTTTTCTTCTCCTACCGTCTGGGTCAAGAAATCCAGACTTTCGCTGCTCCACAGCACATTGTCGTACCAAAAGCGGCGCAAGTAATCAAGCGGCGGAGCTTGGAGGGGGGATGAGACGGCGCTCCATTTTTCATAGCCTTTATGGAGTCTGCCGATTTGATAGGGAAGAAAGCCTCCGCCATGTGCAAGCAAGATTTTCACATTCGGATACCGATCAAGCAGACCGCTAAGCAAAATGTCTGTGGCACAAATCGTTGTCTCCCAGGGAATCCCGATCAGATTGGGCATCATGCGTTTCTGTAATCGTGGGTCCTCGGCCAACAAAGGGTGAATGAAAAGAATAGCAGACTGGTGATTTGCTTCTTCCCATAACGGTGTAAAGAAAGGATCTGTAAGCAAGTGATTCGCCAGACCGGGTCCGATAATCGCGCCTTTTAAGCCCAGCGTCATGGCTTGGCGTAGTTCACATGCAGCCATTTGTGGTAAGTTGAGCGGTAGGGTAGCGAGCGCTGATAGCCGGGCCGGATGCTCTTTTGTCCATGCAGCAAGCGATTGATTGTAGATGCTGGCTATTTCCTGTGTCAGCTCTGGTGGAAAATCATAGAGAAAAAGCTGGGGAATCGGAGAGACAAGAGAGTGGGTCACAGCTGCAGCCTTTTGTTCGGTCAGATAGAGTGTCGGGTTGAGGAAAGCTTCTTTCAGCTCAAAACCCCATTTCCCGTCCACGATCAGGAACTCTGTCTGATCAGGTCCGCGCTTCTCCCACTTGGCCTTCGCTTGGTCCTGATGATCTTTTAGCCAATGCATGACATCGCGCGGAATGAAGTGTGTATGCATATCGAACACGAGAATCACTCCTTGTTTCATATAGAGGAACAAGATTCCAATATGGGCGAATCTGCTGCCATTTTAACATCTTCATCCAGAGAATAATAGACTGAATCTACAGAAAATTAATTTGCTTTTGTTGCTTATAGCAGAACGTAGATATTGTATGCGCAACAGTAGGTCGATTATAGTGACTGCAAAACCAATTGAATTTTCCAAATCAGAAGGAGGCTATTTCATGCAGGTGCACGCGATAAAAAACAAGGTCACTTCTATCAATTGCCAACATTTTATCAATGGACAATATCTTCCATCCAGTAACGGAAAGGTGTTTGACAACATAAATCCGGCTACAGAAGAAGTATTGGGGACGGTGGCGGAAGGGGGAGAAGACGAAGTAGATCTGGCTGTAAAGGCCGCTAGGAGAGCCCTTCATGGACCATGGAAGCATGTCACGACGCATGACCGGATCACGATCATTCGCCGGATCGGGGATCTCATTCTGGAAAGACAAGAGGAATTGGCGGCACTCGAATCACTGGATACAGGCAAACCGTTCTGGCTTTCCAACTCCATCGATATTCCGCGGGCTGCTTATAATTTCCACTTCTTCGCCGATTTTTTGCGGGGGATCGGGACCGAAGCTTATCAGACGGACGATGTCGCGATCAACTATTCTATCCGCAGACCCGTTGGCGTCGTAGGTTTGGTTAATCCCTGGAACCTCCCGCTGTTGCTCTTGACCTGGAAACTGGCACCTGCACTGGCTGCAGGAAACACCGTGGTGATCAAGCCTGCAGAGCTGACGCCCATGACAGCGACCGTACTCGCGCAGATATGCAAGGATGCCGGGGTGCCGGACGGGGTCGTCAACGTCGTACACGGTTTTGGCCCTGATTCAGCTGGCTCAGCACTAACAGAACACCCGGGCGTAGACGCGATTTCTTTCACAGGAGAAACCACGACAGGGAAAGTCATCATGGCTGCAGCGGCCAAATCCCTGAAAAAGCTGTCCTATGAGCTGGGAGGAAAAAATCCCAATATCATTTTTGCCGACTCTGATCTGGATGAAGTGATCGAAACCACACTGAAATCCAGCTTCATCAACCAGGGCGAGGTGTGTCTTTGCGGTTCACGCATCTATGTGGAGAGACCTATCTACGAGGCGTTTTTGGAAAAGTTCGTGAACAAAACGAAGGAGCTTTTCGTCGGCGATCCATTTGATCCACAAAGCAAGGTGGGGGCGCTGATTGGAGAAGAGCATTATCAACGAGTGACGAATTACATCCAGCTTGCTGTGGAGGAAGGCGGTCAGATTCTGACAGGGGGAAAACGACCAGATGGCCTGGAAAAAGGTTACTATCTGGAGCCCACGATCATCACTGGGCTTACGCGCAATTGTCGAGTCGTAAGGGAAGAGATCTTCGGACCTGTCGTCACTGTGATGCCATTCGATTCCGAAGAAGAAGTGATCGCACAGGCTAATGACACCCATTACGGCTTGAGCGCATCCATCTGGACGAATGACCTGCGCAGAGCCCACCGCGTTGCAGGGCAAATCGAAGCGGGCATCATCTGGGTCAACACATGGTTCTTACGCGATCTGCGTTCTCCGTTTGGCGGGATGAAACAAAGCGGCATCGGACGTGAGGGCGGTATGCACAGCTTCGAATTCTACAGCGAGCTCAGCAATATCTGCATCAAATTGTAGGCAGGTGCACATACGCTTGCAGCAGGAGATACGGTTATCGGTAGACGAGAACGATTGGGTGGAGTAGGATGTAAAGTAACGGAATAGATTATTAATTCAGACAACGGAGGTAGGTATGCCCATCGTACACATTCAGATATTACAAGGACGTTCGGCTGATCAGGTAAGGGAACTGATTCACAACGTGACAGAGACAGTATCTGTCACGCTGGAATCACCGAAAGAAAACGTTCGTGTCTTGGTGACAGAAGTGCCAAAAACACACTGGGGTGTAGCTGGAACCCCCATGTCCGATAGAACGATTCGATAGGGAGGGAAGACCCATGTCCTTGGAAATGAGTGTTCTTGCGGCCCATGTGCCACGCATTTGTTTTGAGGATCAAGCTCCTGCCTTTTACCAACCTCTGATCGATGGTTTGAAAGAGGCAGCGATCCAAATCAAGCAACTAAAACCAGATGCCATTGTGATCCTCTCTACGCATTGGCAAGCTACCTTCGAACATTTTGTAGATGCAACTCCTGAGCATAAAGGCATCTTGACCGCTTTTGAATGCCCGCAATTAATCGCGGACGTACCCTATTACTATCCTGGTGACGAGGAACTGGCTTCACAATTGGTTCAGGCCGGAAAAGACG